>LSQX01315146.1_pt1 | contig 29526 bp, 28 predicted proteins | sample 654561 | NCBI WGS metagenome assembly LSQX01 (sample SAMN04489861, study PRJNA283612) | anaerobic digester metagenome | isolation source: 4 biogas reactors fed with cattle manure at either 37C or 55C with and... | place: Denmark: Kongens Lyngby | collected 2014 | reverse complement strand
CGCTTCCGCCTCGGACAGCAGTGCCCTGTTAGGCGTGCTGCGTGATCGTCTATTTGTCGCCAAACGGGTCTTCCTCGTCTTCCGCGGCCCAGTCCACGTCGCCCGAGTTCTGCTTCGCGATCGGGTCCGGGGCCGCATTCGGCTCAAAAGTCTCAGTGTCGCCCTCATCGCTTACGAGCTGCTCGATCTTCTTTTCGGCAGCAGCAAGCAGTGAGGCACAATGCTTCCGCAACTCCATCGCCCGTTCGAAACGCTCGAGCATCCTGTCCAGTTCCACCTGGCCGCTCTCAAGCTCCTCAACGATCTGCTCCAGTTCACTGAGTGCGGCCTCGAAAGGCAGGTCCTCGACTAGCTGCTCTTCGTTACTCACGCTTCTGCCTCCCCACTGTGCGTGTCAACCACTGTTGCAGCAATGCTCCCGTCACTCACTTCGATGTCCAGGGCGTCGCCGGTCGCAGTCTGCTCAATGCTGCGCACCAGCCGCCCACTCGCACCGGATCGGATGATCGCGTAGCCCCGTCGGACCACTGCGTGAGGGTCTAGCGCGCGAACAGAGGCATATGCTCGGTCAACATGTCCCCGACGGCGCCCCTGGCCCCGTTCGACTGCGGCCCCCGCACGTTGTGAGAGACTCCGGATCTCCAAATGCAGTTTTCGCGTATCCACACTGCGCTGCGATAGAACCAATGACCCAAGCGCGGCCGCCTGTCTGTCGGTGACCCGTTGCGCTGATTGAACAACTCTTCGCGTGAGCGGCTCGATCTTCCCCCACAATGATGTGGTGTTCAGCAGACGCTTAGGAGCAGTCCGATAGGCCCTGTCGAAGCGATCTCGCAGACGCTCCCGCCGATGCTTCAGCGCAGTTCGCACCCTGCGATCAGCGTCCCCAATGCGCCTTCGCCGCTCACCAAATCCCAGCATTCTTGCTCGCAACCGGCGGTCTTGTGTCCGCAGCGTCACTTCCGTGCGCCCAAGACGCTCCCGCAGCCGCTCGACCGAGACGTCCATGGCCCGCATTACCCGCAGGCCCGCATCATCCAGCCGCTGCCGGCGCTGTTCCACTGTCGTCATCGCCCGCACAACTCGCAGGCCGGCGTCATCCAGCCGTTGCCAGCGCTGCTCGACGATCGTCATCGGCCGGGCAATCGCCGGGCGGCGGCAGACTGCTCCCAGCCGCGATAGGCCAAGCGCCAGCCGGCCCTCAAGCGCCGCACAGGCTCGCCGCCCGAGGCGCTCGATCATTACCTCCAGGTCGCGCACATCCGGAACGGCAAGCTCGCCCGCCGCCGATGGAGTCGGCGCGCGCAGGTCGGCCACTTCATCACACAGGCTCAGGTCGGTCTCATGCCCCACCGCGCTGATTACCGGCAGCGGGCAAGCGAACACCGCCCGCACTACTCTCTCATCGTAAAACGCCCAGAGGTCCTCGAGGGAGCCCCCACCGCGCCCTACGATGATCAGATCGGCCCTGCAGACGCCCGCGGCCAGAGCCAGTGACCGCACGATGCTCTCCGGCGCGGCATCGCCCTGCACCAGCGTCGGCACCACGACAAGCTCCGCGGGAGGATAGCGCCGCGAGATCACGCTCACGAGATCGCGGACCGCCGCTCCCGTTGGTGACGTCACCAGCGCAATACGTCGGGGGAAGCGCGGGAGGGGCCGCTTACGCGATGGCTCAAAGAGGCCCTCCGCCTCGAGCTTCGCCCGCAGCTTTTCTATTGCCTCAGCCAACTCGCCCGCGCCATCGGGGCGCATCGTCCGCACGATAAGCTGATACTCACCGCGCGGCTCATAGACCGTAACGTTGCCCCAGGCGACCACACGCTGCCCGCCGTCAGGCGCAAAGCCCAGCCGGCAGGCATCGCCGCGGAAGCAGACGCACCTTAGCTGGCACGTCTCGTCCTTGAGCGAGAAGTAGAGGTGCCCGGACCGGTGTCCGGTGAAGTTCGAGATCTCACCGCGCACCGCGATCTGATTGAGCACCTCGTCGCGGTCGAGCAACCGCTTGACGTAGGCGTTTAGCTCCGATACCGACAGCGCCAGTTGCCCCGGGGAGGATGCCACGCGAGTCATTCCCCTTCGTCTACGAGGCCCTCGTCGCGCGCAAAGGCGGCCAGTACTCCGTTGACGAACTTCCCCGAGGCCGGAGTGCCGTAGGTCTTCGCCAGCTCCACTGCCTCATTGAAGACCACGCTGACGGGAGTTTCGGGCACACCAATGAGTTCGGCGGCGGCCACTCGCAGCACGTTCCGGTCGGTCGCGGGCATCCGGTCGAGGGTCCAGTCCCGGGCAAGCTCCTCGATATGAACGTCAATCTCTTCGGCCTGCCGGAAGTAAGCCTCGATCAGCCTGACCGCGAACTCCTCGATCTCCGGCCGCAGCTTGCGCCGCTCGTCAGGCGGCATCTCCCAGATCTCCGCGAGCATGTCCATCGTCTGGGCGAGACGGCTCACGGCCTCACCGGCGCCAAGCCCGCCCAGGTCTGATTGAAAGAGGATCGAGAGCGCGAGCTCGCGCCCCCGCCTGCGTGCACCTTCAGGCAAGAGTACACCTCATCAGGCGAAAATACGGCCGAAAAGCCAGCCGGCGATGCCGCCGACGATCGTCAGTAGTGCGGCCAGAAGGAATGCGCCGAAGCCCATCTTCAGCCACACCAGTGCCAGTGCGAAACCGAACAGACTCCCTGCTGTGCAGCGCCAGAAGTCGCGACCAAGATCGTTCATCGCTACAGTGCACCTCCGGTTGGAATCGGCAGGCGTCTCTGTATGAACTGCGTCGTGATCTCCCCGCGGCGGAAATATGCGTTGCCGAGGAGCATCAGGTGGTAAGGGATGGTCGTCTTGATGCCCTCGATGCGTGCTCCCTGCAGCGTCGCCCGCATGCGCTCGATGCACAGATCGCGCGTCTGATCCCAGCAGATCACCTTCGCGATCATCGGGTCATAGTGCGTCGAGACGACCGATCCGCAGGCCACGCCGGTATCAACCCGCACGCCGGGGCCGCTGGGGAACTCCCAGCGCGTGATGGTCCCGGGGGAGGGCATGAAGCCGCGCTCGCCATCGGCGGCGAGAATGCGGCACTCGATCGCATGTCCGTTGAACCAGATCCCGCCCTGCTCGTAGCGGAGCTTCTCGCCGGCGGCCACACGGATCTGCTCGCGCACGATGTCTACACCGGTCAGCATCTCGGTCACCGGATGCTCGACCTGCACGCGCGCGTTCATTTCGATGAAGTAGAAGCGACCGCGCTGGTCGAGCAGGAACTCGACCGTCCCGGCATTGCTGTAGTTGGCCGCCTGTGCCGCGCGCACCGCCGCCTCACCCATCCGCCGGCGCAGCGAACTGCTCACCGCCGCGCAGGGCGACTCCTCCAGCAGCTTCTGATGGCGGTGCTGAATCGAGCACTCGCGCTCGCCGAGATGGACGCAGTTGCCGTGCTTGTCGGCGAGTACCTGCACCTCCACGTGGCGCAGGTCCTCCATGTACTTCTCCACGTAAAGTTCGCCGTTGCCAAACGCGCTGCGGGCCTCCGAGGAGGCCTGGCTCACCGCTTCTTTCATCTGCTGATCGTTGTGAATGATCCGTATGCCACGGCCACCGCCACCTCCGGAGGCCTTCACCATCACCGGGTAGCCAAGCTCCCCGGCGATCTGGCGCGCATCATCGGCGTCGCGGATGCCGTCCTCGCTGCCCGGCACCACCGGCACGCCCGCATCCCGCATGGTCTTGCGCGCGGCGGCCTTGTCGCCGACGCGGGAGATGGCCTCCGCGCTGGGGCCGATGAAGGTCATTTTGCAGCCCTCGGCGGCCTCGGCGAAGTTGGCGTCCTCCGACAGATTCCCGTAGCCGGGATGGATCGCCTCGGCGCCGGTGACTACCGCGGCGCTGAGAATGTTGGCGGCGTTGAGGTAGCTGGAGCTGTTGGGCGCCGCCCCGATGCAGATCGCTTCATCGGCCATCCGCACATGCAGTGCATCGGCATCCGCATCGGAATACACGGCAACAGTGGCGATGCCCAGTTCGCGGCAGGCCTGAATGACGCGGCAGGCAATCTCACCGCGGTTGGCCACCAGAATCTTCTCAAACATGAAGTCGGCTCCGTTATTGTCGCGCCTGGTCAGTCCGCGACTGCCGGCCGGCGTTAGAGGCTCTCATGCCCCGGTGTAGTACATTTGATGGTGCCGGTCTGGGGAGCGTAGACATACGCTCTGCCGCTGACCGGACAGTGTCCGATGCCGCCTTGAGCTCCGGGGTCGAACTCCTTCGGATAGCTTCCGTCCTCGCTCTCCATGGTGTGGATCTGAATAAGCTGCCTGAGCTGATTCAGATTGTTGGCGCACTCGACCATCTTCGCCCGGTCAATCGACTGCGCTGGGATGGACTTCTCCTCGCCGTCCCCGCCACCGGACAGACCGTAGTATCCGCCCACGATCAGGCCGATGATCACAATGACCAGGAGGATCTCGACGAGCATGAAGCCCCGGCGGGACCATGCGCTCCTCCCGTTCATCTTCTACGCCTCCTCGCGGATCGCGAACAGCTCATCCCCGTACTGCACCGGCTCCCCATCGTCCACAAGCACTTGAGCGATCTCACCATCGCACGGCGCGACCACATCTGTCAGCTTGCGCAGCGCTTCGATGGTACCGATCACCTGGCCCTTGCTCACACTGTCTCCTTCAGCCACGATCGGCTGATCGTCGGGTCCGCGGCCATGGTGGAAGAGACCGACGAGGCCGGCCTTCACATACTGCAGCGACTCCTGCGGCCCCGCAGCGACCGGTTCCGCAGGCTCGGGCGCAGGTGCCTCCCCATCGGCCGCCGGAGCAGCCTCCGCCGAGACAGGTGCAGCGACCGGAGCTGTGTCCCGCCGCTTCACACGGATCAGTCGCTCGGGGTCTTCCACCTCAATCTCGCCGGCCTGTGAGGCAGCCAGCAGATCGATAACGCGCCTGACCGCATCACGATCTATTGTCATCTGCCCGCTCTCCCTGGCGCCCTAGCTGTTGACGCGCGTGACGTAGTTGCCGCTGCTGGTATCTACGCGGATCACGTCGCCGGTCTGTACAAAAAGCGGTACCTGTACGACTGCGCCGCCCTCGATCGTCACCGGCTTTGACCCGCCCTGGGCGGTGTCGCCGCGCAGACCCGGATCGGCCTGAACGACGCGGCGATCGAGTGTCCGCGCGACCTCGAGGTCAACGATCTTGCCCTTGTAGAGGGCAAGCTGAACCGTTTCGCCCTCCTTGAGCCACTTGATGTTGTCGCCAAGTGTCTCTTTGTCGAGCTCGCGCTGCTCGTAGTCGCCCGTGTCCATGAAGACGAAGCCGTCGCCCGTGCTGTAGAGGTATTGAAAGTCGCGGCGGTCTACGTGCGCGGTCTCAATGCTCTCGCTGGAGCGGAAGGTCTTCTGAAAGATGTCACCGTTCTCAAGATCGCGCAGCCTCGTGCGTACGATCGCATCCCCGCGCCCCTGCTTGTGATGATCCGCCGACATGACGACCAGCACCCGGCCGTCGAGTTCTATCGTCAATCCCGGCCTGAAATCGTTCGGTGTTACCAAGTTATACTGCCTCCTTCGCTGCCCCCGAAACAGTCTGCGGCCGGAATGGCTCCCGGCGGGGGTGCCTCACACAATACTATAATGAGCGGCTTAAAGTCAAAGGTCATAGGGGGCCGCTGTGAGGCTTCTGTGGCCCTCCTGCGTTACCAGAACAAGCTCCTCCAGTCGGACTCCGCCCCAGTCCTCGATGTAGACGCCCGGCTCAACCGTGACCACCATTCCCGCCTCCAGCGCAGCATCCTCGCTCCGCTGGCTCAACACCGGGAGTTCATGCACCTGCAGCCCCACGCCATGCCCGAGACCATGCCCGAACTCGCGGTCGAAGCCACGCTCGCGCAGCAGCCCCCGCGCGATCTCGTCCACCTCCCGACAAACCGCGCCCGGTCGCACTCCCGCGATCGCAGCAAGCTGGGCCTCCCGCACCGCCTCCCAGATCTCGCGCTGGCGGCCATCGGGCTGTCCGACGATCACCGTGCGGGTGCAGTCCGAGCAGTAGCCCTCCACCACCGCGCCCCAGTCTATGACAATGAAATCGCCCTCCGAAATCCTCCGCTCGCATGGGCAGGCATGAGGCTTTGCGCCGTTGGGCCCGGAGGCAACGATGATGTCGAACGAGGGCTTCTCAGCGCCCTCCTTCACCATCAGCCGATGAAGCTCAAAGGCCGCGTCGCGCTCGCACATCCCCGGCAGCATCGGCCGCAGTGCCACGAAGGCGCGATCGGCAATCGTGGCCGCCTGCTCGATCAGCGCGATCTCCGCCTCATCCTTCACCGCGCGGAGGCGCTTGATCTTGTCCTCAACCGGCACCGGCTCCGCTTCGTCGAGCCCCTCGCACAGCTTCCGGTGGCTCGCGTAGCTCAGGTACGCGCTCTCGAAGCCGAACCTGCCGACACCATCGGCATTGAGCCGCCCGATGGCCTGCTCCAGATGGCCGCCGTCGGCCAGCACTTCCGCGTCGGGCGCCTCATCTCGCGCCTGTATCGCATAGCGGCTGTCGGTGCAGATGGAGACGCCCGAAGCGTCAAGTACCAGCAGGCCCTCGCCCGCAAAGCCTGTAAGCCACCGCACGTTCGGCTCGGCGCTCACCAACAGCGCGTCAAGCCCCTGCTCCTCCAGCCACTCGCGTACCATCTCCTGCCGCCGGGTGGTGATGCCGCTCATTCCCCCGCCTCCACGACGGCAACTATCCCCCGCACCGCCAGCAAATAGCTCTCGGCGCCGAGGCCGCTGATGACACCGGCACAGGCAGGCGCGGTCATAGACAGCTTGCGCCAGTCCTCCCGCGCAAGGATATTGCTCAGATGCACCTCGATGGCCGGGAGCGGCACCGCCTTCAGCGCATCGTGTATCGCCACCGAGGTGTGCGTGTAGCCCGCGGGGTTGATCACGATGCCGTCCGCCTCGCAGCCCGCCTGGTGGATGGCGTCTATGATCGCGCCCTCTGAGTTGTGCTGGCAGAGCGTGACTTCGATGCCAAGCTCCTCCGCGAGCGCCTCAATGCGCTCATTGATCTCGCTCATAGTAACGCTGCCGTAGACATCCGGCTCGCGCACGCCCAGTAGATTGAGATTCGGCCCGTGTATTACCGCGACGATCATGACTGATCCCGCCTCCCGATTTCTGTCAGCCCGCGCTGGGCCTCCCGCACCAGCCTTTCCGCCTCCCGCACCTCCGCCTCACGCCATGTTCCAAGCGCCCGCATGGGTTCCTCCCGCGACCTCTGCAAGGCGGCGTACCCGCCGGCGACCTCACCTGCCCGCCGGTAGTAGTCATCCGCGGCCTCAATATCGCCCTTCTCGGCCGCCTCGTCGCCCAGCGCGAGCCACGCGTAGGCCCACGAGAAGTCGCTCACTTCCTCCAGCGCCTGATAGCGGCCAATCGGCGACTCCCACAGCCGCTCCAGTGCGCGGAATGTCTCCAGCACGCGCTCGTGTTCGCCAAGCTGCTCCTGCACGCGTGCGAGCACCACGTACGCACGCGGGTAGTTCGGGTGAACGCGTATAGCCTCCTCCGCAGCCTGTGCCGCCGAAGGCTGTTCGCCGACGGCATCGTAAAGCTCCGCGAGCGCGAGGAGGTTGCCCGCGTCGAGCGGGTTCAGTTCCGTGGTGCGAAGGCGCAGCTCAATCGCCCGCGCATATCCCCCTGTCAGCGAGCCCGCAACGGCCTGGGCGTAATCCTGCAGGACCTCCGCATCCAGAGGGTTGATCTCGTGTGCCTGGCGCAGCCAGCCTGCCGCCGTCTGATAGCGGCCACGGGCAAGTTCCGACTGACCTCGCGCAGCGAGCATCTGCGCCCGCAGGCCGATGCCGCAGACGATCAGCAGCGCCAGCGCCACCAGGGCGCCTCCAATGCACGGCCAGCGCACGCGCATACGTGGCGCGCCACGGCGGCTCGCCGCCACCGCGAGACCCACCACGGCTGAGAGCGTCATCCCCACAGCCGGAATATACCACGAGTAATCGGCCATGTTCTGCAGGCCAAGCGCCGCAAGAGCCGCCAGACCGGCCGCACACTCCACCGCCCGCAGGCCCGTTGCGCGCAGGCCGACTGTCATCCGCCGCGCGAGCAACCCCACGATGAGGACCATCAGTGCCAGTGCCGGCAGGCCCGCCTCGGCGGCCAACTGCAGCGCGGCCTGGTGCGCCATGCGCGTGAAGCCAACGGAGGCGTAGCGCGGGTAGGCGTACTCGAAGCTCCCCGGGCCGAAACCCAGCAGCGGCCGCGCCTCTATCATCTCCACCGTTCCGAGCCAGGTATACCAGCGGAAGACCGCCGAGTGCGACTGCGTGGTGGCGGAGACCAGGCGATTGCGCAGCGGCGGGGCTACGAGAACCAGCACTACCAGCGCCAGGGCACCGAGCACCATCCAGCGCGCCCGGATGCGCGTTGGCGCCGCGATCAGGAAGATGACCGTGCCGAAGAGCGCGCCGAGCAGACCCGCGCGCGATCCGGTCAGCAGCAATGCCGCGCCCGACACGACGACGGCGAAGCCCGCCGCTATCAGCAGGTAGCGCGGCCGCTCCTCGTCGTCCGAGACACTCTGACGCCATGCCGCCACCAGCACGACCACTGCTGCTGGTATCACGACGAGCATGTAGCCGGCAAACACGTTCGGGTTGAACATGGTGCCGAAGATGCGCCAACTCGGGTCGCCCTGGAAGATCACCGTCTGTGTCCAGTCGCGAATGCCGATGACGCCCTCGATCGCGCCGGCAAGTGCGACCGCGTACCAGCCGAGGCGCCTCCGGGCGCCGTCGGCGAAGAGCGTGGCGCAGAGCGCAAGAATGGCGACGTAGGAGGCCATCTGCACGAGGTTCAGCAGGCTCGCGTTCAGGTAGACGCTCCGCGTAGTCGAGATGACGAGCCACAGGAGAAAAGCGCCGAGCGGCCATGCGAGGGTTCCCAGCCCCATCTGCACCTGCGAGGAGCCGAGCGCGCAGGCGATGCAGGCGATCAGCGCGCATACGAAGGCCGCAGCCGAGGCGGTCAGAACCCGCGCGTCGAAGCTGTAGCCGGCAAAGAGCGGTAGCGCCACCAGCAGGGCCAGCGTGAGTGCCCACGCCACGGTCGTCAGCCGATCGCCCAGGGACTTCACTCTCCGCGCCTCCAGAGGCCTCGCAGCCGGCCCAGCATCGCCGTGACAATCCTGCGCGTCTCCCAGCTTGCGATGAGCATCCCGGCGCGCAGCCACACACCCAGCCACACCAGCGCGCGCGCCAGTACATTCGGCGCGAAGTGCTTGCTGTAGAGGCGGTGCATACCGCGATGGGTGCGGAGGATGGTGGGGACGACTGCCTGGTCCGTGCTGCGGCCTACCGCATGGATGACGCTCGTCACCGGGGCGAAGAGCACCTTCCATCCGGAGCGGTGCATCCGCAGGCAGTAGTCCACGTCCTCCGATCCCCAGACGAAGCCCTCGTCAAGCTCGCCCACCTCGGCGTATGCCTCGCGGCGGATCAGCAGACATGCCCCGGAGGCCCAGTCCACCTCGTGCTGGGTGTCATGGTCGCAGTCGGCCATGATGTACTCAGCCGCCGCATGCGCATGCGGGAAGAGCCTGCCGAGGACGGTGTTGCGGTAGATGGCGGCGGCGATGGTCGGGAAGCGCCTGCAGGAGTATTGCAGCGATCCATCGGGGTAGATGAGCTTGGGCGCGATGATCCCCGCGTCGGTGCGCAGATCAGCCACCGCCACCATCTTGCGCAGCGAATCGGGCTCAAGCACGGTGTCGGGGTTGAGCATCAGCAGGTAACGTCCGCGGGCCGCCCGCAGAGTCTGGTTGGTGGCCCTTGCGAAGCCGAGGTTCTCCTCGTTGAGGATAAGCTGCACCTCGGGGAAATCCTCACGCAGCATCTCCACCGACTCATCAACGGATGCATTATCTGCGACAATGACCTCGAAGCTCGGCGGTGTCTGCTGAGCGCGAATCGACTCCAGGCACACGCGCAGGTCGCCAGCCACGTTCCAGCTGACGATGCAGACGCTGACGTCGAGGAGAGGTGACTCCATCATAGGATGGGCGAGGTTGGTGGATCATCTTTCCGATCTTCCAGTCGCCGGTGCACTGCGAGAAGGCCCGGCGTGCGAGTGGATCGGTGCCGCATCGATCCGGCAGGCCTGGTCTGTCATCTCAGGCTGCCTGCATTCGACTACTGCTCCCCGCACTCCTCGAGCGGCTCGGCCTCATCAATGAGCATGATGGGGATCCCGTCGCGAACGGGGTACTTGAGGCAACATTCATCACAGATGACCCAGTCATCGGTGCTCCGAACATCGCTCCGGCACTTCGGACAGATCAGGATCTCGAGCAGGCGCTGGTCCATCATGAGCACGCCTCCCAACCACACATTCATATCACGGTTCACAGGCGATGCAACGAAGCCGTAGGCGATTGTACCACCGCCCCCAGAGGCTGTCAAACCGGGCTCGAAGCGGACGAATCGCGGGGCATATCCGCCGGAGGTCTCCCGGACAGAGTGGCGAACTGAGCGGCGAGAGGCTGAATGTAGCCACCGGGAGCCTGAGCATGGAGCTTTCCGCACAGTGGATCTGGGCCGCTGAAGTCCGGGCGAATGCCTACTGCCACCTCCGCCGCCGGTTTGAGGTCGCGGGTGTGCCGATGCAGGCGCGCCTGCGAATCTCCGCGGATACGAACTACATGGTGTGGCTCAATGGGCGCTACATCGGCCAGGGGCCGGGGCCCTACGTGCGCGAACGGCGCCCTGTGGACGAATACGACGTGACCGATTTGCTGCAGGCGGGGGCGAACGTCATCTGCGTGCTGGGCAACTGGTGGGGTGTTACCAGCCACTCCCGCCCGAAGGGCGATCCCGGGGTCCTCGCCGAGCTTGTCTGGGAGGATGCTGAGGGGCAGCGGCATCGTGTCGCGACGGATCAATCATGGCGCGCAATACTGTCTGAGGCGTGGGAGGAGCAGGTGCCGCGCCGCAGCGGCGCCGTGGCGTGGACCGAGTACTACGACGCGCGCCGTGAGCCGGTGGACTGGATGGAAGCCGATTTCGAGGATGCCGGATGGCCCGCGGCGCAGGCGCATGACGGCGGCGGCCGCACGCTCTTCCCGCGCCATCGTCCGCTGCTGCGCGAGTGGTCGGAGAGGCCGGTGGCGCTGGTGGGGGCGTGGCACGCCTCAGCGGACAGCCCCGGACCAGCAGACACCCCGGAATTGACCGAGGTGCTTGATGACGAGCCACTGGAGCCGCTGGCGGAGGCAGAACGCGAGGCGCTGGAGGAAGGCCTCCTCTCCCCCGGCCCACACGTGCTTGAGCTGAGGCCCGGTGAGGGCCTGGCGCTCACGCTGGACCTCGGGCGCGAGATCGTCGGGCACCTGGAGCTTGACATTGAGGCTACCGAGGGCGGCCGGATTGACCTCGCGCCCGCCGAGCTTCTCCGGGACGGCCGCCCGTGGTGCTTCCGCAAGGGCTGCCGCTACGGACAGCGCTATGTGACCCGCGAGGGGCGGCAGCGCTGGCGAACCTACGGCTGGCACGGCCTGCGCTATCTGCACGTGGTGCTGCGCGGCTTCGAGGGGCCGGTCACCATCCACCAGCTCGGTGTCTCACGCAGAGAGGCCGACCTCGACTGGCGCGCGGAGTTCGCCAGTGAGGATGATACGCTGCAGCGCGTCTGGGAGATCGGCGTCCACACGCTGCGGGTCGGCACGCAGGAAGTCCATGTTGACTGTCCTACGCGCGAGCAGGCCGCGTACTGGGGCGATGCGGCGTGGATCGGCGCCTGGACGCTGGCGATGACCGGCAACTGCTCGCATCTGCGCCACCTGCTGCTGTCGGCCGAACCGGCGCAGTATCCCGACGGGCAGCTTCCGGCCTCGATCTTCTCCAGCCTCGATCAGATCCTGCTCGATTACACGCTCATCATGCCGTGGGCGCTGCGCGAGTGGTGGTGGCTGACGGGCGATCTCACCGTGCCGCGCAGGCTCGACGCGGTGGTGGGGAGGGTCCTCAACTGGTATCGCGAGCGAATCGGCGAGTCCGGACTGATCGAGATTGACGGGGTGGAATCGCGGGAGCGGGGCGAGGGGACGCTCTTCATTGACCATCCCGGCCTCGGATGGCACAACTTCCCGCATCCAGGGCTGGAGCGCCGCGGCATTTCAGCGGGACTGAATCTGCTGATGCTGCGGGCCCTGCAGTGCCGTGCGGAGGTGCTGGGGCACGTCGGGCATGCGGATCGCGCGAGGCTGGACCGCCGAGAGGCCACGGAACTCGCGGCGATCATCGAGCGCACGTTCTTCGATCCCGAGCGCGGTGTCTACGTGGATGCGCTGGTGGATGGGCGCCAGTCCGAGCAGGTCAGCCAGCAGATCAATACGCTGGCGGTGCTGACCGGCGTCTGTCCGCCGGAGCGGCGCCGACCGCTGCTGGAGCGGGTACTCGCCGATGACCCGGCGATCTGTCGCTGCAGCCCCTACTTCTGGCTCTACCAGTTTGATGCGATGGCACAGGCGGGAATGCATGAGGAGATGCTCGGCGCCATCCGCTCGCTCTGGGGCGAGATGGCCGAGGCGGGCGCGACCACCTGGTGGGAGACCTTCGGCGGAGACCATCTCGACAGTCTCTGTCACCCGTGGTCATCAGCGCCGGGATACGTCATTCAGACGCACATACTCGGGATCCGGCCCGCCGAGCCGGGCTTTGCCCGCGCGATCGTTGCGCCGCGATGGGACCTGCTGGAGCAGGCACGCGGCAGTCTCTGCACCGTCCGTGGCGACATTGAAGTCGGCTGGCGGAGGAGCGGTGGCAGCGACGTCGAAGTGACTGTTGTGCTCCCGCCCGCAATCGCTGCAACCGTCACATCGCCGCCGGAATGGCGGTTTGACGACGGCCTTAGTGAGAGGCAGATGGCGGCGGGAACAGCGATGGTGGCGCGTGTCGCTCGCGCTTGACGGCGATTTGTGCGATGGATTATAGTGCGATGAGGTGGGCCTGCCACCGTTGGGGGCTTTATCTCAACACGTAGAGACGAGTTGTGAGGAGGGTGGGCTCAATGCTCCGAGGCAGAACATTCGCGACGGCTCTGATGCTCCTCGGCGCGATCAGCATCGGTGCTGCTCAGGAGACCGCGGAGATCATGGTCGGCGGCCAGGTCGTCGCTCGTGTCCGGGAGAAAGCTTCATTTGAGTCGGTTCAGCATCGTGCCGCGGCTGTGGAGGACAAAATCAACCAGGTGCTGGCGACCACCGACGACCCCGCATCGCTGGATGTCAGCCTCAGGCAGGTTGACGGGCTCTGGACGGTAATCATCGGCGAGACGCCGATCGTCTCCGTCTACCCGGCCGAAGCGGCGGCCAACGAGATGGCACCGGAGGTTCTCGGCTCCCTGTGGGTGCGCCAGTTCCGCGATGCGCTTCCGGGCGCGGCGACCAGCGCTGTCACGCCGATTGGCCCGCCGCCTGCGACGGGCACCGGCCCCGTGGCGGTAGCCGACGAGCCGGTCCTTGACAGCCCCACGACGGTCGAACAACCCGCCGTCCCGGCTACTCCCACAACGCCTTCAACGCCTTCAACGCCTACGACGCCTACGACGCCTACGACGCCGCCACCGGCCACAGTAGAGGTCCTTGAGGTGCCGAGCGTAACGCAGACGCCGCCCGATGAGATCGTCGCGGGGCAGGGCGCTCGGCTGCTGATCCTCGAGTCGCTCAACGAGGCGCGCGGTCTGCCCGAGGATGATTACCTCGTGCGGCGTGAGGCGATGGCCGACACGCTGTTCAACGATCTCGTGCAGGTGATGACCGGCGGTCGCTCCACCGGCAGGATCGAGAGCGGCGGCGCCACAGCGACCACTCCGACGCCACCGCGGCCACCTGCCGGCACCGCGACTACGACCACGGCCCCCCCGCCGACGACGGGCACGATCGACACCGGTCCGCTGACCATCCCGCCCACGACGACGGTAGTCACTCCACCCGCGGGCGCTGCCACGTCAGTGGCTCCGCTGGAGATCAGCGAGGCCGGCCGGGCGAAGATCATGGCGAAGATCCCGTCCAACGACGCAAGCTACGCCAACGTACTGCAGAAGGTGGTTATCAAGGCGAAGTTCAAGGCTGCCACGGATGCATTCCGAGCAGCCTCAAGCAGCGACCCGGCAGTTGCCGCACAGGCGCGGGAGACGCTGAGCGCCGCGCGCAAGGCAAACACCAGCCAGGACTTCGATGCCGCGGAGCGGTACCTCGACACCGGCCTGCGCATCCTTGGCGTCACGCAGTGGGAGCAGCACATTGACGCCGCAATGAGTGAGTTGGGCCTGTGAAGTGACGCGGGCCATCTGAGGGCTTCATCGGACGGGCGCGCTTCTCACGCGCCCGTCTGTCGTGTCAGCATGCAACGCAACGGATAGGGCCATGAGCGAGCCACGCGACCTGGACGTCATCCTCCTCGATCTCGACAACACGCTCTATCATCCCGACTGCGGGCTGCTGGAGGCGGGTGATCGCATGATCGCCGACTTCATCGCTCGGCGTCTCGACCTGGCGTGGGAGGAGGCAGACAGGCTGCGGGTCCGGACATGGCGGCAATACGGGGCCACAGCGCGCGGCCTGGAGATCGAGTTCGGCATCCCGCAGCGCGAGTTCTTCGCCGGCTCCATCGAACGGGTGCCGATTGAGCGGTACATCAGCCCTCAGCCGGAGCTTGCGGCGATGCTCGCCCGGCTGCCCCAGCGGCTCTACGTCTTCACCAACGCCCCTGCCGCTTACGCCTGCAGGACGCTCAAGGCACTCGGGATCGCGGAGCAGATCGACGGGGTCTTTGACATAGAGACCACCGGGGGACGGCCGAAGCCGGAGTGCCACTGCTACGATCACGTGGTGGAGGAGATCGGTGCGCCGCCCGAGCGCGTTGCGCTGGTCGAGGACACCGAGGAGAATCTCGCCCCGGCGGTGGCGCTGGGGATGCTGACGATCAAGCTCGGCCCACCGCGACCTGAGCCACCGCATCTCTACCTTGAGCGGCTGGAGGACCTGCCTCAGCTACTTGGTCTGGGAGACTGAGGCCTGACGACCTCAGCTCGTGACCTCCTCGTCGGCTCGTGCCTCGTTGGAGACCAACTCAACCTTCGAGTGGGGGATCACGATCTCGCGCCCGTCCCTCGTGCGCAACCACGTTGACCGCAGCGACATGCCCGTGACGGTGCCGCGATGCTCACCGATGGTCACCCGGTCACCCACCGCGTAGAGGTCGTCCCAGTGGATGAGCCAGCCCTCCATCGCGTCGCGCAGCGCGCGCCTCGCGACCACCAGCGCGGAGACAACCAGCAGTATCAGCACCGGCAGCACCTCCGCCGATGTTTGCACGCCGAAGATGCGCAGGATCATCAGGAACGCGACCACGTAGAGCACCCCGCGGGTGAGCATCATCGGCAGGCCCTGCACGATCCGGCGCCGGCGCATGCGCTCGTTCGGCTCGCGGCCGGCGTCGAGTCGCAGCGCGGTCGCGGTGCGCGCGCGGATCGAGCGATTCACGAGGAACACAAGCAGTTCGAAGATCGCGGCGACAAGGATGGCCCTGACAAGCTGCACCGGCAAGGACCCGCCCCAGACCTCGCGCATGAACTCAATGAAGCCTTCCACTGGGTCCGCCTCCTGGCTACTCGATGATGGTACGATCCGCTTCTTCCGCCCCGGACGGCTCAGCGCTGTCTATCAGCGTGTACGGGCCGGTCGGAAGGACACCGAACTCCGCGCGCAGCCGCTCCTCGCGTTCCATTCGCTCACGGATGCGCGCGGACCTGCGCCGCGACAGCAGCAACGCGATCAGAAACGCGATCACAAAGAGCGCACCGATCAGCGTCTCCGACAGCGGAGGTGCAATGTGTTCGATGTAGCCGCTACGAAGCTGTTCCAGCCACTCGCTCTCCATCTGCGGGACCGGGCGCTGATACGCCAGCCCCAGGGCAAGGCGCACATCCCGGCCTCTCTCAAGCTGGTCGAGCACAGGACTGATGCCCTCGGCAGGACGCAGGTCGCCAAGGTGGCGGACGAGCGTGTAGCTCTGTGCGTAGGCCAGCATCATCTGCTCGCTGTCACCGAGGAAGGCGGCGTCAAGCTCGTCGATCGTCAGCAGCTCATCAGCTACCGCGGCCTGCGCGATGATGCGGCGGTCAGCCTCGTCGAAATCGTCCGAGGCGTACTTCGCCAACCCCTCATGCAGCCATCGCGGCAGGGTGTGCGCCTCTTCTCCCATCCGCAGGTCGAGCATTATGTGCGCAAGCTCATGCGCCAGCAAGGTGGGCAGGCGCTGCGTTCCCATCGGCTTGATGACCACGCGGCGCAGCCGCGACATGGCCCGGCCGATGATCCACGGACTGTTGCGCATGCCGGTCAGCTCATCGAACTCCTGCTGCGACCGAACGATGTAGACGTCAATGCGCTCGTCAAGATCGATGTCGAGCATCCGCTCCAGCCTGGCCAGGGCGCGATCACCGCTCGTGCGAGCGAGTTCCGCCAGTTCGACGTCCTCCGGCCAGTGCAGCACCCTCATGTGCTCGGAGCCGAGCACATGCCGGGCCTGCTGAGCGGCGGCGGGTTCGACCAGCACCGCTGCGCCCAGCAGCAGCACCAGCGCGATCCGCACGGACGCAAGGCTCATCTGCCTCACCTGAGCGCCGGGCATCTGCTGCGCGCCCGGCACCAGCGACAGTGCATACCCGTCTCGGCAGGGAACACGGTGGCCACGCGGATGCGATCGGCCACGCGCGTGAGCCGCCTCAGCAGAGGCTGAAGGTCGTCCTCGAAGAAGCTGATGCGGTGCCCGGAGCTACGGCGCAGCGACCACATGGTCACAGACAGGTCCTCGCCCGGGTAGCGGTCCTGCATGCAGGCGTAGAGCAGCGCCCACGCGGGGCTTTCCCCGAGCTGCTGCGCGGAGGGAGGATTGCGCGTGGACATCCACCGCGTGGCGCTGAGCCCGCCGTCGTCAAGCCGCATGACCGCGTCGGCCACCGCCACGAAGCGGTGATCGCCGAGCGGTATCTCCATCCGCACGTCCACGTCAACGGTGGCCGGCCCGGACATGTGCGCTTCGTGATAGTCGCGCAGCATCCGCAGGCCCTGAGTGTGAAGCTGCTCCTCCTCGAGGCTGTCGGCGCAGGCGCTACCATCCCAGGCGTCCTCGAAGACGGCCTGCACCCGCACAAGCGGCGCGGCTGAGGGCCCCCCGAGGCGGTGGCAGTCCACCAGCGCGGCCCGCAGCGCCTGGTGCAGTGTCGCGGGGCCGCCAAGGAAACGGCGCGTCTCCTCACGCGGCACGAACCACGACAGCAGGAACTTCTGCGGACACTCGTGGAAGTCGGCTATGTTGCGCGCGGTGAAGGGCCGCTCAGGAAGGTCCAGCGGAACGACCGGCACCGGCGCGTTGTCACGCTCGTCGGACATCTTCTCACCTCGCCCTCTGCTTCGTCGGGATCAGGCCCGCGACCTGCCGCGCGGGAGGTCTGAGACGATCGGCCGGCGCATACTCCGTGACGAGGGGGCTGATAGATGGCTCATCGCTGTGCAAACCTCCGCCAACTGATAGACGACCGCGCTCCGGCTCATCCGGATTCTGAGACGCTGCATTCAATCACGCGCTCTCTGATGGACGACCGTTCGGTCCTCCTGGTTGCCCCGCGCCCATTCGATCGCGACCTGCCGTGGCAGCTTGCGGCAAAAACAGGATGCCGCCCGGTGCTGGTGGTGTCGCAGAGTGACACCCGGCTCGCCGAGCGTGCCGAGGCGCTGGCTGAAAGCTGCGGCCTCATCGCCTGTCACATGCGCTCCGGCCTGCCCGAGCAATCTCTGACCACGATGGCTGATGGCCTCGGTGCGGGCAGGTGGGACTGCGCGTTCGTCTCCGTCCGCCACCTTGCCGACCCGGGGGTGATGGCTGCCGCGCGCGCCTTCACGCCACGTCTCGTCGTCATCGAGGACGCAGATCGGCTCCCGATGCCGGGCCCCGCCTGCGATCCCGCCTATCAGCGCGCGGCGCTGCTGGCTCGCGACGCCGGCTGCGTGCTCACGAGCTCGGAAGTCGCCTCCGAGCAGACGCTCGCGGAGATCGAGCGGCAGATGGCGCCTCATCGCCCGCGGGTGTATCACGTGGGCGATGACCTGCGCGGACTGCGGCTGGTGGCGCATCTCACCGCCTCGTCGGCGCAGAAGGACACGCGGCTGCTCGGATTGCTCGATGACGCCCCGCGGAGGGTGGTCGTTTTCGCCGCCGACGCAGAGGAGGCGGAGCGCCTGCGGTCTATCATCGAAGGCGAACGCGGCCTGCCGTCGCTCGACCTGTCCGCGGTGCGGCGCGGCGAGATCGAGGGAGCCCTGCGCAGGTTCCGCGAGGGTGGCGCGCGCGTACTGATCGCAACTGCGCCACTGAACCGGCGCTTCGACCTGCCGGAGATCCCGCTGGTGATCTCCTACTCGCTGCCATCGTGCCTCGAGACGCTGCACCGGCAGGCCTCGCTCGCGGGTGGAACTGACGCCACCGCGGTGTTGATGGCCGATCCGGCGGAACAGCCGCGACTCGAGGAGGAGGCCTCCCGAGCCGCGCCGGAAGTCGGGCATATCCTCGGAATACACCAGGCCGTGGCGCAGGATGGCGATCTGAACTTCACGCTGCTGCGTGACATCACCGGCCTGTCGTCAGAAGCGCTGCAGATCGGCATCGAGTTCCTGATCGCGGCGGGGGCGCTCGAGGTGCAGGCTCGCGCGGACGAAGAGATAGTTGCGCGTTGCGGCCCGCGCCCGAACGGAGCCGCACTGGAGCGCTACGCTCGCGAGGCCGACCGGCTCCGCCGCACACGGGTCAGCATGGTGGAGCCGCTGCTGGACTTCGCGAGGACGCGCCGATGTCGTCGCGCGTTTCTCGCGGAGGCGCTGGGCTACCCCCTCACGCCCGGTGGATGCCGCTGCGACCGCTGCCGTCCAGCACCCGAGCCACTGGCGCCGGTGCGGACTGCAGGCTACCGCATCTTCGCGGGCCCCCTCGTCGGATGGGCGCTGAGCCTGTGGCGGGGGCACGATGACGGACCGCCACCGACCGGGGCGGCGCTGATGGCGCTGCGCCTCGGCGAGTCGGGCAGCAACGGCGCGGCTGAGCGCCTCGCATGGCTGCTGGTCCGGCGGATGCGCAACTCCAGCGCATACCGCCACATGGACCTGATCGTGCCGCTGCCACCGCTGGATGGCGCTGCCGAGGACGATGGCGCCCTTCAGCTCGCGACCGCGCTCTCGCGGTTGACCGGCCTTGCTGTCGCGCCGATGCTGCACCGGAAGAACGCGCAGCCCCGCAGGGAGGGACGGGCATCCCGAGAGGCGAATGACGCTGCCGATGTGGCCGTTGTGAACGTGGCCGACACCGAGCACATTCGCGGGCAGCGCATTGTGCTGCTGGCTAACATCTTTCGGTTGGACGCCGAGGCGGAGAAGGTGGCGGCGGCTCTCCTTCGCGCAGGTGCGGCTAAGGTACGACTGCTGGCCGTCCTGTGGATCACACCCAGGCCATCCTCAGGTCCCGGATCGTCATGAGAATCAGTTCGCCGAAGCCCGAAGCTCAGGATCGTCTTGCGTGGGCCGCACTCTACTGGGCCGGACAGATCGGTCCGGCCGGTTTCACGCGTCTGCTCGCCCGCTTCGGCTCTGCCACCGCAGTGATCGCGGCCTCTGCCGAAGCACTAGCGCTGCCCGGCCTGTCTCTGACGCCGGCGCAAGTTGCTGCGATCACATCTGAGGCCGGACGCAGACTCGATCAAGTCGAGCGTGAGATCGCGTCGCTCGCGGATGATGGCATAGCAGTCATCTGTTCCTACGAGCAGGGCTATCCCCACGCCCTGCGCGATGCGCAGAATCCCCCGCCGGTGGTGTGTATCTCCGGCGAACTCGCCGACGAGGACATGCAGGGCCTCGCCATCGTCGGGACACGCGAGCCAACCGCCGACGGCAGGAGGGTCGCGCGCGCAGTTGCACGCGCCTGCGCCGAACGTGGCATCACCGTCGTCTCCGGCCTTGCCCGAGGCATTGACACGGTGGCGCATCGCGCGGCGCTCGACGCAGGAGGACGCACGGTCGCGGTGCTCGGCTCAGGCATCCGGCATATCCATCCGCGCAGCAACATCCGCCTCGCCACCCGTCTGATCGAGCACGGCGCGCTCATCTCCGAGGTCGCTCCCGACGCGAATCCGACGGCCGCGCGCCTGATGGCTCGGAACCGCCTCACAAGCGCGCTGGCGCGCGGTGTGCTGGCGGTGGAGTCAACGCTCACCGGTGGCACGCTGCAGACGGCCGCCGACGCGTGGAAGCAGGGGCGCGTTGTCTTCGCCTGCGACTGGCCGACGCAGGTGCCGCAGGCGGAGGGCACGCGATCGCTCATCGCCCGAGGCGCTGAGCCGATCCTTGGCGCCGGCGCCATGGACACCATCGAGCATCTCCTGCGCATTCACGAAGCTCCGCCCCCCGAGCAGCCCCCGCTGCTGTGAAGCTCCTGCAGGACTCGGGCGGCGGCCCGGCGAACGGACCTCGCAAGCGCCGCAAAGCTCAGTGCCGTGGAGGCCTGCCGATGATTGACGTCAAGACCATCTCCGATGAGTTCTGCAGCCTGGTGCAGATTGACAGCCCATCTCTGCGCGAGGCCGAAGTCATCAGCTTCATCGGCGAGGCCCTCGCCGCGATGGGCATCGATTCGCAGACTGATGATGCGGCGTCGGTTCTTGGCGGCAATGCCGGCAACCTGATCGCGCGCATCCCCGGCATGCCCGATGCACCCACCGTGCTGATCAATGCCCACGTGGATACCGTTGAGCCCGGCTGCGGCATCTGTCCGCAGGTGAACGATACGGTCATCTGCAGCGATGGAACGACGGTTCTTGGCGCCGATGACAAGGCCGGATGCACGATCATCCTCACAACGCTGCGGCATCTCATCGAGGAGGCGATCCCGCACCCGCCGCTGGAGGTCATCTTCACGGTGGCGGAGGAGATCGGCCTCTACGGGGCGCAAGCGCTGGACTTCGATGCGCTGCAGTCCACGATGGGCTACGTGCTCGACGGCGGCCGCACGATGGGCGTCATCACCAACGCCGCCCCCTCGGCCTACCGCCTCGCGTGGGATGTCCGCGGAGTGGCCGCCCACGCAGGAGTCTGTCCCGAGCGCGGCACCAACGCGATTCGGGTCGCGGCCGAGGCCATCGCCGAGATGCCGCTGGGACGAATCGATCATGAGACGACCGCCAACATCGGTGTGATCGCCGGCGGCAAGGCAACAAACATCGTGCCCGAGTGCGTCACGGTCCGCGGAGAGACGCGCAGCCACGACGAGACCAAGCTGGAGCGCCAGCGCGACCGAATGCTCAAGGCATTCGACGATGCCGCACGCCGTCACAACACTGAAGCGAACGCAGAGGTGCGGCATTCGTACCGCAGTTTCTGCGTCGCTGAAGACGAGCCTGTGCTGCGGTATGCCTGGCGGGCATGCGAGGCCCTCGGCTTTGAGCCACGCACCGAACGCGGCGGCGGGGGGAGCGATGCGAACGTCTTCAACGAGCACGGCATACCCAGCATCATCCTCGCCACCGGCCCGGCTGAGGTACACACCGTGAATGAGTGGGTGGACGCCGAGCGCATGGCAGAGAGCGCACGCTGGCTCACGGAGACGCTGCGGCTGATCGCGCGGCAAACATGACACGGCGGAGGTCTGCTGATGCCCGCACAGCTTCGCGCCGGCACGGCCGTTATTGATGTCACCCCGCCCGTCGGCACCTTCATGGCCGGCTACGCCGCCCGCACTCACGGGTCGGTGGGCATCCACGATCCGCTGCGGGCAGAGGCGCTCGCGCTCGAGGCCGACGGCGTCAGGCTGCTGCTGCTCACGTGCGACGCGATCAGCTTCAACTACGAGTTCGTCAATGCTGTGCGCCGGCGAATTGAAGCCACGACGGGCATCCCCGCCGGTCATCAGTTTGTCAGCAACACTCACACCCACTCGGGCCCCCTCACGCGCGGGGTCCTCGGTGACGATCAGGCGGACGAGCATTACCTGGCCGTGCTGGCGTCCAAGCTCGTGTCCGTCGCACAGATGGCCGTCGCGGAGACGCGCCCGGCTGCAGTAGGCTTCGCTCGGAGAGAGGCCTGCGTCGGGTACAACCGCCGGGAGATGGCGCCGGATGAGCCGCTGCGGGGAGTGCCGCTGCGGGGACCGCTGGCGCCGTGGGTCGATGTCCTCGCAGTTCGTGACGAGGCCGGTGAGTCCAGGGCCGCCTGGTTCAGCCATGCTGCCCATGCGGTGGTGCTTGGCGGGGACAACTACCTCATCTCCGCGGATTGGCCGGGTGCGGCGAAGGCCACCGTCGAGGCCGTCCATGCGAGTTGCGTTGCGATGTTCGCGCAGGGTTGCTGCGGCGACATCAACGCGGTGAGATCGTGCCCGGGCACGTTCGATGAGGTTGTCAGCCGCGGGCGCACCATCGGCGCTGCTGTCATCTCCGCGCTGGAGGACGCCGAGCCGCTCAGCGACGTGACGCTCGCGGCGGCGAGCCGCACGATCGAGATGCCGCTGCAGGACCCGCCGCCGGAAGACGATCTGCTGGCCGAGCTTGAGGCGCTGGGGGAGGAGCATGAGAAGGCGGCGACTGCTGGTGATGCTGCTCAGGAGCAGACCATGCGCTGGCGGATCATGCGGCGGGAGCAGTTCCTTGGCCTGGCGCGAGCGGGCGCGGGGGGGCTGACGCGGCCGTTGAACGTGACGGCGCTACGCGTCGGGCCGGCCGTCATCGTCGGCCTACCGGGCGAAGTGCTGGTGGAGTACGCTCACTGGATCGAGCGCGATTCGCCCTTCGCGCGTACCATCGTTCCCGCTTACACCAACGGGATGGTCGGCTACGTTGCCACCGCCAGTGCCATCGCTCGCGGCGGTTACGAGGTGCACAGCTCGTTCGACTACTACGGCGGGCTGCCGTTGCGCGGTGAGGTGGAGCCGCTCATCCTCAGTGGTGTCGCCGAGATGCTGACCTCGCTGTATGACGGGCGGTAGTGCGGATGCGAGAATCAGGCAGGAGATCATCAAGCTCCATCGAAGGCTTACTCAGATGCGCGTAGACTGAGTTCGCAGAGAGCGTGAGGTGGTAGATGCGATGAGAAACATGATAGTCCCGCTACTGATTCTTGCACTGGTGGCCAGCCTGATGGTGGGCTGCGTCGTCGAGGACGAACCCGACGAGGTCATCGTCCCGCCGGACCAGGACATCGTCGTCCCTCCGCCTGAGGGCGACACCACGGTGGTTACCCCTGCACCGGACGTGGACGTGCAGACGCCGGCACCTGAAGCCGGTGACGCCGAGGGTGGAGCAACCACGCCTCCCCCCGATGGCGCGGCGACAGATGGCGGCGCGGAACCGGATACAACCGGCACGGGAACCGACTGATTCTGCTGACGCTGCAACGCGCGACGGGCCCGGCAATCCGGGCCCGTCTTTCACGTACCCCGCGATGACTGCATTTGCGCGCTACTTCCGATCGAAGAACGTGTTCTTGCCCCGCGCGCTGAGCGGAATCCCCCAGGCAATCTCTACGCCGTCCCCGAGCAGGCCCAGCTCGATCGCAGCACTCCCTGCGCTGTACATCACGCGGTTGTCTACTCGATGATCGGCGGCGACACTCACCGCCGAGCCGGTGGCGATCCCGAGGTCGCCGGCGTTGTACGCGCAGCGAGCACCGGCCTCTTCGGCAGCATCGCAGCCCGGGTGACCGCAGAAGCTGCAGCCGGGGATGCGCAGGCGCCGCACCTTGGTGCCGAGCAGTACCAGCAGGTGCGCGTCGAGCACGTTCTGCGCGTCGCGGCTGAAGAACGACGCCCCGCAGCGCTCGCCGATCAGGCGCATGCGCTCGGCGATCTCACGCCGCTCGCCGGCGCTCTCTACGATCGCGGTGACGATCTGATCGATGCCGCATGCCTTCGGCGCCGTCCGGGCCGCGACGCACATCAGCTCCGCCACCCGGCGCACGCCGTCAAGCTCAACCTCTTCGTTCATCCGCATGATGCCTTCCCTCCAGCGGTTCAGAGTCTTACTTCCGTCGCACCCGAGCCGCCCTCGCCTATCTCCGCCAGGGAGAAGCCGCTCACGTAGCGGTGCTTGCGCAGGAAGCCATGCACTCCCTCCCGCAGCACACCGGTGCCTTTGCCATGGATGATGCGCACATGACTCACCCCCGCGAGCATCGCGTCGTCGAGGTACTTCGACAGATCTGCGATCGCCTCGTCAACCGTCATGCCGCGCAGGTCGATCTCCTCTTCGAAGCCCAGCGACTTGCGCGCCTGCATCCGCTGATGCACCTCGCGCGCCTCGGGACTGGGCTGCCGCTGGGCGGGCTGCAGCTCCTCCGCCTGCGCCTCCACCGTCATGTTGCCCACGCGCACCTCCACCACGCCGCTGTCGAAGATGCGCACCACCTCACCGTCGCGGCGCAACGCCGGGACATGCACCGGATCGCCGGCATGAAGCTCCAGCACGGACGCCTCGGGCTCAGGCTCCGCGGCAGGCTCCTCGCGGCGCTCCTCACGTTCGCGCCGTTCCTGGCGCACGTCCGCAAGTCGCTGCTCGGCCTCACGCCGCATCTGCGTAAGGCGTTGGCGGCCCTCCTCGGTGACCTTCGACTGCTTCGGCTGGCGCTGAAGCTCCGCGATGATGGCACCCGCCTCCTCCTCGGCATCGCGCACAAGCTCCAGCGCCTCCACGAAGCCCTCCTCCAGCGCATCCATCCGCCGCCGCTCAAGCTCCTCCACCAGCCCGGCCCGCTCCTGCTGCAGCCGCTCGGCCTCGGCACGAGCCTTCCGCGCCTCGGTCTGCTCGCGATCCATCGCCCGGCGGGACCCCTCCACCCGGCGTATCAGGTCCTCGAAGGCGACCTGGTCGGGATCAATGAACTCCGCGGCGCGCCCGGTGATCGCCGACGGCAGCCCCAGCCTGCGTGCGATCTCCAGCGCATTGCTCGCCCCCGCCTCGCCGATCCGCAGGTGGTACGTCGGACGCAGCGTACGCACATCGAACTCCACCGAGGCGTTCTCAATGCCCTCCGTGGCGTAGGCGAAGCCCTTGAGGTCGTTGTAATGCGTGGTGACGATGGTGATGCCGCCCGCTGAGTGCAAGCGCTCGATGATCGCCTGCGCGAGCGCCGCGCCCTCGGTCGGATCGGTGCCCGCCCCGACCTCATCGAGCACAACCAGCGCGTTCACCGGCGCGTCCACGCCCTTTTTCGCATGCCGCCGCTCGTGCGCCGTCACCCGGTGGATGATCTTCACGATCTGCGTCATGTGCGAACTGAAGGTGGAGAGCGACTGCTCGATGCTCTGCTCGTCACCGATGTCGGCGAAGATCTCTTCAAAGACCGGCATCTCGCTGCCGGGGGCGGCGGGGATGTGCATTCCCGACTGCGCCATCAGCGCGAGCAGACCGACGGTCTTGATGGCCACCGTCTTCCCGCCGGTGTTCGGGCCGGTGATGATGATCGTGGTGAAGTCGCGGCCAGCTTCCACGTCGATCGGAACAACCTCGCCCGTCAGCAGCGGATGCCGCGCCGACCGCACGTCAAGGATGCGGTCATCCCGCACCTGCGGGTTGGTGGCATCCATCTCCTGCGCCAGCCGCGCCTTGGCGATGATGAAGTCGAGCACTCCCAGCGTCCGCTGGTCGGCCTCCAGCGAGGGGGCGAAGGTGCCGACAAGCTGCGAGAGCTCCTGCAGGATCCGCCGGATCTCCTCCTGCACAGCAAGCTCTGTCTCGCGCAGGCGGTTGCCGCGGTCAACTACCTCCTGCGGCTCGATGAAGACCGTGGCGCCGCTGTCGGAGCGGTCGTGAATGATGCCCGGCACGCGCGACTGGTGGGAGGAAGCGACGGGGATGCAGTAGCGCCCCTGCCGCTGGACGACGATGCGCTCGCGGGCCGCTCCTGACCTCGCCGCGCGGTCGAGCACCCGCTCCATCCGCTCCTGCAGCTCATCTCGCAGGTCCTCCTCGCGCCGGCGCAGGCGCACAAGCTCGTGGGAGGCGTCGTCGCGTACGCTGCCGTCAGGCTCCAGCGCGCGCTCAACGCGCGTCTCGAGCGCATCGTACACCCCGAGGCGGTCGGCGAACTCCGCCAGCCCCGGCGCCTCCCGCTGGAGCGAGGTGAAGTAGTCGCCGATCAGCCGTGCCGCGCGCGCATTCCCGGTGACATGCAGCACCTCCCCGCCCTCGAGGATCTGCCCGGCGGCGGCGCGTTTGAGCAACTCGGAGACGTCCGAGACACCACCGAAGGGCGGTCTCCCCCGCTCCTGCAGCGCGATGCGCGCCTCGGCGGTCTCGGCCAGCCGCTCGCGCACCCAGTCCGGATCGTTGCTCGGCTTGAGGCGCTCCACGCGCGATCGACCGAGCGAGCAGCAGCAGCAATCGCTCAGGCGCGCAATGATCTTGTGATACTCAAGTACCTTCAGCGTATGTGAGTCCATCGTGTCTCAGGGGCGCAGCTCAGCCCAGCCTCTCCTGATGGGTGCGGATGATGGCGTCGAGGGTCTCGTCAATGAGTGCGGCCTGCTCGGGGTGCGGCGGGCGGTCGAGGGGCGTCCACTCCACCTCGGGCTTACGCAGCAGCGCCCGGACGGTGGCGTCAACCGACTCGGGCAGGCCGACCTGCAGGTCGTAGCCGCCCTCCAGCGCCATCATCAGCCGGCCATCACACAGTTCGCGTGCCGCCGTCAGCAGCCCCACCGTCATCAGGAAGAAGCCACGGGCGGTCAGCGAAAGCTGCACGAGCGTGTCGCGGAAATGCGGATCGAAGCCCGCCGAGACGAGGATCATCTGCGGCTCGTATGCGGCCACCACGGGCAGGATCAGCTCATCGAAGGCGCGCAGGTAGTGTATGTCCTGCGCATAGCGCGGTAGCGGCAGATTGAGCGTCAGCCCCGCGCCCGTGTCCACGCCCACCTCATCAACGGTGCCGGTTCCCGGGAAGAGCGGCGTCTGATGCAGGGACACGTAGAGCACGTCGCCGCGGTGGTAGAAATGCTCCTGCGTGCCGTTGCCGTGATGGCCGTCGAAGTCAATGATGGCGACGCGCTCCATGCCGTCGAGCAGCAGCGCCTCGGCCGCAATCGCTATGTTGTTGAAGAAGCAGAAACCCATCGCGGTATGAACGAGCGCGTGATGCCCCGGAGGGCGCACGAGGCAGATCGCGTTGTCAAGATCACGGTCGCGCACTGCCCGCGCGGCGTCAATGCAGACGCCGACTGCGCTGCAGGCGGCCTCCCATGTGCCCTCTGTTGCACGCGTGTCGAGGTCGAAGTCCCCACCACCGGCAGCCGAGATGGCGCGCACCTCCGCGATGTAGTCATCATCGTGGACCCAGCCGATCTCCTCCGGCGAGGCCGCGCGCACAGGGATGCGCAGCATCTCATCAAGCAACCCGGACCGCTCAAGCTGCTGCATTATCACGCGCAGCCGCTCGGGGCGCTCGGGATGCTCCTCGATGCCATGGGTCAGGAAGATGTCGTCGTAGCCGACGCCTGTCACTTGCTCTCCCGCCGATCATCGAAGTTCAGGGCGCGGCATTCACCGCGCCCTGAGTCTGCACTCGTCCCAGTGTACCACGTTCAGCTTACGTCCGCCACCGCCTGCTTGAGCGTCTCAAGGCCCTTGCGCGCATGCTCGATCGGGTCGGGCTCGAAGTCGAAGACCTCGATGGAGCAGTAGTGCTGGTAGTTGATGTCCAGCAGTGCGCGCATCATCGGCCGGAAGTCAGTGTCGCCCCAGCCCGGAGCGCGACCGTTCATGTCGTTGCAGTGGTAGTGCCGCAGGAGGTCGCCGGTCGCGCGGATCGCCTCGGGGAGATCGCTCTCGGTCTGCAGGCCGGAGTAGGTGTCGAGGATCACGCCGACGTTCGGCAGGTTGATCTCCCGGCACATCTTCGTGACCTCAAGGTGGTTGAACAGGAAGTTGTTGTTGGTGGTCGGCGCCAGCGGCTCGATGCAGACCTGGAAGTTCTCAGCGCCCGGCACCTGCGCGCAGGCCACCATCGCCTCTTTGAACCACTCCCAGCACTGCTGGTAGGTCAGGCCCTCCTTGCGCGCACGCTGCGCCGGTGAGCCAACGACCTGGTAGACCGCGCCGATCTCCAGCCCGAACTTCACGAGGTCCTCGCTGTAGGCGATCGTCTTCGCTCGGACCGCCGGGTCCGGGTCGGTGATGTGCAGACCCGTCGGGCCCACCAGCAGCCAGTGAATGCCCGCCGCGGCCACGCCGGTGTCCTCGGAGGACTGGCGGATGCGCTGCTTCTGCTCGTCGGTGATCTCCTGCACCCAGTCATTGAGCGTGAAGGGTGCGATCTCCAGGGCGTCGAAGCCAAGGTCGGCCGCGATCTCGAACTGCTTCTCTATCTCGAACTCCTTCATTATTTCGTTGCACAGAGCGTACTTCACAGGTATCTTCCTCCCGAGTCGGGGTGACTGGTGGTATCACCTGATGATTCGGCGCCGACGCCGCCGGACCTCCCCTTTGCGGCAGAAGGCAGGTCCCCCACGCGATAGCACGGAACACCCCGCTCAGTCCGCCGCCACAGCTTCATAGCGGCTGCCGCGCATAGGCGTGAGCCTCATTCGTCAGATCAGCCAGCAAGGGGAGAGCCATCGTGAACTACCAGGTGATTGCCACCGATGTCCGCACCATCGAGGTGCAGCAGGTGGAGATGCCGACGCCGGGTCCGGGGCAGGTGTTGATCCGCACCGGGAAGACCGCCATCTCAACCGGAACCGAACTCACCATGCTGATGGCCGACTTCCCCGAGGGCGGGCGATGGGACCGCATGACGAAGTTCCCGCACCGGCCGGGCTACTGCCACGTCGGGCGCATCGTCGAGGTCGGGCAGGGCGTGGAGGGCTACTCTGTCGGCGATCGAGTGGCGACCGCCGGCGGACATGCCACCTGGGTGGTGATGGACGCGGAGCAGCTTTTCCCGGTGCCCGACGGTATCGCCGATGACGTCGCCGCGCTGTGGATGCTCGGGCGCATCGCCTTCAACGGCGTGCGGCGCGGCGAGATACAGATGGGCGAGTCGGTGGCGGTCTTCGGCCTAGGCCTGATCGGGCTCTTCGCCGGGCAGCTTGCGCGGATCAGCGGCGCCCGCCCGGTCATCGGCGTGGACCTCTCGCCACTGCGCAGGCGCTTCGCGCAGCAGTGCGGCTTCGATGTCGTGCTCGATGGCGCGGCGGAGGACCTCGGTGAGCGCGTCGAGGAGGCGACTCGCAGCCGGATGCTCGACTGCGTGCTGGAGGTCAGCGGTGTGGCGGCGCTCATCCCGCGCGAGATGGACCTGCTGCACAAGCAGGGGCGGATCGTGATCGTCTCCAGCCCCCGCGGGAAGACGCAGTTCGACTTCCACGACTACGTGAACTCGCCGAGCCTGACGATCATCGGCGCGCACAACAACTC
>LSQX01140484.1_pt1 | contig 29538 bp, 17 predicted proteins | sample 654561 | NCBI WGS metagenome assembly LSQX01 (sample SAMN04489861, study PRJNA283612) | anaerobic digester metagenome | isolation source: 4 biogas reactors fed with cattle manure at either 37C or 55C with and... | place: Denmark: Kongens Lyngby | collected 2014 | reverse complement strand
GACGCCACAACCGGACAATTGTCTGTAAACAATACCGTATTTGATTATGAAGACTCAAAACCCAATGTGTTTACATTCACTGTAACCGTAACTGACAACGGTTTGCAAGGCGAGGGAGATTTCCTTTCGACTTCGGCTATCGTTAAAGTGACTGTTAAAGATGTGAATGAAGCCCCCGAATTAGCCGATGTCACTTTTGATGTAGATGAAAATAGCCCTGCTGGTACTGTGGTCGGTCTTTTAGAAGCTTTTGATCCAGATGCAAATGATGTGCTGAAGTACTCTATATTAGAGGGTAATACCGGGAGCATTTTTGTCTTGAATGCAACCACTGGCCTTATCACCGTTCGAAACTCCAATTCCTTAAATTACGAAGAAATGGAAAACCATAAATTTGAACTCATCGTACGCGTTGTAGATAAGGGAGGCCTTGCAGACACAGCCAAAGTGACTATCGTGGTCAACGATATTAACGATGCCCCAGTCATTGCAGCGGGTCAAAAGTTTGAAATTTTTGAAAACAATAAAAATGAAGCTATTGTTGGAGAAATTCATGTCTCCGACGAAGACGGCGATGTATTGACCTTTGATTTTTTAAGTCTCAATGCGGGTACCAAGGCTGTAGATTACTTTGATTTGTACACCGATGGCACTATTAGAGTAAAATCGGGGCTCCAATTGGATTACGAAACCATGCCTCATGTTTATGAGTTAAAGTTCTCCGTATCCGATGGAGATACGACTATCACTGGTTCGGTAGCCATTCATTTACTAGACCTAAATGAAGCTCCAGTAGTGGATGATCAAAACTTTGGGATCGAAGAAAATAGCCCTGCCGGTGCACTTGTAGGTGTCATTCAAGCGAGTGACCCAGATAAAGTGGCTTCTTTCAATACCCTTAGTTACAAAGTTCTCAGCGGCAACGAAGCAGAATTATTTGTGATAGATTCTAAAACAGGGAAAATCACAGTCCGCAAGTCTAATAGCTTGGACTATGAAACCATGCCTCACCTATACTTGCTCACTGTAGAAGTTTCTGATGGAGAACTTCAAGACACAGCGACCATTAGCATTGACTTGCTCGATGTCAACGACCCTCCTACTGTAGAAGACTTAGAAACCAACATCGACGAAAATGTACCTTATGGAACAGTCATCGATACCGTCATTGCTCACGACGAAGACACTCCTGATTTGGAATATAGTTTTGTAAAAGATCCTGCATCAGAAAGCTTTTCTATCGACAATAATGGAGTGATCACAGTCAACGGACCCTTAGACTACGAAACTCGCAATGAATATATTGTAAAAGTAGTGGTTTTTGATGGCGATAGCCGAGACACAGCTTTGGTGATTATTCGAATCAACAATGTCAATGAAGCACCTGTTATTGAAAATCAAGCCTTTAGTGCAAAAGAAGATATTAGCTCCAAGCATCGCATAGGTGTGGTACAATACAAAGATCCAGAAAACGATCCTTTAGTATTCACCATTATCCAAGACACCAGTTCTTTGTTTAGAATCACTCCTTCTGGAGAAATTTACCTCAAAGATGGGGCCTCTTTGGACTATGAAAAAACCACAGAGTATGTGATCCAAGTCAAAGGAGTAGATCCAGGCGGACTCATGGATTCAGCTTATGTGACTATCAATGTCCTTGATGTTTTTGAAAAAACAGAAGTAGAAATTGTGGTGGTAGTCACTACAGATTCTATACACTCATATCCAGACACAGTATACACTAACTCCTCGTATGTAGAGTTAGAATGGGATGTAGATGGTAATCGATTCTATGGAGACACTCTATTAGAAAAAGGGAAAAATGTTATCATTAAGAAATATTGTGACCTAAGCAAAAATGAATGTGGTCTAGACACCGTAGTGATTTTTTATAGCAATGAATCTCCAAAAGTCGATCTCAGTTTGAAAGTAGGAGAAAAAGAAAAAGTCTCTGGAGTGACCATTGTCGAAGAGAAAGACAAAAAAGATTCTTTAAACTATATCAACAAAGAAAAGAATCAGCTTGTAGTGACTGTAAAAGATCCAAGTCCCGATGGAGGCACTACAGTGAATCGTTTCGAAATAGAGGCTCAATTAAAGACTATCAATGTCCCAAGTTCTGTGTTCGATGATTTATCTGTCATTTCTAAAAACTGGCAATTTGAACCCAAAAAGGAAAAAGTTGAGATTACAGTGGATGGAAGAACAAAGCTCAAATACGAAACCAAAGTGAAGGGCTATTCTGTAACTGTAGTTTATGATCCAGCTAAAGACAGTAGCACCGCCAAGGTGATTTACACAGCAATCGTCAATGGTGAAAAGGTAGAAGTATCCTTTAAAGCTGATAGAGATACCGGCAAACTCATTAAAGACGATGGTGGTTCTTATGCAGTGACCTACTCATACAAAGACAAAAGAAACAACACTATGTTGATATCTTATCCTGTAAACTCTTCTGGTAAAGTGGTTAAAACTAAAGAAGAAGGTGGGGTAATCTATACGGTCGGTTATTCTTATACCAACGCCTATGGAAACACCGCCATTCAAAGCACAAAGATTCTATTAGATACGATCCCTCCAGTCGTTCAAATCATAGATCCAGTCGAAGGTGTGACTATCTCTTCGGTCTCTGTAGATGTAAAATGGACGGTAGATGGAATAGTTCAAGATACTTTGAATTTGCAAGGTTTAGAAAAAGGTGTGAATAGAATTATTCGTGCTTATCGAGACAAAGCCGGGAACGAAACAGCCGACACTGTTTATGTGATCATGAAAGGTGCCAAAGATATTGTAGTAAAAATTGAAAACCCTATGATTGAAATCACCAAAAAGAAATTGGATCAGTTCAAAGATGGTCTAGATGACGATGCTCTTTATAGAGTCTCTATCTTAAACCCAAGCACTAACTTAGAACAAGAGTTAATAGTGGGCACTAAAGGTGGAAACAAAAAAGGAAGTAACGATGAACCTTATCCATATTTGAGCGGTTCTCATTTAGGACCAACTTTAGAAATCGATGTTAAAATGCCTTCTTTGAACCCCACTGGTGGATTAGCTTCACTCGCAGATTTAATAGAGTCTGATGGTATGATTGCCTTAGAATCCGGTGGAGGCTGGGACCGTAAAAAAGTGACAGTACAAGAATATGTGTCTAGTTATTGCAGTGCAGAATTTCAAAAAGACTTTGACATCAACGATCCATCTGCCACACCTCTTTACAAGGTCGATTTTGGAATGAGCGTTTGGGTCTATACCTCTTTGGGCTCTTTTGTAGAAAAGTACACTGTGAATCCTAAGATCAATTCCAGAGAATTGGTGAATGTAGCAGGAGTTGCAAAACTCTTCTTCGAAGTGGTGCCTAATCGAGATGGAGTCTTAATAGACAAACGCGGTCGCTTGTGGGGCACAGGAGCATATTTATATAAAACTGATATAAAAATGCATTTTGAACAACAATGTGCACTCCCTTCTTCTAAAATGGGAAGCAAAAGAAAAACCGAAGACCAAACACTATCATCATTTGGCTACAAAAGAATTCCAATAAAATAAAATAAAGCCTCCTTCGGGAGGTTTTTTCTTTTAAAGTTTTTGAGGAAGTTTCAAAATAAGGACCTTTTTAAGGATCCTTTGATTTTTATTATTCAAAAAAAGTATTTTTAAAGAGTGAATAGGTTTAGCTAAAGCAAAAGATTGTTTTAACAAAGCTTAAAGGAACTCAAAATGAATAAGATCAAAGGTTTTCTTCCTTTTTATATATTAATTTTTACTCAAATGGCAGCAACCACCGCTTTAATGGTGCTTTTACAATTTAGCCTCTTTCAAATCCATCCAGAAACAGGGGCTTCACTGAATATTTATTTGTTTCACCTTTTGCTTTTATTGCCCTTTGTGCTTGTATTGACTCCAGCAGGTCATTTCTCCGATAAATATCCCAAAGAGCGAGTCATATTGGTTAGCTTATTATTCTCATTTTTAATTTCAATATTAGCCAGTTTTTCGTTCTTTTACGGCAATTTAAGATTAGCCTATATCGCTACGATTTTGTTTTTTATGGCAAGTGCCTTTTTTTCTCCAGCCAAATTTGGCTTTTTAAAAGAGTTAGTAGGAGTAAGATATTTATCTTCTGGAGTCACTTTATTTATGGTTTTTTCTGTACTAAGCATTGCTCTCAGTGCTTTGTTCGTAGGGAATTCGTATAGCTATTTTGTTCCCGAAGATTTACAGAGTGCGAGTCTTATATTAAAAGCCGCCTTTCCAATTTCTTTGAGTGTGGTCTTATTTTCTGCTATAGCTCTTTTCTTTTCAAGATTTTTACCAGAAATCGGCAGTCACGCTGTAGACTTAAAATTCCCTTGGAAAAGGTATTTCAATACATCTTATTCCAGACGAAAAACACAAAAGGTCTGGAGAAATTTAGCCCTTAGACAATCTATTATTGGGCTTTCCATGTTTTGGCTCATCGTTTTATTGTTAGTGTTTATATTTCAAGAACAATTACAACCAAGCACTTTTAATCTAAGCTCTATTTTTCAAATGGGCATCTTTTATGCCGTTTTAGGTTTAATTGCAGGCTGTATTTATGCCGGTAAAATGTCAAAAGCTTTTATTGAAACAGGTTTGGTTCCTTTGGGGACGGCAGGAGTTTCCATCAGTATTTTTTTGATCTCGGTGCTTCCTAGCCCTTATTCTTTTACACTTTATTTTGCCCTTGGATTTTTTGGAGGGGTGTTTGTAATCCCCATGACTTCCATACTTTTGTATAATAGCAAACCTAGATCAGCAGGTCATGTGGTGTCTATTAACAATGCTATCCAACATATAGTAATGCTTGCCTTTTTTGGGCTTTCTTTATTGTTGGTGAACACTTTTTCACTTTCCTTAAACAAGCTGTTTTTCTTTTTGGGGATCCTTTGTTTGTTTGGGACTATTTGGGCCATACTGGCTCTTCCACATTCTCTTTTAAGGCAAATTTTAAGGGGTGTTTTTTCGGTGCGTTATAAAATGTCTGTGAAAGGGGTGCATCACATACCGTGGGAGGGTCCAGTTTTATTAGTAGGGAATCACATTTCGTTTTTGGATTGGGCTTTTTTACAAATGGCATCTCCACGGCCACTTCGATTTGTGATCAGACGACAATCTTTTGAAAAATGGTACATTCGTTTGATTTTAAAACAAATGAATGTGATCGAATTAGATTTTAGAAAACCAGAAGAAGCGATGGCTCTAGCCAATGAAGCTTTAAAGAAAAAAGAAGCGGTGGTACTATTTCCAGAAATAGCAATTTCTAGAACAGGGAATGTCAATCGATTTCGTTTAGATTATTCTTTGGCTCTAAAAGATCTCTCCAATATTAAAGTGCTTCCTTTTTACATTCAAGGTTTATGGGGAAGTTCATACTCTATGTCTTCTGCAGGCTACAGAGAAAAGATTCACAAAGCGGGAGAGCGTTCTGTATCGGTGGCTTTTGGAGAACTTTTAGAAGCAGAAACTCCTATCATAGAAGTCAAAAACAAAGTACAAGAACTCTCAATCACTGCTTGGGAGGCTTATATCCAAAAACTTCGCCCCATGGCTTCGAGTTGGCTCAGGAGTGCAAAACGAGTCGGCAGTGCTCCTTCTGTATTTAGTCCCGATGGCAATCATTTTTCTGGGACATCCATGTCGGCAGCCGTCCTTAGCTTTGGAAAAATAATAGAATCAAAAACTCAGAACGAAAATCATGTTGGAATTTTGATCCCTCCCTCTGCTCCGTGTCTCATTGCAAATCTAGCTTGTTTAATCAAAGGCAAAACCGTTATCAATTTAAACTACACTAGTCCTGTATCCATCATGCAGTATTGTGCTGACGAAGCCAATGTGAAAACCATTTTTACGGCTCGAGCATTTGTGCAAAAACTGACAGAACGCGGTTTAGATTTAAGCCCTTTATTAAATTCTTATCAAATTTATTACATGGAAGACCTCAAAGAAGAAATTTCAAAGTTCACTTTGATTCGCAACTTTATTCGAAGTAAATTATTGCCAGTGTGGTGGATAGAACACTTTGATGTTAAAAAAGTTTCATTAAACGATGTGGCTTCCATTTTATTTAGTTCTGGATCCGAAGGCAAACCAAAAGGGGTGGAACTCACTCATTTTAATTTAATGGGTAATATCAAACAATGCATGAGTGTATTGAACCCTGGCTCAGATGATGTATTGCTGGGCGTTTTACCTTTGTTTCATGCCTTTGGATTTTCTATTACTTCTATGATGTGTTTGGTAGAAGGAGTGCCCGTAGTTGCTTATCCAGACCCCACTGATTCTAAAATGATAGGTCGCATATGTGCAGAATTTAAGGTCACTATTATAGTAGGCACAGGGACTTTTTTAAGGATGTGGGGCACCAGTCGATCGGTGCACCCATTGATGTTCGAAAGCATCAGGGCAGTGTGGGCGGGAGCAGAAAAAATTCGAGAAGATGTGCGTATTTTATATAGAACTAAATTTCAAAAAGAAATTTATGAAGGTTTTGGGACCACAGAAACCACACCTGTAGCCGCTGTGAACACTTTTGACACCCTTTTAGAAGACTACCAAACAGTACAACAAGGCAACAAACCAGGAACAGTGGGGGCACCACTCCCTGGCACTCAATTCAAAATTGTAGATCCAGAAAACATGGAAGAACTCCCCATAGGAGAAGATGGTTTAATACTCATAGGTGGAGCACAAATCATGCGTGGTTATTTGAACGACCCCGATCGCACGGCTCAAGTCATAGCGGTGATCGATGGCAAAAGGTGGTATAAAACAGGTGACAAAGGGCATGTCGATGAAGATGGATTTTTGACCATTGTCGATAGATGCAGTCGTTTTGCAAAATTGGGCGGAGAAATGGTAAGCCTTGGAGCCATAGAATTAAAAATATCTGAATCCATGGTACTCGATGGTACAGATTTTTGCACAGTAGCTGTGCCAGACAAAATAAAAGGAGAAAAAGTAGCCCTTTTATTCAGTTCCGAAGATTTAGACGAAGCTCAAGTTAAAGAAAAAATAAGGCAAATAAAATTAAGCCCACTCATGCAACCCGGTCTTTATTTAAAGTTAGAAGAACTCCCCAAACTAGGTTCAGGGAAATCTGATTATGTGAAATCCAAACAAATAGCGATGAATTTATTAAAATAAAAGCTTAGACCTCTAGCTTAAAATAAACTGCAGCCAAAGGAGGCAATTGAATCTCAATGGACCAATTTTTATTTTGCCAAGAAATATCTTCAGTGTGTACTTGGCCTAAATTCCCCATATTACTCCCTCCAAAAAGATCGGCATCAGAGTTAAACACTTCTTTCCACAATCCAGGAGAAGGGGCTCCTAAACGGTAATCATTTCTAGGCACAGGGGTAAAATTAAACACACAAAGCACTTGATTCCCTTTGGCATCTCGGCGTACAAAACTCACTATAGAGTGGTCGGCGTCGTCGCACCAAATCCATTCAAAACCGTCAGAATGGTGATCCACCTCCCAAAAAGTAGACTCTTCTCTATATAGTTTATTCAAGACTCGCATCATATGGTGGATTTTAGCATGGGGTTCCCAGCTGAGCAAGTGCCAATCCAGAGACTGTTTTTCGTTCCATTCTCTAAACTGTCCAAACTCATTCCCCATAAAGTTCAATTTTTTACCGGGGTGGGCGTACATAAAAGCATAAGTCAAACGCAAATTAGCGAACTTTTGCCAATCATCGCCGGGCATTTTCCCAAGCATACTCCCTTTACCGTGCACCACTTCGTCGTGGCTAAACACTTGGATAAAATTCTCCGAATATGCATAAATCATACTAAAAGTAAGCTTATTATGGTGGTATTTACGGTGAATAGGCTCTTGTTTTATATAACTCAAAAAATCGTTCATCCAGCCCATATTCCACTTATAGTGAAACCCTAGTCCTCCTTGCTCGGGGGGGCGAGTGATGCTAGGGTAGCTAGTGGATTCCTCTGCAATCAACACCGCGTGGGGGGTGAGTTTACCCATAATACTGTTCAAATGTTTTAAAAATTCTAGAGCATCGTAGTTGATATTTCCACCGTCTCTATTTGGTACCCAATTCCCTTCTTCTTTACCATAGTCCAAATAAATCATACTAGCCACCGCATCGACTCGAAGTCCATCGCAATGAAACTCTCGGAGCCAATACATAGCATTAGAAATCAAAAAATTAGAAACCTCTTTTCGACCATAGTTAAAAATATAAGTGCCCCAGTGGGGGTGTTCTCCTTGTCTGGGGTCTGCATGTTCATAGCAAGCGGTCCCATCAAAGCATCCCAAAGCGTGAGCGTCTTTTGGAAAGTGAGCGGGCACCCAATCCAAAATCACTCCGATATTATTTTGGTGACACAGATCCACAAAACGGCGAAACTGGTTTGGAGTCCCGTAGCGGCTAGTAGGTGCAAAATACCCAGTCACTTGATAGCCCCAAGATTCATCTAAGGGGTGTTCTGCCACGGGCATAAACTCGACATGAGTATAATTCATCTCGATTAAATAGGGAATCAACTGTTCACTAAGCTCATCCCAATTTAAAAAACGGTCTGGATTATGAGGATCTCGTTTCCAAGAACCGGGGTGCACCTCATAGATATTCATAGGAGAACCAAAAACCTTAGTAGCGTGGTGGCTTTTCATATACTCCTCATCGTTCCACTCATAGCCCTCTAAGGCGATAGACACAGAAGCTGTAGCTGGTCTATACTCACTAAATTTAGCCAAAGGGTCTATTTTAGTATGGCAAGCCCCATCGGGTCCGTGTATTTCAAAGCGATACAGCTCATATTCACCGAGTTCGGGCACAAAAATCTCCCAAAAACCAGAATCACCGAGCATTCTCATTGGGTGTCGTCTACCGTCCCAACTATTAAAATTTCCAATCACTGCCACGCTTTTAGCATTGGGAGCCCACACCGCAAAGTGAATCCCTTTCACTCCTTGATGTTCTACAATATTGGCTCCTAACTTTTTATAAAGCTCATAGTGTCTCCCGGCCGACATCAAATGGATATCATACTCAGAAATAACCGGAGAAAAAGCATAAGGATCCACCAAAGAATAAGAATTCCCACCATGATGAGTCACATGCAATCGATACAAAAACGGCTCAAACTCTACATCTAAAGCAGCCTCAAAAAAACCTGTGTTTCCAATTTTGACAAAATCAAAATCTAGTTTTTGGTCTAAAGATTCTCCTCTCAAAAAATCAGCCTGTGGCTGGTAGGCCCTAATCACTGTTTTGATTCCTTTATCTGTTTCAAAAGGGTGGATACCCAAGATAGAGAAAGGGTCTTTACAATCAAAGCTCCAAATAGAGTGTAGTTGAGCTTCAGTAAGAGTCACATATTTAAAAAAATCCATAAAAAACCTGGGTAAAGGAGTAAAAAAGGAAAATCCTTAACCTAAAATATAATTTAATAGAAAGGCTTAAAGCAAAAACAATCTAAAAAAATTGATAGAGAGCTTTTTTTAATGACAAAAGAGCAGCTTCACATAAAACCAATTGCAATTTGAACAAGAAAGCAAATGATTTATCAAACACATCTAACTTACTTCAACTTTTCTCACAAAAAATCTTCATGCTCATTATCAAAGAATGGAGAAAAAAACAAAGTCAAAACAAAAAAAATATTTGGCACTCCATTTAAGCATAAATTCAGCCAAGTCAAACAAGATGAAACCCCACTGAACTATAAATTCAGTGAGCTAGGGCAATTTTCTTCTTTATAATTTTTAGAAAAATGAAGTTTCAGAAACGCCTGGCTCCAAAACTCACAGCATTATTCACTCACTCCAAAAGTCCAAGTAAATCTTTGAGTTTTGCATTATCTAAAGACGAGGCCAGAGCTCGCTCCTCTGGAGCTACATAGGCTAACTTTCTCTCATCGGGAGGCAAATCGCCACGATATCGAAGTGAAAACTCTGTTTGTTGATTAGAATAAAAGAAAAACCCAGTTTTTACAAATACCTTTGCTTTAATTGCCTGTTTTAGAGCATTATTCAGCACTTTATCTACAGATAAATCTTTACTTTCAACGCGATGCAGCTGGAGTAATCGTTTCTTTAGAGCATCGATATGGATTGGGCTTTCTTTATTCACAAAAAATAAAAACTGTGAAACAATCGATTGGAGCGGGAGCTCTAAGATTGGCTTTTGATGCACCGTGCCCTCTATTTTTGGGATTTTAATCACATAAGGCACAACATTCATCAGTTTTTCTGTGCGTTTTAAGTTTTCAGCCTGTTTATCTTTAGAGATAATAGGTGAAATACTTTGCTCTATCGAAAGTGTGGCCAAAAGGTGGTTAGTTTCGTCGTTAGTACTAGTGATCCAAGAAGGACTCCAGGTTCGAATATGTTTCCACCCCAATTGAGCCAGAGTGATTGGCCTGATATACTCCAACTCTTCTACACTTGACTTAAAATACTCGTGATAAGAATCATCTTCGATCAGAGCCAAAAAATGTTCATCATTATTGGCATTATAAACACAAAGCTCCAAAGAAGCATTATAATATGAAAATCCTGCTTGATATTGAATTGTATTTTGCTTTAAAATAGATTCAATATATGGCAAAAGCACGCCGTTCCTTTGTTTTTGCGTATAAAAGGATTTTTGATTTTGACTTTGTAAATACTCAAACCAATTTTTTAGCGGAGGCACCAAGGCGGTATTTTTAGAATAAAACACAAAAAGCTCTTGTTTAGCCAAAGAAGCGGTCACTTTAATTTTAGCATCCGAAAGATTTTTCAAGGCTTCCAAAGAATCATCGGCACACACTAAAAGAGTATCTCTATAAAGTTCGGGGGCTCGTTCTGGAGTTTTCACAAAACAGTATCGTTCCAAATCACTTTCGTACAACAAAGAGTTTTTAAGGTCTTCTTTTTTCAAAAGTTTTTTAATCTCGGTGCATTGTTTTTCAGAAAAGGCTATGATACCAATACTTTGAGTGGGCTTTGTCTTAAGGTGTTTTGTGGCATAATCGACCAAGTTTTGTAGAGAGTCCTTGGACGCTTTAAGAAAAATTTTGGATGTGTTAGCAATATGTGGTGGTGGTAATTGAAGGATATTGGATTTATAAAACTTTTGATTCACAAACTGAAAAAAAGCAGGATGCTTGTATTGCTTAGAAAAACATAAAGTCCTAAAAGCAGCGCCTTTTTGGAGGGCCAACTCTAAAACACTAATTTGTCTAGAAACCTGAAGCTTTTGTGAGACAGCTGGCTCTTCAAAGCCATCTTTTTCTAACAGCTCCAAAGGAGGGTTTTGTATGTCTCCCATTAAAATTAATTTTTTTGCCGAGCTTATAGCAGGAAGAGCCTCAGGCGAAGCAATGATTTCGGAATCTAAAATCAAAACAAGATCAAAAAGCTCTTGGTGGAGTTCTAGTCTGGCATGAAACTCTAGGGGGTGTAAAATCCTAAGATTTTCTGGATGAGTCTTTTTATTTTCATCTAAAAAGTGAAAATTAGAATTACAAAATTCATCTAATAAAACACGAAAGTCAGAGCCCTTTTGCATGCGTTGTTTAGAATTCGTCTTAAATAAATCGGACTTTTTCTTAACAAACTCTTGGATTTGAAATTGATACCAGTAATCGCTCAGAGCAGGAAGGAGTTGAGGGTAAGATTCAGGGTGTTTTAAGAGGTAATCGACTAACAATATTAAATTTTTATCTTGAAGCTCGTGGATTAACTTGTTGGCTGAAATTTGTTCATCTAAGCACTCGTAATTCTTTTTCCATAATTTTAGGCGTTTAGACAAACTTGCTATGGAGCCATTTTCTAAAGGATCTTGGACTTGCATCTCTTGGCTTAGATTTGCTATTTCTTGTTGTAACTCATAGAGTTTATTCAAAGTCACATTAGAGTCAAAATTCAGTTTTTTTAAGAGGTGAAATTGCTCCAAAATTTTAATAATTAAATCTAAGTCAGAGCTTTCTTTGAGAGAATCTTTTAGAGCATAAAAAAACTTTTGCTTTACATGCAGCAATACCCAGTTTGTTTTTTCGAACTTCCAATCTTTACCAAAAAGTTTGTTGGCCATAGCCATAGAATTTCGATAAAAGTTACGATGAGACTGTATAGAAATCAAATCATCCACTAATAAAATGAGCTCTTCATCGTTAGCAATACTTTTGGGGTCTTTAAAAATAGACAAGAGTTTTTTTCTTAGAGAACGATATGAATCAGAAAAAGATTTCAAAGAAGCTTTACTAGCATTTACAAAATCGTTTCGAATGGCAAACAAGTTTTCGTCAATAGCGGTGTCGGTATAGAGTGCAGAGCCATTTCGACGGTACCTCGCCCAAATACTACCTGATTCTGGAATTTGTAAAATAGTGTCTCGATAGTGATCCCAATCCGAAGAAGAAAGACGCCAATCTTCAAAAGAATGAGTGTCTTTATTAAAATGCAGATGGATTAATTTTAAAACTGTTTTTAGTTCTTTAAAATCAAAGTCTTTGCGAATAGAGGAGAATACTTTAAGAAAAGGATTAAAGTAATCTAAGAGTTTTATGTTTTTAAGAATTGAGTTTTTAAGGAGTTTTTTTTGAGAATCATGGATTTCAGTCAAAGACACATTAGAAAACAAACCCAAAGACTCTTTTTGTTCGAGCTTCTCTAAATTTAAAATCAAACTTTTTAAAATTTCTTGAGTCTTATTGTACTCTGAAAAAGAAAGTTTCTCTATCCCTTTAAATGCATCGTTTGGGATATTGTGTTTCACAGTAGGTTTTAAAAGCCTTTCTTTGAACACTTGTCCCAATGAAATATTACCCGAATCAGTGGTAGAGTTTACCGCATCGTAATAAGATATTAATTCGTTCCTGGCTTCTTTGAGCTGATTTTTTATGTTAGAACGAGAACTAAGGTTTTTTTTAAGGTACTTTGGATACAGGTGCTTGAACAATTTGTCTTTAGAACCAGCTCTTTTGCTGAGCACCAGTACTTTTTGATGATAGAACAGAGAATCTGCAATAATATTAGAAGCGGTCTCAAACAGAAGAGTTCCAGGAGGGGTTAATATAACATAAGTGTCATTTTCAGGGCTTAGTGCATCTATGGTTGCTTTGGTCGTGTTTAGATCTGTTGGATAAACAAAAGCATGATCGGTAGGAACATAAGCTTCGTGGATGTTTTTTTGATCAAACACAGAAGTTTTTAATCTAAAACCCTCATCTTGATACAAATTAGAAACAATAGGGTTGTTTAAATTTTGCAGATCTAGATTTTCTAAATAACGATACAAATATAAATGTGCAGAACTAAAAAAAGACAAACACACACCTAAATGTGAAAACTTAAAATGGGGTTTATCAGAAATAGCAACTTCCACCAAATTAAAAAACTTTTCAAACTCAAAACGCCCCTCAAAAATAGCGTCGGTCACTTTGGGCAGTTGCACTTCTTTTTGCAGTTCTTTGATCAAGAAAACATTTTCAATAGGGGGTAAATCAGACAAGTGAATCACATTAGTTTTTAAATCAATAGTCAAAGGGATCAAAAGAAGGGGGGCTGTTTGATTGGCGCCCCACTTAAAAAAACCTGTAGCCAAAAACAAATCAAAATGTCCAAAATCTTGCTGTTTATTTTGTAAGACCTCTTCAAAAAAAGAAAAAGATTCTTTTTCAAAAAAACTTTTAAGACTAAAAGAATCTTTGTTTTTTTGCCATTTTTGCAAAAAAGACAAGTAGTTTTTTTTAAGGATAGGAGATTGAAAGGGGCTTTTCTCTGGGAAATTTAAAAGTCTAGATGCAGCCGAAGTTGACAATATTTCAAGCTGGATATCGGAACGCAATCTCATTGTTGTGGGTTTAACCATACAGAAAATATAGCTTTTTTTACAAAAAATGAAATAAAAGCCTTTTTATTATGATATAAATATAAAAAAACTTAGAACGATCACGAGGCCTTTTTTTTAGGTATATTAAAAAAAACACCTTATTCCTAAACCACATGAGGGAGTTTATATGCAGTTTATCTTATTTTTCTTGAGCATGAGCGTTTACGCCTCTCAAATGGCCACTACTTATAAAGGTGCCACCGTTATATTACACGATGACGGTCGTTGGGAATACTATCAAAACAACACAAAAGTAAGAGATGTTAGGCCATCTTCATTACCAGAACAAGCCAAAGTGCATATTTATGCCACTCACGAAAGCTATGAAAAACTCAGAAAAAACAAAAGATTAGAACTCGAAGCCGATTATGCTCCCGAAGAAGAAATACTCGACAGCCTTCGCAAAATCCCAAAAGGAGGCCTCCTTCATTTTTGCGTAAAAACCGAACAACTCACACCACATGCCGTCCAAACCTACACTTATTCAGTATGGACAGGGACCAAAAAACCAATATACGAGCGAAGCATTGCAGACTCCGAAGCCGTTCCTAGTGACGAATCGGGGGTCTCTTACTTGGTCTCGGTGCCATTATACGCCAGACTAAAAGTCAAAAAGATAAAAGCCAGAGTAGAAAACAAAAACTCAAAACAAAGTCTAGATTATGAAATCCCCGTCAATCCATAAATATTGATGATGAAGTCTCACACACGCCTGGTTTTTATCTTAAACTTAAAAGCTTAAAATCAACACTTATTCGTTCAAAAACTTCAAAAATAAACACCTTCAAAAACACTCTCATAAACCTCAAAATAAAGGCTTAAAACTTATTTTAAAACAAAAAAATGCAAAAACGAGCAAAAAACAGTGATAAATATCACGAGAAAGCGTAAAAAAATAAAAATCAAGCCCAAATATCATAAAAACAAGTATTAAAAAATAAAGTCCATTCACCAAAAACTTTTCAAAGATTTAAAGCCATAGTTCTGGTTTTTATCTAAAAAACATTCTACTTTAATTAGAGTCGTTTTTCAAAGGCACAAACGCATATTAAAATATTTTAAAAAGTCCTATTCATTCTTAAAATTTTTACCCATTTTTTAAGAATACACTCAAAGGATTCTAGAATGAGCGAACTGATTAACAATAACCTGTTAAAGCGAAAGCAAAAGTTAAAAGAACTGATTTTAAGCTTACACCATGGAACGCCCGAACACCAAGTGCGTCAAGAACTCATAGAAACTCTAAGTCAAATCCCTTATAATGATGTGGTCGAAGTCGAACAAGAGCTAATCAGTGAGGGGCTCCCAGTCGAAGAAGTGCTCCGTCTTTGCGATGTTCACGCAGCTGTTTTAGAAGGAAATGTGGACCTTTCGGCGGTGGCACCCATCCCCGAAAATCATCCCATCGATGTGATGGTTCGTGAAAACTTAGAGCTAAAGAAAGTGGCAAAACAAGCCAAAGAAAGCTTAGAATCCATAATACTTTTAAAAACCGACGATATCCAAGGAGAAATCCTAAAGCTCCGTGCACATTTCAACGCCTTGTACGATGTAGACAAGCATTATTTGAGAAAAGAGTATTTATTATTTCCGTTTATGGAGCAACACGGCATCACAGGCCCTCCAAAAGTCATGTGGGGCAAACACGACCAAATCCGTGAACTCATCAAAGGGGCCATTGAGATTTTAGCCATTCCAGAAGTCTCTGTAGATGAACTGTCGGCCTCGGCAGATCTAGTCATAATCCCTGCAATCCAACAAGTCGTGGATATGACTAGCAAAGAAGAAGAAATTTTATTCCCCATGGCTTTAGAGGTTTTAACCGAAAAACAATGGTACGATATACAAAGGCAAGCTTTAGAGTTTGGCTATTGCTTGTACGACCCACCAGGGCTTTGGAAACCCTCTTTTGTCACCGAAGAAGAAATTTCAGAAGCTAGCCTTCACAAAGGCAACATTCAATTGCCTTCCGGTCAATTCACTGTCGAAGAACTGCTGGCTATTTTAAACCATTTGCCCATAGATATGACTTTTGTCGATAAAAACGACAAAGTGAAGTATTTTTCTCAAGGCAAAGAGAGGGTTTTTCACCGCAACCGAGCCATATTGAATAGAGATGTTCGTTTTTGTCATCCACCTTCTAGTGCCCACATAGTCGATAAAATCATCGAAGACTTTAAATCGGGTAAAGAAGACAGTGCTCCATTTTGGATCAATATGCGCGGTCAAATGGTTCACATAGATTATTTTGCCCTACGCAACGAAAAAGGAGAATATTTAGGGACTTTAGAAGTTTCTCATAATGTTCAAAAATACCGTAACTTAGAAGGTGAGCAAAGGATCCTTTCTTACGAAAAAAAGGAGAAAAAATGACTCAATTGCTGATTACTCCTAAAACAAAAGTTTTCAATTTACTTGAGGCTTATCCAGAATTAGAAAAAGTTTTAATTGAATATGTCCCTCCTTTTAAAAAACTTCAAAATCCTCTTTTAAGAAAAACAGTGGGGAAAATTACAAGTTTACAGCAAGCAGCCACAGTCGGTGGTGTTCAAGTCGATGCCCTTGTCAATATGCTTCGAGAAAAAGTAGGCCAAAAAGTAGAAATTTTCACAGAAACAAATTCTTTTAATATGGTAGAGCCAACTTGGTTTTCATCGGCTCCACCAGTAAAAGAATTAGATGTTCGCCCTTTAATCAATGCCGGAGAACAGCCTGTCACTCAAGTGATGTCTGATCTCAACGAGCTTGCTCCAAGCCAAACTTATAAAGTGATTTCTTCTTTTATACCCGCTCCTTTGATAGACAAAGCAACTAGTATAGGTATGGAACACTTTATCCAAAAGAATGCTGCCGAAGAGTATTTTGTGTTTTTTCACAAAAAAGCCTAAGCATCCGCTAAAAAAAAACAGCAAAAACAATTGCTGTTTTTTTTGAAGCACGCACTTCGACAGGCTCAATGTAGCACATTTCGCAACCCCTCCATCCCACTCTCCAGACTCGCATCTCCGCATTTTTCGCCAAGTAATCATCCTTCTTTTCTGGCACGATTTTCGCACCGCTTCTCTGNNTCTCTGTCACGCATCCCGAATTTGCATAAAATCTCTAACACTAAGCACTTCCCACTTCTAACTTTCCACTAGTTTGGCACGCACTTCGACAGGCTCAGTGTAGCACATTTCGACAAACTCAATGAAGCACTTTTCGCACCGTCTCCCCCCGAATTTAAAATAGTCTCTTCCCAAATTTCATACACGCATCCCAGCGTCACTGTCCCATTCCATACGAGATGGATGGGTGAAGAGTGAAGCCAGGCGTTTCTGAAACTTCAATCCTTTTAAAATAAATGTGTAAATTGCATAAATGTTAAGGTTTTTTCTTTAAAACTTGCTTTTTTGTAAAATTAGAGTCTTTGATGGTGTGTTTTTTGAAGTTTTAGGCTACTTTGTTTTTCTTGCTAGCTTTTTTCTCCTTTTGTGTTTAATAAGTTATATTTTTGTTCAATGGAAAAATTATCTTTTGTGATCCCTTGTTATGGGAGTGAAGCGACTATTGCACGCGTGGTAGCCGAGATTCGGGCGACTATGGCGACGCGGTCTTTTTTGGATTACGAGGTTTTGCTTGTCAACGATGCTTCGCCAGATCAAGTGTGGGAGCAAATCGAGCTTTTGACTCAAGAAGATTTTAGAGTGAAAGGGGTGAATTTAGCGAAAAACTTTGGGCAACATAGTGCTTTGATGGCTGGCTACGCCCAGGCTTCTGGTGACTATGTGGTTTCTTTGGACGACGATGGCCAAACCCCAGCCTCAGAGGTTTTTAAACTTCTGGATAAGCTCAAAGAAGGTCACGATGTGGTTTATGGGTATTATACTCACGCTAAAGAGCATTGGTTTAGACGATTAGGGAGTTATTTTAACAAAAAAATGGCCGAGTCTATTATTGGACAGCCCAAAACTTTGCGTACCACTAGTTTTTTTATTGCAAAACGCTTTATTATAGAAGAAATTGTTAAATACCCCAATCCTTTTCCTTATATTAGTGGCCTCGTTTTTAGAGTGACCCATAATTTGGCAAATGTTGAGGTTTTGCATAGACACCGTTTAGAAGGTCGTTCCGGTTATACTTTTTTAGGTTTGATATCGCTTTGGGCCAATGGTTTTACGGCTTTTTCGGTGAAACCCCTTCGCTTAGCGACTTTAATCGGAGTTTTTTGTGCTTTTTTGGGGCTGATTTCTGGTCTTTATTTAGTGATTCAGAAAATTTTAAATCCAGAAATTTTGTTGGGTTATACTTCTATTATGGCGGTACTTTTGTTTGTAGGTGGCATGTTGATGCTGCTTTTGGGCTTGATTGGGGAATATGTGGGGCGAATTTACATATGTATCAATCAGTCTCCGCAATATGTGGTAAAACAGCTTTTGAACTTTGAGAAAACAGATGCCAGCTAAACCTAGAGTATGTCAAGTCTTGCATGGGGTGGTGGGCGGAGGCTCTGAGCAAGTGGTGCTGAACTATGCTGGCCAAATGCTTCAAGACTTTGACTTCGATATGATTTATCAATACCAAGCCAATGAGGATATTTTAAAACGATTCGAATCTTTGGGCTTTAAATCGATGCAAATTCCAGGAAAAATAAGGCGGCCATTTTCACACTTATGGAGTCTCTATCGATTGCTAAAAAAAGGGAATTATAGTGTGGTGCATAGCCATTTAGATTGGTATTTAAATTTTTATGTGCTCGCGATTGCTCGCTTCTGTGGTGTGAAAGTCCGTGTGGCTCACCATCATCAAAATTATCGTCCTCAAAACAGATGGCTTTTGTTTTTACAGTTTTTTTTGCAAAAGCTAAATTGTGTTTTTGCCACCAGTTTATTGGCTTGTGGAGAAGAAGCGGCCATCTCTGGTTATGGTAAAAAAGCCTACCTTAGAGCTAAAGTTTTGGTCTTGAACAATGCGATAGATCCACAGCGATTTGCTTTTGATGAAAACCAAAGGCTTGGGATTCGAAAGGCATTAAAAATTCCAGAAAACTCCTTGTGTATTGGTCATGTGGGGCGTTTTTACCCTGAAAAAAACCATAAGTTTCTAATAGAAGCTTTTTCAAGATTTCACAGCCAAAATCCAGACTCAGTGCTCCTTTTATTGGGAGAAGGGCCTTTGCAAAAATCCATTCAACAACAAGTTCAAAGCCTGGACATTCAGTCCTCTGTGATTTTTGCAGGGCTTCAAAAAGACACCGCTCCTTATTATTCGGCAATGGATTGTTTTTGCCTCCCTTCTAAAAGAGAGGCTTTGCCTTTGGTCTTGGTCGAGGCACAATACAATGCCTTGCCCGTTTTTATCTCTGATGTGGTGACCAAAGAACTAAAGATAACAGATACTTTACAGCACTTGCCTATCGACAATCCAAGCGTGTGGTCTCAAGCGTTGAGCCAAGTAAAAGTCAGAAAGACGGCTAAGCTCAAAATAAACTCTAAAAAATTCGATATCCATCACACTTACCCAGATCTAAAAAATATATACCAAGAGCCTTAGAGCTTATTTTTTAAACAGTCTCCATATATATTCAAAAACTTTATCTCCAAAGAGATACCTTATGCTGTTCATCCATCGTTGTTTTTTGGACATCCAAGAACCAGCGTAATGGTGTATGGTATAAGTGTTAGGGCTTAGTTTAATTTTTGCTTTTTCATAGATTTTAGGGCAAAAATATTCTGGAGGGTATATGTGGATGCCTTTAAATTCAATAATCCCCCTTTTTAGTTCTAAGCCTTGCTTTAACATTAATTCCGAGGTGTGTTCCACCACAGTCTTTAAGTTTTTAGGATCGAATTCCAATGAGTGATACATATCCAAGACATCTTTGTAAAAAGGGTGTTGAGCAGGAGCTCCCATGCCTAATCCAGGGTTACATGCAAAAGTTTCTGAGGTGTTTTTTTCTAAACCCATAAATGCTCCCTTTTCTATGATTTTATCCATGTTTTGAATCACTTCTACATCGGTGTCAAAATAAAGACCTCCATGATTGTATAAAATCTTAAAGCGAGCGTAATCACTCACAAAGGCGTACTTTCTTGCTTGATATGCCTTGCTTGTGTAGGGGATTTGGTGCACATCGAAGTGACTTTCATTCCATTCTATAATTTGATAGTCGGGCAAAAACAAACGCCAAGAATCAATGCATTTTTTGGCTAAGTCAGGCAGTTCAGAGTTTCCAAACCAGCAATAGTGGATTTTTTTTGGAATCATAGGCTTTTTTCTTTTAATTGATAAAATAAATGGAGGATCTTTGAATTTTGTAACTGTGGAGAGTAGTCTTTTTGAAACTGCTTCGAGATAGCGTTAAGTTTTTCTTTTGAAGGTGGGTTTTGTAGGGAGTAGAGCAAGGCTTGGGATAATGCCAAGTAATCATCTGTGGGCTCATAATATTCTAATAAAGATTGAGTGGTGTCTGGTAGAGCTTCTGACTTTGAGCAAAGCACAGGAGTTTTTGCCATAGCAGCCTCGATGGGCGTGTATCCAAAACCTTCTCTTTTAGAGGGACTTACAAATAAAGAAGCCTTATCATAAGCGTAATGTAATTCTTCTGGAGATAAGTTCTCTAAATGATGCACGCGATTTTGCAAGTTTAGCTTATGGATTGTTTTTAATAGCACCTTATTCCAATACCTGTTCTTTTTTCCGATAAAGATTAAATGGTGCTGGCATTCGTTTTGTATTTTAGAGAATGCTTTGATTAAAACTAATGGGTTTTTGTAGGGCAATAAGGTGTTTACAAAAAGAATATAAGGCTGTTGAGTGGGCCAATTTAGGACTTTTGTTTTTTGGGAGGCAAGGGTGACGCTATTGTAAATAACATGGATTTTGGATGCCTTTATTTGAAAGTGTTTCAGGATATCTTGTTGAGTGAATGTAGAGATGGCTATAATTTTTGTTGCAGATTGCATCAGCTTGCGATAATAGTAGAAGTTTCTTATTTTATAGGCAATAGACCCATCTTTAAGGCCTTTTAAATCATGAATGACCACTATTCTTTTTTTATTGGTTTTCATGGGGATACTTCTATCCAAGTCACTGGCAATCCATTCATAGTCATATTCAATTTTTGAAAGTGCTTTTTTGTAGGTGAATCGACCATAAAAACTGTGGATAAAAGGGAAACGATAAAACAAATAATTCCGATAAAGAAAATGCTGCTCAAAATGAGGGTATCGTTTTTTCATGTAAAACTTTAACTCCAAATTCACTAATAAAATAATCTGTAGATTTTCTGTGGAAGGGATATGATCCAGAAAACGCATTATATAAATAGGAATACTAGAAAAAAGGTTTTTGGAGTGGACGCTAGACATGTCTATTAAAATTCGCATACTTTAAATTTAATTTTTTTATGAAAATAAAGTGATATTAAAAAAGGAATACGATTTTTAAGAATAGCTAGAACTTTTTAAAGTTTGATGAATCCTTTAAGTGTCAAAAGCATTCAATAATCCTTCAAAAACGAATGCATTAGAAGTTTTTTAATTAAATTACAATAGAATATGGCTAGATTAAAGCTTGAGTTTTTGTGTAGGAGATAAAACGCTGTGGCCTAAAAAGCTCTTTCTAGTGATTTTACAAAAGGTTTAAGATGAAAATTCTTTATGTTTTAGTGAGTAGTGATAAAGACTTTTATGCAGAGCAAGCTCTAGTTTCTATGATGTCTGCAAGAAAACTTATGCCAGAGTGTTATATTTCTTTGTTACTAGATTCAGATACCGCCAAAACTTTAATTGGGCAAAGGGCTTTGATCCGTGACTATGTGAATGAATTTAAAGAACTTGACATAGATTCCTCTTACACTCCCATGCAAAAGTCTAGGTATTTAAAAACCTCTATGCGCTCGCACATTGCAGGAGACTTTTTGTATGTAGATGTGGACACCGTTTTTGCAGAGGCTCTGGACCACTCGGATTTCGATAAAGAGTTGATGGCAGTTCCGGATTGCCACACGGCCATAGAATCTCACCCTATAAAAAATTGGATTGATAAGACAGCCCGTCACTTGTCTTTTAAAATAGATAGTCTCTGGCATTTTAATAGTGGTGTTTTATTTGCTAAAGATTCTCCTTCAGTCCATGATTTTTTTGAAGAATGGCACCGATTGTGGCTTTATTCGGTGTCAAAAGGTGTTTTTATAGATCAGCCTGCCCTCAATATGGCCAATGAAAACAAAAAAGAGATGATGTGTATTTGCAAGCCCTTTTATAATGCNNAAAAAAGAAGGATTTAAAGAAGAAGTTTTAGAGAGCATTTATAACCCCAAAGAGGCTTTTGAGCCTTCTACTTTATTGTTGGGAGCAAAAGATTTAGAGTTTTTTAAGTCAGAGTGCACTCAATATATATGGACTTTGTCTCAATCTCCGCATTTTTATGCTCGATTTCTATTAAAATTGAACACTTGGATTTTAAGATTTTTCTTTAGATTTTACAATGTTTTTTATCAAAGGTTCTTAAAATAAACACATGAAAAAGCAAAAATCAGAAACTCTTAATTTACTTTTATCTATATTCAATCTATGAAAATCCTTTATGTTTTAGTGAGTAGTGATAAAGACTTTTATGCAGAGCAAGCTCTAGTTTCTATGATGTCTGCAAGGAAACTTATGCCAGAGTGTTATATTTCTTTGTTGCTAGATTCAGATACAGCTAAAACTTTAATTGGGCAAAGGGCTTTGATCCGTGACTATGTGAATGAATTTAAAGAACTTGACATAGACTCCTCTTACACTCCCATGCAAAAGTCTAGGTATTTAAAAACCACCATGCGCTCGCACATTGCAGGAGACTTTTTGTATGTAGATGTGGACACCGTTTTTGCAGAGGCTCTGGACCACTCGGATTTCGATAAAGAGTTGATGGCAGTTCCCAATGCTCATAAAGATTTTTATTCGAATGAGTCATATGAATGGAATAAAAAAAACTTGCGAAGTTTAGGTTTTTATGAAGATTTTGAAGTGTATTACAATAGTGGCGTGATGTTTTCAAAAGACACCTCTTCTGTCCATGCTTTTTTTGAAAGGTGGCACCAGCTGTGGGGAGAATCTTTGTCAAAAGGGATTGCTGTGGATCAACCTTCATTGAATCAGACAAACTATGAGTTAGATTATTTAATACAAAAACTTCCAGACTGCTACAATGCACAAATATTACGAAGTATTCGCTACTTGAGTCGTGCCAAGATCATTCACTATTTTACTTCTCAAATAGAAATTGATGTGGAATCTCCTTATTTATTCACAAAAAGAGTCTTTTGGGAGCAAATTAAAAAAGAAGGATTTAAAGAAGAAGTTTTAGAGAGCATTTATAACCCCAAAGAGGCTTTTGAGCCTTCTACTTTATTGTTGGGAGAAAAGGATCTAAAGTTTTTTAATTCAGAATTTCTTTTTCATATAAGAATTTTATATAAATCTCCGCATTTTTATGCTCGATTTCTATTAAAATTGAACACTTGGATTTTAAGGTTTTTGTTTAAGTTTTACAATGTTTTTTATCAAAAATTCTTAAAATAAATCTTCAAATATCCGAAAGCTTTTGCCTTCTATCTATGATGAACTTGAAAAAGTATGCCAGAAATCTAAAGGTATGTGGAGGACTTTACAAACACCATTTATAAAACACTCGATTTCTCATCGTCAAATAAATTCAATCTTGGCTGAAAAAACAAAAATCTTAGAAAATGAATTCTAGAGATGCTTAGCTTTCTAACTTGCATTTTTGACCAAAAAAAGTAGAAGCAATGAGACTTAACCGTAAACTAAGATGCTAAATCAAGGCCTTGTTGAAGACAGGACTCTTTCAAAAAGATATCTTAAATAAGCTTGTATTCTAAAAGCTTATCCAAAGTGCTTTATGTCCCAGTGGGGGTTTACAGCAATCTCTCCCTTTCGATTTTTGGCAAAACCTGCATCAAAAGCATGCCTTGAATCTAGAGAAACCTGAAAAGAAAGAGCATTGTCAATATCTAATAAACTTCTAGTTCGGGGCCTTAAGTATTGGAGAGAGACACTGTAAAAGCCAGGTTTTAAAAGAGGAGTAGGCAATTTAAACCGACAAAGATAACGACCTTTGCTTCTATGTTTAAAAAGATGGACGTTATCAAAAGTGTCGCTTAGTGTTATTAGAGGTGTGCCTTCTTTTTCAATTACAAAAAAAATGGTATGTCCAAAATCATCTTTTTCGAGTTTATATTCTAGCTCAAAAGAAATCTCATCAAAAACATCGATAGAAGGGGTGGCCATTTGACCATTTTGAAAGATTTTAAGACTGGTAAAGTTAAAATATCGAGAAGCTGAACTTAAAAACTCCACGCTTGGGTTGAAGTCAGTTTGAAGCATATTTACATATTGATGGATAGTGTCGTGCACATCTCCATGATAGGCGATACAACCGTTTTCTAAAAGCACTCCTTTTTCGCAAAGATTTTTGACTGCACCCATGTTGTGGCTTACAAACAACACAGTTCGTCCTGTGGATTGTGCTACGCTTTGCATTTTGCCTATGGCTTTTTTTTGAAACTCGGCGTCACCTACGGCAAGGACTTCATCGACCACTAAAATTTCGGGCTCTAAGTGTGCCGCAATAGCAAAGCCAAGCCGCACGGTCATGCCACTAGAATATCGTTTCACAGGAGTATCTAAATAGCGCTCACAGCCAGAAAAATCAACAATTTCGTCTAATTTTTTAGTGATTTCTAGACGATTCATCCCCATGATAGCCCCATTCATGTAAATATTTTCTCGGCCTGTCATTTCGGGATGAAAACCTGTACCCACTTCTAAAAGAGAGGCGATACGCCCTCTTGCTCGAATGATCCCCGTGCTAGGAGAAGTCACTCTGGATAGTAATTTCAGTAAAGTGCTTTTACCGGCTCCATTTTTACCAATGATTCCCACCACCTCACCTTCTTGGATAGAAAGATCAATGTCTTTGAGAGCCCATACATAGTCGCTTTGGCCTTTGGTGTTTCGCCTGTTTTCTTCTCCAATTTTGAGGTACGGGTCCTCTTTGCCTCTGATTTTAGTCTGCCAAAATCGGTTTAAATCGTGAGAAAGGGTGCCTGTAGACACCAAACCCAAGCGGTATTGTTTAGATATGTTTTCAAATTCTATGGCGGTTTTCATATTAAACGGTATCCATAAATGATCGTTGGATTTGATTGAACACTAATATACCCACAAAAAAGATCACAAGCATAAATAAGCTGCTGTATAGTAAACCCCACCAACTAAAATAACCCGTGCCTAAGCTTGCCAATTTAAATGTTTCTATGATACTGGTGAGAGGGTTCAAAGACATTAAAAAACGCAATTTGGGGTTGTCTATAGTGCTCAAAGGATAAATCACAGGGGTGGCATACATCCATAATTGGATACAAAAAGAGAGTAAAAAACTAAGATCACGGTATTTGGTAGTCACAGAAGCAAATAATATGCCAAAGCCTAGAGCAAGACCCGCTAATAAAAAAATTAAATAGGGGGTGAGGAGTAGATAAATATTGGGATTCAAAGGAGTCCCTTTAAAAAAGTAATAATACACATAGACCATCAAAAATAGGCTTATTTGAATGGCAAGACGAATCAAATTAGAGGTGACTGTGGCCAAGGGCACTACCAGTCTTGGAAAATAAACTTTGCCAAACACATTGGCGTTTTCTATAAAAGTTTTAGAAGTTTCGGTTAAAGATTCAGAAAAATATTGCCACAAGCAAATGCCTGCCAAGTAAAATAAGGCTTGAGGAAGCCCATCGGTGCTTATTTTGGCGATACCTCCAAAGACTACCATAAACATAATCGTGGTGAGGAGGGGTTGAATAAAAAACCAAAGTGGCCCCAAAATGGTCTGTTTGTACCAAGTGACAATGTCTCGCTTTACAAACATAAAATATAAATCTCTGTATGCCCACAGTTCTTTTAGATCTACGAAAAAGAGTTTGTTTTTGGGTTTAATAATGGTGGTCCATGGTGTCATGAGTAAAAGATATATAAGCTTTAGCGTTTTTGTGTGTTTTTCAAAAAAAAACTAAACTTTATGTTTTTAAGGTAGTATAGGCGCTTCTGATTACCCTAATTCTCTTCTTTTTTCTCTGTTTTCTTATAAAATGTTCTAAATTAAGTTTATGACATTTAAAAGAGCTGTGCTTTATTCTTTTGCCATTAATTTATTTTTTTTGCTTTTGGTGCTTATTTTTGGCGATTTGCGTTTTGGAGCTATTGATGATTATTTTATGGCGGCTTTACTCACGGGGGCTCACGGCGTAGATTATAATCCTTTGATGATTTTTGTCAACGCCCTTTATGGTTATGCCCTTTTGCCTTGGTATTTTGTGTTTCCAGAAGTGGGCTGGTATTATGTGGCTTTGCTTTGGAGTGTGTTTGTTTCTTTTTGGGTGATTGGGCTGGTGCTTTTGTTGCAATTGGAGCGGTGGGGAGCACTTGTGTTTGCAGTGTTTGTAGCCTTGCTTGCGTCGGACTTTTATTTGGTGTGTCAGTTTACGCGGAGTGCCTCTATTTTGGCTGCTGCTGGAATGCTTTTGTTTTTGTGGACTTTGCTCAATAAGCGTTCTGCTTGGTTTTTGTGCGCTTCGGTTTTGCTTGTTTTTTGGGCTTCTTTGCTTCGGTATCAAGTCTTTTTAATGGGGCTTCCGTTTGGAGCTTTGAGTTTTTTGTTTTTTTGGAGGCCTATATGGGGGCAAAGATGGCGGTTTTTAGTGACTGTGGGTGTTTTGTTATTGCTAGCCTTTGGGGCTCATCAAATAGACAAAAGCTTTTATAAGGGAGAAGAATATGCAGATTTTAGAGCTTTTCAAAATTCACGAGTGATTCTTGGAGATTTGCAAAGTTACAATCAACAGGCTGTTTACGAAGATTTAGAAGAATCCAACCTTTCGGGGCAAGATTTTGCTCTTTTAAAAGAATGGGTTTTTTATGACACCGAGGTGTTTTCACCCCAAGCCCTAGAGCCAATTATAAAGACAATCTCTAGGTATTCTTACCAAATAGAAAGGCTTTATATCCCTTATTTGTTGTTAGAAGCTCTAAAAAACTCTGTGAAATCACCATTGTTGTGGCTTTTTTTTGCATTGAGTTTATGGGTAGTATTGGCTCAAAAACGCTATTGGTTTTACCCTTGGGCATTGCTTTTAATGACCTTGTTTTTGATGGCTTATCTTTTGAATATGTCTCGCTTGGTCTATAGAGTGGAGACGGGATTTTGGCTTTATGCATCGGTTTTGCTCATCCCTTTGTTGCGAGTCCCTTTTGAACTTCAAAAAAAACACTTCTTTTCTTTGTTCTTGCTCCTTGCTGTAGTGAATATAGGGCTATATGCGTTTTCAGGAGAAATTGTTCGAGACCCCACTACCGGCAAAAAAAGAACTTTAGTTTTAGAAAAAGACTCTACCGACTATGCTGCTGTTTTTGAGTACATAGATTCAAAAAAAGACTATTTGTTTTTGACCAGTATGAACGCGTATATGCGTTTTTCTCACCACAAAACGCCCCCTTGGAGGCGAGAACCTGTGGGCTCTTATCGAAACATTATTTCTTTTGGCTATTGGACACCTTATTTGCCAGACCTTCAAGATGCACTGCATAGTTATGGAGTCAAAAATCCCATCAAAGAGGTGGTGAAACCCAATGTGCTCGTGATCAATCAAGACAATTTAAAACTCTTTTTAGAGCGGCATTATTATAAAGAAGTGCGGATGGACACCGTCAAAGTGATAGGTGAAATGTTTTTTTATAACTATGTATTGGTGGAGGAACGGTGAAATCTTTTTTATACCCCTTAATCGCCACAGCGTGGATCACTGTCACTCCTTTTTTGCTTTCATTTCAAAAAGGGCAAGATATTTTGCATGGGCTTTTTTTGTATGGGGTGCTTGTTTTATTGCTTTTATGGAAGTGGGTCCAAGACTTTTTTAACCCTCGTTTTTACATTCTTAAAACTATGCTTTTATCCCTTTTGGGACTTCTTATTTTTGCCCTTTCTTGTTTAGATGTTTTCAATATACTCGCCGAGCAAAATCGAAGCCCTTTTGCGTGGTTCTTTTTAGCGTTTTTTTTGACCCTGACCGCTTTTTGGCTTTTAAAACCAATTAAAGCCCTTTTCATGTGGCAGATCAGTTTGTTTTCTATGTTTTTTTTGGTCTTGCACTTGGCTTTAAGTCAATATTACCCCGCCCAAGCGCTAGCCGAGTTCTCTTTGACCAGGGCCTTGTACAAAATGCCTCAAAAAATCGAACGAGATAGCCTTTCCAGCAATTTTAAAGAGAAGTATTTGGTCTTGGACACGGCCTCGGTCACCATGCAGTTCATAGATACTTCTAAACTCAATGTCATGATTTTGGTAGAGTCTTGGGGCATTGATTTAGATATCGAAGAGTGGCAAAATAAGCTTAGAGTATTTCAAGATTTCAACAAGCAAGTGGGAGCACATTCCAGAGCATATTCTAGAAGTAGAACCGCAGAAAGAGAAGATTTATTATATCAAATCACACGGCAAGATTTCAAAAAAGACTCCATTTTTTTACCTCAATATTTCAACAATTTAGGTTTCCACTCTTATTATTATTACGCCGGAAACGCAGAAGACCACAAACGAGACCAATACATATACAATCTAGGCTTTAGTGAAGTGCATTTCGGTGGCACAGACTCTAGCATTTACTTAAAAATAGACTCCCTATTGAAAACACTCGAAGCCTCAACGCCTGCTTTAATCGCCTTTAGCACCACTCATACAAAATTCCCCTTGAGTCCACAAAACTTAAGTCCAGACTTATTAGAAAAACTCTACACACAAAGGCTAACAGAAACTTTAAAAAATATCGCCAACTTAGCAGAAAAGCACCCCACAGTTCGCTTTATTTTACAAGGTGATCACGAGCCTATTTTATCGCCTCTCGCCTTTCAAAACAAATTTTACAAACGCTGGGTCCCCTTAGTTGTACTCCATTAAAATAATTTGAGTTTATGGAAGTTTCAGAAGCGCCTGGCTCTTTTGATATACAAAGTTACTAGTTTAAGTATGGAATATTTCATCAAAAAAAATGCTGCCGAAGAGTATTTTGTGTTTTTTCACAAAAAAGCCTAAGCATCCGCTAAAAAAACAGCAAAAACAATTGCTGTTTTTTTTGAAGCACGCACTTCGACAAGCTCAATGTAGCAGATTTCGACAAGTTCAATGAAGCACTTTTCGCACCGTCTCCCCCCGAATTTAAAATAGTATCTTCCCAAATTTCAAACACGCATCTCCGCATCATTCCAAACAATATAGAAGTAGGAAGTGGGAAGTTAAAAGTTGTAAGTTTTCGTAGATGAACTATTTTCTTGCAAATGCATCTCAATTTCTGGCACGATTTTCGCAGGATATCTCATAATACATTCCAATGCATTTTTTGCCAAGTAATCATCCTTCTTTTTGGCACGATTTTCGCACAATATGCATCCCACTTTTTGGCACGCACTTCGACAAGCTCAATGTAGCACTTTTCGCATCATCTTCCCCGAATTTAAAATAGTATCTTCCCAAATTTCAAACACGCATCCCAGCGTCATTGTCCCATTCCATAGGAGATGGATGGTTGAAGAGTAAAGCCAGGCGTTTCTGAAACTTCAATCCTTTT
>LSQX01165566.1_pt1 | contig 29540 bp, 22 predicted proteins | sample 654561 | NCBI WGS metagenome assembly LSQX01 (sample SAMN04489861, study PRJNA283612) | anaerobic digester metagenome | isolation source: 4 biogas reactors fed with cattle manure at either 37C or 55C with and... | place: Denmark: Kongens Lyngby | collected 2014 | reverse complement strand
ACCATCTACCGCCGATATTTGATCGATGCCATGAGCGCCATGGCGCTGGGCCCATCGATCAAATATCGGCGGTAGATGGTACGCAGAATATTGCGCATGGTGTTCCCTCCTATATGGTTTTTATGATGTCATTACAGGCATCCAGCCACAAACGGCTGGCCGCATCGGATGGCATGGACAGCCCGCCGCGCGGGGACAGCGAAACGCCCAGCACCTGAGGGCCGTCGGGCATACAGCTGCGTTTGAACTGGGACGCAAAGAAGCGCCGAAAAAACATCTTCATCCAGCCCGCGATGACGGGCTTTGTGTACTGCCCGGCAAAGGCTTGCCCGGCACGCGCCATCAGCTGCTGCGGCGTGGCAAAGTCCCGTAAAAAATGATGCAGGAAAAAGTCGTTCAGCTCATACGGCCCCACAATGTCCTCGGTTTTTTGCGCCATCTGGCCGTCCTTGGGCGGCAGCAACTCGGGGCTAACCGGCGTATCCAAAATGTCCAGCAGCACCTGCACGGCCTGCGTGCCGGGGTGCGCGCGCGCCCAGGCTTCCACGCTCATGCGGATAACGCTTTTGTACAGGCCGCTGTTGACGGCGTACATGCTCATGTGATCGCCGCCATAGGTGGTAAAGCCCAGCGCCAGCTCGCTCATGTCGCCGGGGCCCACCATCAGGCCGTTTACCATGTTGGCCAAGTCCATCAGCACCTGCGTGCGCTCGCGCGCCTGCGCATTTTCATAGGCCGCATCGGGTGTCGTGCCATCATGGCCGATGTCAGCCAAGTGCCGCGCCACGCTGTCCCCAATGGGAATCACGCGCGGCACCAACCCCAGCCCCTCCATCAGGCGCACGGCGTTGTTCTGCGTGCGCTGCGTGCTGCCAAAGGCAGGTAAACTCACAACGTGCAGATTGTCCCTGGGCAGGCCCAAGATGTCCAGCGCCTGCAACGAAACCAGCAGCGCGTGCGCCGAATCCAGCCCCCCGGACACACCCAGCGTCAGGGATTTTACCCCGATGTTGGCCATGCGGGTGGCCAGCCCCTGTGCGGCGGCATGCAAAACCTCACGGCACCACATATCGCGCGCAGGGCCTGGAACCGGCGCATAGGGATACCGGGCATCGCGCTCCGGCAAGGGCTGGGGCTTTTGCGTTGTCCCATCGCTGTCGCATACCAGCAATGTATCTTCAGAAAAAGGCTGTACCTGCCCCAATATCCAGCCATCGCGCAGCATGAACAGCTGGCCGTCATATACATAATCCGTGGTGGATTCGCGCACCGAGGCGTTGGCATACACCACCAGGCCCATACGCCCGGCCAGCTGATGCATACGCTCCTCCCCCGCACCGGCATGGAAAGGCTCGCCGCCCGGCACGGCAATAATGTCCGCCTCCGGCAGCTCACCTGCCTGCTGCGGGAAACGCACCGCCAGCGTCAGGCCGTCTATATGCAAAGCATCCTGGGACAGCGGCAGCGTGAGGCCCGGCAAATGCACAAGGCCGGAAGTCACGCCGCTGGCCGGGTGGGGCACCAGCGCAATTAGCATGCCGTCCTGTGCCACGGCGGCTACCGAAACAACCTGCTCCTCCACCCGCACGGGCAGGCCAAATACGCAGGTCATGCCCTGCGCAGCAGCAGCCACTTCCCATGCAGCGGCCGCCGCAGCCTGCAGCAGCGTGTCGCTTTTGAACAGGTCGCCGCATCCGATGCCCGTCAGGCACAGCTGCGGCAACACCAGCAACTGTGCCCCGCTTTGGCGGGCACGCGCCACGCTGTTGAGCACGCTTTCCAAGTTAAACGCCACATCGGCGGGCTTCCCCCCTGCCGAGGCGCAGGCCAAACGCACGCTGCATCCCTCCCTGGCTTTTTATACCACCTGCTGGCGTCTGTGGCAAGGGCATGGCAAAAACTGCGCCCATGCAGTATAATGATAAAAAACAAATCAGGAGGTGCACTATGCGTCTGGGCATCATGGGGGGTACATTTGACCCCATTCACAGGGGCCATATCCATATGGCCCAGGCCGCGCTGGCGGAACTTTCCCTGGATCAGATCCTGCTCTTGCCCGGCGGCGACCCGCCGCACAAGGCGCCCCACGCTGCGTCCCATGACCGGCTTGCCATGGTGCGCTTAGCGGCAGGCGAGGACCTGCGCTTTGCTTGGTCGGACATAGAAATGCTGCGCCCCGGGTGTACTTACACCGTGGATACACTGCGCCTCCTGCACAACATGTACCCCAACGCACAATTAACCTATTTGATTGGCTCGGACACCTTGAAATTGCTGAATTCCTGGAAATCGCCGGAGGAAGTGGTGCGCCTGTGCGACATGGCCGTGATGCTGCGCGGGGAGGACACGCGCGAGGACATCCTGGCGCTGATGGCGCAGTTGAAGGAGCAGTTTGGCCTTTGCGCCACACTGCTTGCACAGCGCGGCCTGGATATTTCCTCCACCCGCATCCGCGAGGCAGCAGCCCTCGGCGAGCCGCTCAACGATTGGGTGCCGGACAGCATCGCCGCCTACATCCAGGAGCATCATCTCTATACCCTCGGCAGCCAGCCCGCGCCGGGCGACAGCGTAGCCCGCGACCTGCTGTTGCAGCTGGGCGTTGTTAAGCGCGGGCACTATGTGCGCGCCAGCGGACGGCACGCCGATGCCTATGTGCAGTGTGCGCGCGCCTTTGAGCGCGCTGAGCACGCGCAAATTATCTGCGGCGAACTGGTGCGCCGGTTTACAGACTGTGGCGCACAAGTTGTATTGTCAGCTGCCGTGGGCGGGCTGATCCTGTCGTATGAAATGGGCCGGCAAATGAACCTGCCCAGCCTGTACTGTGAGCGCACCGAAGGCGCGCTCGCGCTCAGCCGCGGTTTTCACCTGACGCCGGGCACAAAGGTGCTGATTGTGGAAGACGAGGTAACCACCGGCGCCAGCCTGCGCGAAATGAAGCAGCTGGTGGCAGATGCCGGCTGCGAAGTGGTTGGCATTGGCTGTTTGGTGGATAAAACCGATAGCCTAGTGGATTTTGACCCGCCTTTAAGCGCGATTTTGTCTATCAAAGTGGAGAACCATCCCTCGTTCGCCTGCCCCATGTGCCAGCGCGGGCAGGCGCTGGACGGGCGGGAACGGTAGTATTACGCCTTATCCTCCACGCGGAAGGATGCAACATCGCTTTCAGCAGCGGTTACCAGCACGGCTTTTTCGTTGGTGAAGGTGACATACCCGGCCGGGGTGCCGGCAGGCTTTTTGACATATTTGCGCAGCGTGTAGTTGACGGGCACGCCCGCGCCGCGGCCCTTGCTGTACAGCGCGGCCAGCTGCAGCGCCAGCTTGAGCGTTTCGTCCTGCACGGGTTTGTTGCCGGTAAACACAATGACGTGGGAGCCGGGCACATCCTTGGCGTGCAGCCACAGGTCGTTGCCCTGCGCAGCTTTCAACAGCCGCTCATTTTGCACGCTGTTTTTGCCCACCTGGATGAGCATGCCGTCCGGCGACAGAAAGGACAGCGGCATGCCCTGCCTCTCCCGGCGCTTGCCGCGCTTTTGCGGCTCGCGCCGCAGTATGCCCGCCTCGCGCAGGGGCTGCTTGACCTCGTTGATTTCGTCGCTGGTCTCGCTGCGCTCCAGCGCGTAGGCGGCGTCTGAAATCAGCGCCAGCTCCTCCAGCGTGCGCTCCATCTGCTCGGCCGCTACCTTGCGGGCCACATTGGCCTTGCGGTATTTTTTGAAATACCTTTGCGCATTGGCCGTGGCGTTGAGCGAGGGATCCAGCTCCACGCGCAGCAACCGGTTCTCATCGTAATAATTGGGCAAGTCCACATACTCCGCCCCTTTTTGCGCCAGGTGGCCAAAGGCGGTGAGCAGCTCGCCCGCCACGCGCAGCTCCTCCATGTGCCCTGCGGCGTCAACCTCGGCTTGCTGCGCGGCCAGCTTCTTTTCGCAGCGCGCTTCGGCCGTGCGCAGCGTGCGCCGCAGCGCCGAGGCGCGCTGCATCAGGCGGTCATGGCGATCTTTCTGGTCATAGAGATCATCCATGGCCTGGGACATGGTGGGATAGGGGCGCTGCAGCTCCGCCGGCAGGCTGCGATAGGCAAACGGCAGCACATCCTTGGGCACGTTGTCCGGCCCCAGCAGCAGCGTGGGGGCGGCCATCCGGGGCAGCTCCGCAAAAAAGGCAGCCAGGTCGCGCGCAAAGGCGTCCACATCCACCCCTTGCAGCAGCGCGCGCTCATCGCCCAGCAGGCGCAGGGCAATTTCCTTGGCGGTGGTCAGCGACAGGCCGCTGATTGTCTCCGCCAGCGCCTTGTCCGCGCGCCCGCCCATGGCGCGCAGCCGCAAGGCCAGCTCGGCCGCCGTGGCGGTGGTGGGGTCGGCCTTGTCCTGCCGGGGCGGCATCTCGTAGGGCAGGCCGGGCATCACGCGGCGCACGCGGCTCATGTCATCGGTGATGCGCCGGGCGCAGTCGATGATCATGCCGTCATCCACCAGCGTGAAATTGGTGTGCCGCCCCATGGCCTCAAAGTACAGGTGTTTTTCGCGGCGCTCGCCCATCTCGTCTAAGGCGGACACCGTGATGTCCAGCAGGCGGTCGCCTTGCAGCTGCCGGATGGACAGTATGCGCCCGCCGCCTAAGTGCTTGCGCAGCAGCATCAGAAACATGGGCGCGACCTCGGCGCTCTCATGGCTGCCCTGGGTTAAGTGAATGCGCGTATTGTGCGGCCCGGCCGCCACCAGCAGGCGGTGGTTTTCGCCGGGCGTGCGGATCATCAACAGCACCAGGTCCTTGTCGGGCTGCGAAATGCGGTCAATGCGGCCGCCGGAAAGCGTATTATGCAGTTCGCGGGCGACAAAACCCAGCGTCAGGCCATCCAATGACTTTCCTCCTTGTATTAGGCGCGCCGGTACAGCCGGTTTTCCTCCGGTGCGCCCGCGCCGCTGAGCGTCAGGTGCACATCACGTCCCCTGGGGGTAAGCTTGCCGGTAAACACATACGGCGCGCCCGGCATGCGCACCTCAACATGCAGCACGCCATCCTGCCAGCTGCAGCTGCCCACATACGGCTCCGGCGCTTCCAGCGGCGTAAACCAGGCCTGCTCGCCACGATACGGCTGGCCGGGCTGCACCGTGAACCAGAAATTGACGGGGTACCTGCCCTGCTGGTACAGGTTGATCACCAGCCGCCCATCGGCGCGCTGATCCAGCATCAGCCTGCGGTTGCCGGCGGCTAAATAGCTGCCCGTCAGGTCATGCCCTGTGCCGTCACTGGCCGGCAAAGCGTATTGCAGGCGCGCCATGCGCTTCTGCACGGCTTTTTGCCGGGCGGCAGAGGCCGGCTGCATGGCAACACCAGCCAACAATGTATCCTTGATTAGATCCATCTCCGCGCCCATGTCGTTCAGGCCGGCGGTTACGGCGATAACCATGTCCTGCGCCTCGTCCACTAAGCATATCTGCCCAAACATGCCGTCGCCGCGATAGCGCCCGCCGCGCGTGCGCCAGAACTGGAAGCCATAGCCCTGCGCCCAGTCCGAATCCTCGGGTGTTTGCACGGTTTCGATGGCCTTGGCCGTGGCCTGCTTGACCCAGCCCGCTGGCAGTACCTGTTCGCCGTTCCATACCCCATCCTGCAGCAGCAATTGCCCGAACTTGGCGATGTCCTGACAGGACAGGTGCAGGCCATAGCCACCGGCGGTGATGCCCATGGGGCACACCTCCCACTGCGGCTTGATAATGCCCAGCTTGTCAAACAGGCGCGGCATCAGATAATCGCGCACGGTCTGGCCGGTCACCTTTTGCACCATGGCGCTGACCAAGTAGGTGCTGGTGGTGTTGTAGTGAAAGTGCGTGCCTGGCTCATGGTCAACGCGGCAGGACAGCGCGCGCTTGACCCAGTCCTGGGTGCGCAGCAAACGCGTATCCGACTTGGGCTCCAGCCCCGAGGACATTGTCAGCAGATGCCGCAACGTCACTTGCGCTAAACGCTCGTCAGGCTCCTCCGGCGCTTTGTCGGCCAGCACGTCCAACACCTTGTCCTCATAGGACAGCAGCCCTTCGGCCACGGCAAAGCCGGCTGCCGCCGAGCAGAAGCTTTTGCTCAACGAAAATAGCGTGTGCGGGCGCGTCAGCTCATATGGCGCCCAGTTGAGCGCCACGGCCACGCGGCCATGCCGCAGCACCATCACGCTGTGGAAATCCAGCCCCTTATCGCGCGCGCCGTCTAAAAACGCTTCGACGGCCAGTGAAGAAATGCCCAATTCCTCGGGGTATGCCACAGGCTTCATGTTCATACGGCCTCCTTATTGCGCCAGGCTGTTCAGGAACTTCTTCAGCCCCTGTTTGCCCTGTTCGGTTTGTTTATATACGCCGGTATCGCATAGCACGCGGTAGCAAATATCGCCCACCGCATCGCGGATGACCCGATGCGCCGCCTCCAGCGCAAGCGCCGGGTGCTTGGCCTTGAGGGATGCGGCCCACGCCACATGCGGCGAGTTTTCGGGCAGCGGGGTGCCTGCAGCCAGATATTGCGCCACCTCGTCCAGTTCCCTTAACAGGCGGCCGGGCAGGATGAACATGCCCATGGCTTCAATCAGGCCGATGTTTTCCTTTTTGATGTGGTGCTTGTCCTGATGCGGGTGAAACAGCCCCATCGGGTGCTCGGCGGTGGTGCGGTTGTTGCGCAGCATCACGTACACGGTATACATATCACCACGTTTGCGCACCACCGGCGTGATGGTGTTGTGCGGCCGGTCGGTGTGCGCCAGGATGTCATGCTCCGGGTCGCTGTATGCCCGCCAGGCGGTGAGGATACCATCCACCGCATCCACCAGCTGCGTGCCGTCGCGCCCCATCAGGCGCAGGCAGGTGGTGGGCCAGGTCAGCGCGTGCGCCGTGATGCCGGTGCCCAGCGCCACCTCAAACCATTCCCCCGCCCTGTCCAGCGGGAATTCATACCGGCCGCCCTGGAAATGATCATGCGTCAGGATGGAGCCGCCCACGATGGGCAGGTCGGCGTTGGAGCCTACAAAGTAATGTGGGAACTGATCGACAAAATCCACCATGCGCTGCAGCGATGCGCGGCTGATGACCATGGGCGTGTGCTCGCGGTTGAATACAATGCAATGCTCATCGTAGTAAAGATACGGCGAGTATTGCAGATACCACGCATCCCGGCACAGCTTGAGCGGGATGATGCGGTGGTTGTGCCGCGCGGGGAAGCCTGGACGGCCCGCATACCCCGGATTTTCGCGGCACAACTGGCACAGAGGGTAGCTGATTGCCTTTTGCAAAAGCGCCGCCGCAATGTCGCGCGGGTCCTTTTCAGGCTTGGACAGGTTGATGGTGATTTCCAGCGTGCCGGCGGGCGTATCGCTTTGATAGCGCACATTGCGCGCGATGTCGCGCGTTTTGATGTAGTCCGTGTCCCGGCACATGCGGTAGAACCAATCGGTGGCCGCAGCAGGGCTGCCCTTGTAAAGCCGTGCAAAGGTATCCCGCACCACCTGCGGCGGCGGCGTCACCGCGCCAAACAGGCTGGCCACAAACCGTCCGCGCGCGTCGTTGCCGGGCTGAACCAGCCCGCGCGACAGCGCATCCTGATACAGGATGTCGGCCGCGTCTAACATCGGCAGCGTGCCGGTGGCCTGCTCCGGCGCGTCCAGCGCCATCAACGCCAGCAACTGGTTGACGCAATAATCCCGGTCTTCCTGTTCCACCCATCCCGCGCGCACGGCGGCATCGGCCATCAGGCACACGGCCTGCGAGGCTGTCGGATGCATACGCCCCCCCCTATGCATGCGGTCGGGCAGCTGGCGGCCGCCCAGCACATGGAAGTGCAGGTGATGGACGCTTTGGCAGCCATGCTCGCCCACGTTGGTCAGCACGCGGTAGCCGGTCTCGGCAATGCCCGTAAGCTGCGCCACCTTCTCCGCCGCGCGCAGGCAGGCCGCCAGCACGGCATCGGGCAGCGCATCCAGCGCGTTCAGCCCGGATGCATGCCGTTTGGGGATGATCAGCACGTGCACCGGCGCCTGCGGGTGCAGGTCATGAAACGCCAGGCAGTGTTCGTCCTCATACACACGTTTGGACGGGATATCCCCCGCCACGATTTTGCAAAAAATACAACCTTCCATTACGATTCCTCCTGTTGTGGTAGCAGTTGACCAATAAAGCGTTCGTTCTCTATATGTGTAAGGCGCACGGAGCGAATGTCGCCCGGCCGCGCGCCGGGGCAAAACACCTCCAGATACGTCCCGGTATAGCCGCAGGCGCCGTTGGCCTCCTCTTCCTCAAACAGCACCTGTGCCGCCTGACCCACACCCTCTTGCATAAAGGCCAGCGCCGATTGCCTGCCCTGTGCAATCATCTGCGCCGCGCGCTGCTCACGCACACGCAGCGGCACCTGATGGGGCATGGTGGCCGCCAGCGTACCCTCCCGCGCGCTGTAGGGGAACACATGCGTGCGCGCAAAGCCGATTTCGCGCACGAAGGCCAAGGATTGCCGGTGCTCCTCCTCGGTTTCGCCGGGGAAGCCGGTGATGATGTCCGTGGTGATGGCGCAACCCGGAAAGTGCCGCCGCAGGGTGGCCACCGCCGCCCTGTATTCATCGGCAGTATATCGCCTGCGCATGCGGTATAGCACGCTGTCGCAGCCCGATTGCAGCGACAGATGAAACTGCGGGCAGATACTGGGGATCTCAGCCAGTTCGTCCACAAAGTCCTGGGTTGCGATGACAGGCTCCAGGGAACCCAGTCGCAGCCGGGGCAGGCCGGGCACAGCCGCCGCGCGGATGGCGTCCATTAAACGGGGGCCATCCAAATCCTTGCCGTAGCTGGTTAAATGGATGCCCGTTAAGACGATTTCCTGGTAGCCGGCAGCCACCAGTCGCTTTGCCTCCGCGTGAATGGCGTCCGGCGTCCTGGAGCGGATGCCGCCGCGCACATGGGGGATGATGCAGTAGGCGCAGAAGCGGTCACAGCCTTCCTGAATCTTCATCACCGCGCGGGTGCGGCCATCCTGATGGCTGATGGTCAACTCCTCAAAGGGGATGCTGCGCACATCCTCCACAGCGCAAATCTGCGCGTTGTCATGGAGCGCTTCGTGCAAAAGGTTCACCACACGCTCCCGGTGCTGGTTGCCGATGATCAGCCGGACGCCCAAATCCTTCAATTTGTCCGCGTCCTTTTGCGCCAGGCAGCCCGCGGCGATCACCTGGCTGTCCGGCTGCTCCCGCAACACGCGGTGCAGCATCTGCCGGCTTTTTTGCTCGCCCGCAGCGGTCACCACACAGGTGACGATGACATTGACGTCCACAGGCTCACCAAAGGGCCGGGTTTTGTAGCCAGCCCTTACAAAGCTTTCCTTCATGGCCTGGGCGTCATACTGGTTGACCTTGCAGCCCAGGGTATAAAACGCGACTGTTTTCAATTTGTTCTTTCCTTATGTAAAATCATTCGCCAGCGCCAGGATCATGGCAATGGCCGCGATGCCTGCCGTCTCCGTGCGCAGGATGCGCGGGCCCAAGGTGACGGCCCTGGCGGGCAGTTGCTGGATTTCTTCCTCCGTGAACCCGCCTTCCGGCCCGATCACCAGGGCGATGTCCCGCGCGCCTTCGTACACGCTGTTGATGGTGGCGCCTTGCGCCAGCTCGTAGGGGACCAGTGCCTGCTCATGCAGTGCTAAGCGCTTGCGCAGGCCGTCAACATCAAGAACATCCTCCACCACCGGGATCATCGTGCGGCCTGACTGCATAGCCGCTTCCCGCGCGATTTTGTTCAAGCGCTCCAGCCGCTTGTGCGCCTGCTCCGGCCTTGCCACACAGCGCGCGAACAGGCAGGGGACAACGGCGTGCACGCCCAGTTCCGTTGCCTGGCGCACAATCTGGTCCATCTTGTCGCCCTTGGGCCACCCCTGATACAGGGTGATGCGCGTCCTGGCCTCACTGCTTGGTATTTCCTTTGTGATGCGCGCGATGGCGGTTTGATTGTCCACCTCAAGCGTCGCCTCATAGCGCCGGGCGTTAACGCTCACGCGGATGGTCTGCCCGGGCGCCAGCCGCAACACGCGCAGGGCGTGGTGGCTGTCCTCCTTTGTCAGGGCAGCGGTCTGGTTGATAATCTCCTCCGCGAAAAAATCAGGCATGGTGTTTCCCAAACAGCAGGGCGACCCATTCGCCCTCCGCCAGCCTGTCAATCAAGACGTAGCCCGCTTCTTTATACGCGCGCAGCACATCCTGTTCCCGGTCCTTGATGATGCCGGAGGCCAGGAACAAGCCGTCCTGTGCCAATAAAGGCGGCAAGGCATCCCTCAGGCTGATGATGACATCGGCTAAGATATTGGCGCAGATAAACTCATGCTGACCGGATACATCCTTTGCCAGATCACCCTGAAGCACCCGAATGGTTTCACCTAATTGATTGCGCGCGACATTTTCCCGCGCCGCGCTCACAGCGATGGGGTCAATGTCCACCGCGGTGACGTTCTGCGCGCCCAGCTTGGCCAGCGTGATTGCCAGAATGCCGGAGCCGGTGCCGATGTCCAGCGCGCGCCCGCCATGATAGTGCTTCTCAATCATGGCCATACACAGCCGTGTGGTCTCATGGTTGCCGGTGCCAAATGCCATGCCCGGGTCCATGTCAATCACCAGGTCGCCTGGCTCCTGTTCATATGCCTCCCACATCGGGCGGATAATCAGGCGCTTTCCCACCCGCATAGGCTTATAATACTGCTTCCAGTTCTCCGCCCAGTCCTCGTCCCTTACCTGTGTCTGTGAAAAAGCCAGGCTGCCCGCGTCAAAGCCAGCCAGGTTTTTCAGGCTTTGTACAGCTGACTGCGCCTGCAGCGCGTCCTCCGGGCTTTTAAACCAGGCCTTCACCGTCGCTTCCTCGGGCATCTTCGCCTTCATGTCCTCGCCGTACATCTCCCCAAAGCCTGTCCAGTCCTCCTTTTGGGGGATGTCCAGGCGGTCTAAGATCTGCGTGCCTTTCGCGCCGTAGCGCATCAATAGTTCCGACAGCGCGTCGGACGCGCCGGTGGTTGTGGTCACACTTGTTTCAATCCAATCCATGCCAACACCTCATTCGTTTTCAAACGGATTATATCCATTAGCACATAAAATTACAATTTGCGCCCATATAAAGAGGGTGAAGGATGTTCGCCTTCACCTGACAGAATCGGTTTGATTGGTTTATGCCTCAGGTACGGGCGCAGCCCGTGTTTTGCGCTTGCGGGCTTGGCCCAGGTAGGCGTCGCGTACCTTCTGGTTGTTCAGGAGGGCGGCGCCGGTGTCCTCCATGGTGATGCGCCCGGTTTCCAGCACATAGCCGTAGTCTGCCGCGTGCAGGGCGGCGTTGGCGTTTTGCTCAATCAGCAGGATGGTGATGCCTTCCTCCCGCAGGCGCTGGATGATCTGGAAGATGTCCTTCACCACCAGGGGCGCCAGGCCCAGCGAGGGCTCGTCCATCATAATCAGCCGAGGCCTGGCCATCAGCGCGCGGCCAACCGCCAGCATCTGCTGTTCCCCGCCGGAGAGCGTGCCCGCCAATTGCCAATGGCGCTCCTGCAACCTTGGGAAACGTTCATACACATATTCAATGGAGTTGTTAATTTCCGCCTGGTCTTTGCGCAAGTAGGCGCCGATGCGCAGGTTTTCAAGCACCGTCAGGTTGGGGAAGACTCGCCGCCCCTCCGGCACCATCACAATGCCTTCCTCCACAATGCTGGAGGTGACCAGGGAGGTAATTTCCCGCCCGTCAAAGGTGATGCCGCCAGCCTTGATGGGCACCAGGCCGGAGATGGCGCGCAGGGTGGTGGATTTGCCCGCGCCGTTTGCGCCAATCAGGGTAACAATCTGTCCGGCTTCCACCGTGAAGGAGATGCCCTTGAGCGCTTCAATCCCGCCGTAGGAGACCTGAAGATCCGTCACTGTCAACAAACTCATTCTTCATACACCCCCAAATACGCGGTAATCACATCCGGGTTGTCCTGGATCTCCTCCGGAACGCCGGTCGCGATCAGGCGGCCAAAGTCAATCACATAAATGCGGTCGGAGATGTCCATCACCAGGTCCATATGATGCTCAATGAGGAAGATGGTCAGCTCAAACCGTTTTTGGATGCCCACAATAAACTGGCCCAAAGCCTCCGTCTCCTGCGGGTTCATGCCGGCGGCAGGCTCATCCAAAAGAAGCAGGCGCGGGTTGGTGGCCAGCGCCCGGGCAATCTCCAGCCTGCGCTGCTTGCCATAGGGGAGGGAGGTGGCCAATTCGTCCTTCACGTCGATTAAGCCAACCGCCTCCAGCATGTTGAGGGCGTGCTCGCGCATCTGCCGCTCTTCCTTGTGGTTGAGGCGCAGGGTGGCCGTCAGCAGGTTGCTGGTTTTGTGCAGATGTGTGGCAATCAGCACGTTTTCAAACACCGTTTGTGTTTTAAACAGGCGGATGTTTTGAAAAGTCCGCGCAACGCCCAGCTTGGTGATTTTGTCGGGGGTGTTCACGACAATTTCCTTTGGGAATTCCTTGTGTGTGCCGGCGTAAAGCTGCTTCATCTTGCCCTGGGGCTGGTTGCTCACAATCAGCCGGCCCTCATAATACACCTGCCCGTTGGTGGGGGTGTACACACCGGTAATGCAGTTGAAGGCCGTTGTCTTGCCGGCGCCGTTGGGGCCGATGAGGGCAACGATCTCCTCCCGGTTGATGTGCATGGACAGGTTGTCCACGGCCACAACGCCGCCAAACTGCATGGTGACATGCCGTAAATCAAGAACTGGCTCAGACACGACCGGCACCTCCTTTCCCGCGGGTGAATCTGTCACGGAGTTTGCTTAAGCTAAACTCCTTATCACCCATGATGCCCTGCCTGTAAAACAGCACCACCGCCATGATGACGACAGAGAAGACCACCATTCGGAAACCCGAGCGCAAAAGCGGCACCTTGAAATTGCCAATCACCGTGGCATTGTCCAGGAAGCGCAGCCACCACTCGCTGGCGGCCACAAACAGGAAGCTGGCCAGGATGGAGCCGGAGATGGAGCCCATGCCGCCGATGACCACAATCAGCAAAATCTCATAGGTCATGGCGGCGGTAAAGGCCTTGGCCTGCACCGTAGTCTGGTACATGGCAAGCAGGGCACCGCCCACGCCCGCGAAAAAGCTGCTGATGACAAAGGACATCTGCTTGTGGTGGTACAGGTTGATGCCCATGGCTTCCGCCGCGATCTCGTCATCCCGGATGGCCTTGAAGGCCCTGCCATAAGTGGAGTGAATCATCAGCGCGATGAGCAGGATACACACACCCGCCACCGCGAAGGGGAAGAGCACGGTTTCAAACACCGGGAATTTGCGCAGCAGGTTGGAGCCATTGGTGATGGGCCCTAAACCATCATACTGGAAGACCGCGCGGATGATCTCCGCAAAGCCCAAGGTGGCAATGGCCAGGTAATCGCTTTTGAGCCGAAGTACCGGCAGCCCGATCAAGTAGGCAAAGAAGGCCGCGGCCAACCCGGCCAGGGCGATGGAAACTAATGTGGGCAGGGAGAACTGAATCAAGCCGCCCGCGTAGTACTGGTACACTTGGGCGCGGTTGCCGGTTTCAATGCTGAAAATCGCGTACACATAGGCACCGATGAGCATAAAGCCCGCCTGCCCCAGCGAGAACAGCCCGGTAAATCCGTTCAGCAGGTTCATGGCCACCGCGACCAGGGCGTAAATGGCGCCTTTTTTGAGCACCATCATCAGCATGGAGTTGGCGCCCACCGTATTTTCCAGGATATACACCCCGACAAACAGCACCGTGATGAGCAGCACATGGATGCCCAGCCTGCGCGCCTGCGCGATTTTGCAGTATGCGGACAGGATGAGTACAATGCCGGCAACCAGGAGCAGCAGCCCGCCCGCGATCATTGAGGGACCGTTTTGGTAGGCAAACAGTTCATACTGCACCTGGGTATCGATGACCAGTTTGTCAGCAAACCCGTTTAAATAGCGCTCCAACCCCCGCAAGGTTTTTTCCTTGTTGTCCTCCATAAGCCCGTCCGTGACGCGCTTTTTGGCGCGCTGCATCTGGCTGTCCGTCTCCGCCAGGTTCTGCGGGTCCATGCGCTCCAGCAAGCCTGGCAGGCTGTCCTTGGCGGTATAGGAGGTGTAGATCATAAACAGCGCGCAGACAACCAGCAAGGCGGCGATGATGGTTTTGAAAATCTTCATATCGTCCTCCCTATACCTTCTCGTAGACCGCTTCGCCAAACAGCCCCGTTGGCTTGAAGACCAACACGATGATGAGCAGGGCGAAGGTAAAGGCGTCAGAGAAGGTGGTCAGCCCCAGCGCCTTGATGATGTTCTCACATATGCCAATGATAAACGCGCCAATGACAGCGCCCGGGATGGAGCCGATACCGCCAAAGACGGCGGCCACGAAGGCCTTCAGCCCGGGCATGGCGCCCGCGGTAGGCGTGACCGCGGTGTAATTGCTGAAATACAGCATGGAGCCAATCGCGGCCAAAAAGGACCCAATGATGAAGGTGACGGAGATGACGTTGTTGATCTTGATGCCCATCAGGCGAGAGGTCTCAAAATCCCGGCTCACCGCGCGCATCGCAAGACCAATTTTGGTGCGGTGGATGAGCAGCGACAGCATCATCACCAAAACCAGGGTCAGCACCGGGGTTATCAGCGTGACAATCTTGGTGGTGGCGCCAAAGATGCGCACGGTGTTGGAGATAAAGGGGATAGTGGGGTACTGCTGCGCCAGGCCGCCTGTGACATACCACATCAGGTTTTGCAGCAAATAGCTCACCCCGATGGCGGAGATCATGATGGACATGCGCGGCGCCTGCCGCAGCGGCTTGTAAGCGACGCGCTCCACCCCAAAGCCCAGCAGGACGGTCAGGATAATCGTCATGGGCAGGGAGATGTACAGCGGCATGGTCGCGTTCATGTACACCATCAAATAGGCGGCCACGGTAAAGATATCGCCGTGCGCGAAGTTGATCAGGCGCAGGATGCCATACACCATGGTGTAGCCGATGGCGATAAGCGCGTACTGCCCGCCAACGGAGATGCCGGCCAGCAAATAGGGAAGATTGGCGCTGATAAAATTGTTCATTGTGGTCCTCTTTTAAAGAGGGGGCCGAGTGGTTCGGCCCCCAGTTCCGCTTATGTCGGAAGAGATATCAAATTGGGTTTAGTCGCTGACAGTCTGAACCTTCAGGAACTGCCAGGCGCTCAGCTCGTTGTCGCTGCGGATGATGAAGGCCTGGTCGCGCACGGCGTCGCCGTTCTCACCAAAGACGATGGAGCCGGTCACCCCGTCAAAGGTGACATCCGCCATGACCTCGGCAATGTCGTCGCGCTCCGCGGAATCGGCCAGCTTCAGGGCCTCCAGCGCCACCATGTAGCCGTCATAGCCCAGAGCGGACACAGCGGCCACGATGTCATTGCCGCCGTTGTTGGCCAGTTTGTCGGGGTTCTCATTCAGCCAGGCTTTAAAGCCGGTGACAAACTCGGCCGCCTTGGAGGAGGTGTCGCCTTCATCAAAGAAGGTGGAAACGGAGACGGATACATCCGTGCCCTTGGCCGCGTTCAAAATAACAGAGGAATCCCAGGTGTCGCCCGCCAGGATGGGGATCTTAATCCCGTTGGCGGCGGCCTGTGTAATGATCTGCGCGGCAAACTCCGTGGATGTGGGGGAGAAGATGACCTCCGCGCCCGCGTTGACGGCATTGGTCAAATAGGCGGTAAAATCGCTGGTACCGGTGGGGAAGGTCTCGCCGGTCACTTCGCCGCCCTTGCCCTTGAAGGCCTGGGTGAAGTAGTGGGCCAGGCCGACGTCATAGTCATTGCCCAGCTCCGCCAGCGTGTAGGCTTTTTTGGCGTCAAACTCATCCGTCGCGAAGTTGGCCAGCACGGTGCCCTGGAAGGGATCCAGGTAACAGATGCGGTAGTAGAGCGGGTTGCCCAGGGTGACCTGCGGGTTGGTGCAGGAGATGCCGATGGCAACCACACCGGCCGCGTCAAAGATATCGGCCGCGGCGATGGACACGCTGGAGCCGTAGGAGCCCAGCACGATGGACGCGCCTTCTGATACCAGGGTCTGCGCGGCGGAGGGCGCCTTGTCCGGGACGGACTGGTTGTCCACCTCCACCAGTTTGATCAGGTATTCACCATCAGACAGGGTAACCGTCGGTTTTAGGTAGTTGGCGTAGTAGATGCCCAGGGTTTCCTGCTTGCCGCCGGCGCCGTTGGGGCCGGAGGCAGGCTCGTAAATACCGATGACAATCTCACCGGCATAGTCATCAGCCAGGGCCAGGACGGGGAGGAACAGGGTGAGTGTGAGGAGCAGAGCAAGCCATTTCTTCATCGAAAAACCCTCCTGTTTTTATTTGGTACATCGTACTGCAACCATTTTTCTTTGTATACAGATTTTAACGATTCGTGTATGAAAATGCAAGCGAAATGCAAAACAAATCAGCGAAAAACAACGAAATATTTATTTTTGGGGTCATCTTGGGCTTACAGTGACGCCACCAGTGCTTCCGCGGTGCGCAGGCCGTCCACCGCGGCGGACATGATGCCGCCCGCCTGTCCCGCGCCTTCACCGGCCGGGAACACGCCTTGAATATTGCTCATATGCCGCTCGTCCCGGATGGCCTGTACCGGGCAGGAGGAGCGGGTCTCCACCCCGGTCAAAACCGCGTCATAAGCCGCGAAGCCCCGCAGCTTCTTGTCAAAAGCCAGCAAGGCTTCCTTGATGCCTTCGGCCGCGAAATGTGGCAAGCAGTCCTTCAGCATGGCCGGATGGACGCCCGGTTTGTAGCTGGGCTGCACCTTCCCAAAGCCGGTTGACAGTTGATCCTGCAGGAAATCACCCACCAGCTGGTAAGGCGCGCGGTAATCACCGCTGCCCAGCTGATAAGCCAGCTGCTCATACTGTCGCTGCCAGGCAAAGCCGCTTAAGGGATTCTGGTCCCGCAAATAATCCGCCGGCCGCACTTCCACCAGGATGGCGGCATTGGCGTTGGTGCCGTCCCGGCGGTAGTTGCTCATCCCGTTCACGCATACGCCGCCGTTTTCGCTGGCGGCTGGCATGACCCGTCCGCCCGGACACATACAAAAGGTGTAGGCGCCCCGGCCGGAGGTGAGGCGGTGGGCGAGGTGATACTCCGCGACCGGCAGCAGGGCATGGTCAAAGGCTGTGCCATACTGCGCGGTGTTGATGAAGGCCTGCGCGTGCTCCACCCGCACGCCGATGGAAAAGGGCTTGGGGATGATACGCATGCCTTGTTGATACAACACCGTTTGCGTATCCCGGGCGGAGTGGCCAATGGCGAGGATGACGGCGTCGCAGTCCAACTCATGCGTCTGTTGATCTGTTTGATACCTGATGCCGCGCAGGCGGGACTGGTCGATCTGCATACCCAAAAAGCGCGCGCCAAAATGAACGCTGCCGCCAAGGGCTTCTATCTGCTGCCTCATGGCGGAAACAACCCGGGGCAGTTTGTCCGTGCCGATATGCGGCCGCTGCAGGTAGAGGATTTCCTCCGGCGCGCCGTGCTCCACAAAGATGCGCAGGACGTCCCGGATGTAGGGGTCCTTGGTGCCGGTGGTCAGTTTGCCGTCAGAAAAGGCGCCGGCGCCGCCCTCCCCAAACTGCAGGTTGCTTTCCGGGTCCAGGATGCCTGCGCCAGCCAGCTGGTTGACGCTGCGGCCGCGCGCCTGTACCGGCAGCCCGCGCTCCAGCACAACGGGCTCAAGGCCGGCTTTGGCCAAATAGTAGGCCGCGAACAAACCGCAGGGGCCCAGGCCAATGACTGCGACCCTGGCTTTCTTTTTCGCGCAGGGGATCGTGATGGGCGTTTGCTTGGGCGCTTTTTGAATGTGCAGCGCAGGGAAGCGCTTAATCAGCTGCTCCTCACTCACTGTTACAGCCAGGTCCAGGGTATAACTGACGCGGATGCGCGCCTTGTTGCGGGCATCCACGCTTTTTTTCACAACGCGATAGGAGGACACCTGCTCCCTTTTCAGGCGCAGGCGTTTGAGGGCCAGCAGCAGCGCGTGCTGCTCATCCTGCCCCGGCGCCACCGTCAGGTTGCCTATCCTGATCATGCTGGTTCTCCTTCCCGTCAAACTGTTTGCATGATAGCGCATTTTGCGCCTTTATGCACACCTTGTTTTCTTGACAGACACCAGTGCGGTTGATAGGATATGCCCATGCGTTCAAGCTTTGATTTTGTCAAGTTATTCAGTGCGTTTTTAGCACTTATCCTGCTGTGTTCCATCCCCGCGGTTTCGCTTGCGAAAGAGGGCAGCAGCATTGTGTTAACCTTTACCGGTGACTGCACCCTGGGCAATGAAGAGCGGCTCAATTATCAGCCCTATTCCTTTGTGGGTGTTGTGAAAGAGCAGGGGTTTGACTACCCCTTCGCCAAAGTGAAAGAGCTGTTTGAAAGCGATGATTTGACCATCATCAACCTTGAGAATGTGTTTTGCGACACCTGCAACGGAAAAGCCTCCAAAACCTACAATTTTAAAAGCCCTACATCGTTTGCGGAGATTCTGCCCAAGGGCAGTGTGGAGTTGGCTTTTATCGGCAACAACCACATCCTGGATTACGGCAGCCAGGGCCTAAACAGCACGCTGAAGGCGCTGAAGGATCAGGGTGTTCCCTGGTTTGGCAGCGTGTATGACAACCCTTTTCATTACATTTATGAGAAGGACGGCGTCAAAATCGGTTTTTTTGGGACCCTGCCTACCTACTTCATGTTGCACCGAGATGAAGCGGCGGCTACCATGGCTACCTTAAAGGAGGCCGGCTGTGAGGTCATCATCGGGGTGATGCACGCGGGCACAGAGTATTCCGGGATGCGTGACCGGATGCAGGTCCGCATGGCCAACTGGATGGTCAAAAACGGCGCGGATCTGGTCATTGGGCACCATCCGCATATCCCCCAGGGCATGGACATCCTGGGTCATGCCAGCGTCCTGTATTCCCTGGGCAACTTCTCCTTTGGCGGCAACCACAAAATGACGGTGTCCAGACGGGGGAACATGCGGGCGGACAAGGCGCTCATCGCGCGCGTGGAATTAAAATTTGACGCGGATAAAAAATACCTGGGCCACCAGGTCAATTTGATTCCCGTCTCGCCCTCCGGCGAATATGACACCAACAACTACCAACCGGTGCTGCTTACGGGTGAGGACGCGGAAAAAACCATGCAGATGGTGCAGCGCGATACGCCCTTTGAATTAAAGCCCTATGTGGAAGGCGTAGGCGCCTTGCAGGATTTTGTCAAAAACACACGGGATGACATTGCGGATATGACCGAGTAATCGCCGAAACAGACAAATACAACCAACAAGAAAGCGTCGTGTCGCTTTTTTTGTTTTCAGGGGGTATTTCAGACGGGTTCTCATACCAAAAAACACAAGAGGATTGAGCGCGATAAAAACATAAGAATATCAAGATAAAAGACGCTGTATTTTCTCGAATTTCATGCCGTGTTTTCCTTTCTTTTTTGACCGTTTTATGCTATAATGAAACGGTGTTGAAACTGCGTCTTACACCGCAGTTTTTACAGGACAAGGAATGAGGTTATTTGCATGAACAAAGATGATTTACACAACGCCGCGGCGATGTCCACGCATGTGGACGCCACCTATGACGAAAAGCAGATCCAGGTCCTGGAAGGCCTGGAGGCAGTGCGCAAGCGGCCGGGCATGTACATTGGGTCCACCGACCACAATGGCCTGCACCATTTGGTGTATGAAATCGTGGACAACTCCATTGATGAAGCGCTGGCGGGTTACTGCACGCAGATTGATGTAAAAATCCACGCGGATGGCTCCATCAGTGTGCAGGATGACGGCCGCGGCTTCCCCATTGGCCTGCATCCCAAGCTCAAGCGCCCCGCGGTGGAAGTCTGCCTGACGGTCTTGCACGCGGGCGGCAAGTTTGGCGGTGAGGGCTACAAGGTATCCGGCGGCCTGCACGGCGTAGGCGCGTCGGTTGTCAACGCGCTTTCCTCGCACATGGAAGTCTTTGTGCACCAGGACGGCAAGATTCACCACCAGGCCTATCAGCGCGGCAAAATTTTGAACGACCTGCATGTCATCGGGGAGACCGACCGCACCGGTACCACCGTGCGCTTCTGGCCGGACATCAAGAGCGAAGCCAACCCCGACGGCATCTTTGAGGAGGGCACCAGCTTCCGCTTTGACATCCTGCGCAGCCGCATGCGCGAGATGGCCTTCCTCAACAAGGGCATCCGCATCGACATCAGCGATGAGCGCGAGGACCCGGTGGAGCACAAAAGCTACCACTTCGAGGGCGGTATCATCGAGTTTGTCAAATATATCAACAAAAACCGCACCGCTATCTTTCCAGATCCCATTTATATCGAGGGTATCAAGAATGACATCGCGGTGGAGGTCGCGCTGCAATACAACGACTCCTACCAGGAGAACACCTTCGCCTTCGCCAACAACGTGCGCACGCCGGAGGGCGGCACGCACCTGGTTGGTTTTTATGCCGCGCTCACCCGCTGTATCAACGACTATGGCCGGCGCTATAAAATCCTGAAGGACGCGGACAGCAACCTGCGCGGCGAGGACGTGCGCGAAAGCCTGGCGGCCGTTGTCTCCGTCAAGCTGCGTGAGCCGCAGTTTGAAGGGCAGACCAAGTCCAAACTGGGCAATTCCGAGGTGCGCGGCGCGGTGGATAGCCTGGTTCATGAGCAACTGGGCGCCTACCTGGAAGAAAACCCCAGCACGGCCCGCATCATTTTGGACCGCAGCCTGGGGGCAGCCCGCGCACGGGAGGCGGCCCGCAAGGCCCGTGAGTTAACAAGGCGCAAATCCGTGCTGGAATCCGCCTCCCTGCCCGGCAAGCTGGCCGACTGCTCGGAGACCGATCCCGCCAAGTGCGAGATTTTTCTGGTGGAAGGCAACTCCGCCGGCGGCTCCGCCAAGGCAGGGCGTGACAGGCACTACCAGGCTATCCTGCCTTTGCGCGGAAAAATCCTCAATGTGGAAAAAACCCGACTGGACCGCGTGCTGATGAACGAGGAAATCAAAAACATGATCACCGCCTTTGGCTGCGGAATCGGCAATGATTTTGATATCTCAAAACTCCGCTACCACCGCATCGTCTGCATGACGGACGCGGACGTGGACGGCGCGCACATCCGGGTACTGATGCTTACCTTCTTCTACCGTTATATGCGCCCCCTGATTGAAAAGGGCTATGTCTACATCGCCATGCCGCCGCTGTACAAAGTGACCAAGGGCAAGATGGAGCGCTATGTCTACAACGATGAGGCGCTGGAAGCGCTGCTGGATGAGATCGGCCGCGAGCCCAAGCCCGAGCTGCAGCGCTACAAGGGCCTGGGGGAGATGTCCTCAGAGCAGCTGTGGACCACCACCATGAACCCGGAAACCCGCACCATGATGCAGGTGACGGTGGCGGACGCCATGTCGGCGGATGAAACCTTCACCCTCTTAATGGGGGATCAGGTGGAGCCGCGGCGTGAGTTCATCGAGCAGAATTACGACCTGGTCGCGGACCTGGACGTCTAAGACACAGCGCAGGGGAGTGTGACATTATGAGTGAAATTAAAGATACCTTAATCCCAACAGAATTGGAGAGCGAGGTTAAAAAATCCTTTATCGCCTATTCCATGGCGGTCATTGTCAACCGCGCGCTGCCCGATGTGCGCGACGGCTTAAAGCCTGTGCACCGCCGCATCCTGTACGCCATGAACGAGCTGGGCATGACCAACGACAAGCCCTACCGCAAAAGCGCGCGCATCGTGGGTGACGTATTGGGCAAATACCACCCCCACGGCGAGTCCTCCGTCTATGACGCGATGGTGCGCCTGGCACAGGATTTCTCCACCCGTTACCTGCTGGTGGACGGGCAGGGCAACTTCGGTTCGGTGGACGGTGACCAGGCGGCCGCGATGCGTTACACCGAAGCCAAAATGAGCAAGATCGCCGGCCACCTGTTGGGGGAGATCGACAAGGACACGGTGGATTTCACCCCCAACTTTGACGAGTCCCTAATGCAGCCAACCGTGCTGCCCAGCCGCTTTCCCAACCTGCTGGTCAATGGCTCCTCCGGCATTGCGGTGGGCATGGCCACCAACGTCCCGCCGCACAACCTGGGCGAGGTCATCGACGGCACCATCGCCATGATTGACAACCCGGATTTGACGCTGGACGAGTTGATGGAGCACATCAAGGGGCCGGATTTCCCCACCGGCGGCATCATCCTGGGCCGCTCCGGCATTCGCGAAGCCTACTACACCGGCCGCGGCCGCATCATCGTGCGCGCCAAGACGGATATCGAGGTGCTGCCCACCGGCCGCAGCCGCATCATCATTACCGAGATCCCCTACATGGTCAACAAGGCCCGCATGATCGGCAAGATCGCGGAATTGGTGCACGAGAAGCGCCTGGACGGCATCAGCGACATCCGGGACGAGTCCGACCGCGACGGCATGCGCATCGTGATTGAGCTCAAGCGCGACGCGCAATCCAGCGTGGTGCTCAACTACCTGTTCAAGCACACCCAGCTGCAGGAAACCTTTGGCGCCATCATGCTGGCCCTGGTGGACGGGCAGCCCAAACTGCTCAACCTCAAGGAGATGATTGCCCAGTACATCCTCCACCAGGAGGATGTGGTCACCCGGCGCACCCAGTATGACCTGGAAAAATCCCAGGCCCGCGCCCACATCTTGGAAGGCCTCCTAAAGGCGCTTGATAACATTGACGCTATCGTGCACTTGATCCGCGCCTCCCGCGATACAGCCGAGGCCAAGCAGGGCTTGATGGATCAGTTCGCGTTCAGCGAGCGCCAGGCCCAGGCCATTTTAGACATGCGCCTGGCCCGGCTCACCAACCTGGAAGCGGACAAGCTGATGGCGGAATATGACGAGTTGCAAAAGACCATCGCCTATTTGCAGTCCATCCTGGCCGATCGTTCTCTCTTGCTGTCTGTCATCAAAGAGGAGCTGACGGTGATTCGTGACCGCTACGCGGACGCGCGGCGCAGTGAGATTTCCTTGATTGACGGCGAGATCGACATCGAGGAGCTCATTCCCAAGGATGACATGGTGGTCACCCTGTCCCATTACGGCTATGTGAAGCGCCTGTCCCTGTCCACCTACCGCGCCCAGGCGCGCGGTGGCAAGGGGGTCAGCGCGCAGGCCCTGAGGGAGGAGGACTATACCGAGCAGCTGTACGCCGTCCACTCCCATGATGACCTGCTGTTCTTCACCGACCAGGGCCGGGTCTACAACGTCAAATGTTACGAAATCCCGGAAGCCAGCCGTGTCGCGCGCGGCACAGCCATCGTGAACGTGCTGCCGCTCTTCCCGGATGAGAAGGTGACCAACATGATCCCCGTGCCCAAGGAGGACCGGGACAGCCAGTACCTCATCATGGCCACCCGCCATGGCCTGATCAAAAAAACGGCGCTCTCCGCCTTCCGCAACATCAGGCGCTCCGGCCTCATCGCGGTCAACCTGCAGGAGGGCGATGCCCTCATCGGGGCGGAGCTGATCGAGGGCGGTGACGTGATGCTGGGCTCCCGTCAGGGGCAGGCCATCCGCTTTTCCGATGACCGCATCCGCGCCACCAGCCGCACCAGCATGGGCGTGCGCAGCATGCGCTTGGACGATGGGGATGAGATCATCTCCCTGGCTTCCATAGAAGAAGGCGCGCAGGTGCTGGTGGTTACCGAAAACGGCTACGGCAAACGCAGCGAGGCGGAGGAATACCGCGTCACCAACCGCGGCGGCAAGGGTGTAAAGGCCATGAACATCACGCAAAAAACAGGTCTGTTGGCAGCGCTCCTCATGGTGCGCCCGGATGAGGACATCATGATTATCACCGATGACGGCACCATCATCCGCACACCGGCGGAGGACATCCGCGAGACCGGGCGCAACGCCCAGGGTGTGCGCTTGATGCGCGTAGCCGAGGGCAGCAAGATTGTGGACGTCGCCCGCGCCGAGCGCGAGATCGAGGAGGACGAGGACACCGTCACAGAGCTGCCTGATAACGGCAACAACGAGGCCGCTAACGACAACACGGAGGACGCTGAGCGCGGCATCTAAGAACAAGAAATATTAAAAGGGAAGCGGAAAGCCAGTTTCGCTTCCTTTTTTCTGTCAAAACAGTTGTTATTCCTTGCTAAGTCGCTATAATAACGGCATATGACGATGAAACAGCGCACCCTTGTCGGGGGAATTTCCATCCTGGGCATCACAGGGCTCATCTGCAAGATTGTAGGTGTGCTGTATTTGATTCCGCTGGCCAACCTCATTGGCTCTGAAGGCCTGGGCGTTTACAACCAGATCTTCCCCTCCTACAACCTTATGCTCACCATTTCCTCTGCCGGCATCCCGGTGGCCATTTCACGCATGGTGGCGGCCCGGATGGCGCGGGGCGAGGCCAGGAACCCCAACCGGGTGTTCAAGGCCGCCTTTGTCATTTTAAGCGTCCTGGGCTTGATCAGCACCTTGCTGATGTTGGGCTTCTCCGACCGATTTGCCCAGGCGACCGGTACCGCCGAATCTGTCCACGGGTTTATGATGATCTCACCCAGCCTGTTCTTGGTCTGCGTCATGAGCGCGTTTCGCGGCTACATGCAGGGCCAGCGGCGGATGTGGCCAACCGCCATCAGCCAGCTGATCGAGCAGGTGGGCAAGGTGGGGATTGCCCTGCCGTTGGCCTTCAGCTTTATGCAAAAGGGCGGCTACCCCATGGGTGTCGCCGGCGCCCTGTTGGGGACATCCATCGCGGAAGCCGCAGCCCTTCTTTACATGTCCATTGATTATTTCTTTGTGCGTCCCGGCATGCAGCGCTTAATTGCGCAGGATACCCGGCCGCTTGAGGGCTACCGGACCATCTCACGCGAGCTCTTGTTCACCGCAGTACCCATCACCATCGGCGCCTGCATAGTGCCCCTGGCCGGGACCGTGGACAGCTTCATGCTGGTGAAGCTGATGAAAGCCTACTTGCCGGAACAGACCGCGCTGTCCAACTACGGCATCTACGCGGGGCTGGTCATCTCGCTCATCAATGTGCCCACAGCGCTGGCGATGGCCATGTCCAGCAACCTGGTGCCCTCGGTTTCCGCCAAGCGGGAAGCCCGTGACTGGGCAGGCGTCAAGCGGGATTCCGCGGCCGGTTTGCGGCTGGCGGTTGTCATTGGTTTGCCGTCCAGCATCGGCATGAGCCTGCTGTCTGAGCAGATACTGACCTTGCTGTTTCACAGCCGGTATACCGCGGAGCAGCTGCGCCTGGGCGGGCAGCTGCTGTCCATCAGCGCGCTCACCATTGTGGTGTTCACCCTGGTGCAGGCGTCCAGCGGCATTTTGCAAGGCCTGTACAAGCAGCGCATCCCCATGTATACGCTGGCGCTGGGCGTGCTGGTCAAAATTGCCATCAACTACACTGCAGTGCAGCAGCCGGATATCAACATCTTCGGCGCGCCGTATGCTTCGCTTACCTGCTATATCATCAGCGCCGGTTTAAACATGTACTATGTCGCCAAATACGCCCGCTTCAAGCTGGACTGGCAGGAACTGCTGCTGCGGCCGGGGCTGGCTACCCTCATCATGGGGGTGCTGGTCTTTGCCTTATCCAGCCTGCTGGGTTTGCGCTTGTACCGCAGCTGGCTGTACATGGGCGCGGTCATCTTGGTGGCAATTGCTGTGTATGGCATCGCGGCCTTCAAGTTTGGCGCGATCAAGCGCAGTGATCTGCCCGCGCGGTTTCAGAAAGGACAGTAAATGAATCCCATCACCATCGTCTCCCTGGGGCCAGGTGCCCCGGATTTATTAAGTTTAAAAGCGCTTCAGACGCTCAAAGACGCCAGACAGGTGCTGCTGCGCACCCGGGACCACGGCGCCGTGCCTTTCCTTATCAAGGAAGGCATTGTGTTTTCCACCCTGGATGACTTGCGTGACACAAGTGAGGATTTTGCGCAGTTCAACCAGAACGCGGCAGCTGCCATCCTTGACTTAGCAAAGAAGGATCATTTGGTATACGCAGTTGTTGATTCCACCATTGATGAGACCGTTCGCGCTTTGCGGCAGATGGAAGGGCTTGAATTGCTGATCCTTCCCGGCATCCCACTGTCCGCGCCCCTTTTGGCAAGCGCCCAGCCGATGCAACCGGTACTGGTCACAACCGCGATGGATGTCAACATTACAAACGCCCAGCAGCCCTTGTGTGTGGTCGAATTGGCCAGCGCGCAGCTGGCGGGCGATGTTAAGTTGAAACTGCTGGACAAATATGGGGAGAACGCCATCGTTCATTTCTTCCCGCCCAGTGAGGAGGCTATCCGGCCCTTTATTGAGTTTGAGCTCACAGAACTGGACCGCCAGCCTGTGTATGACCCAACCTGCGGCTTTATCGTCTACCCCGTACCGCTTACGCAGCGCACCCAGTATGATCCGGAGGATCTGCTGGCCATCATGCGCATTTTGCGCTCCAAAGACGGCTGCCCCTGGGATCGGGAGCAGACCCATGTCAGCCTGGCCAAATACCTGCTGGAGGAGGCCAACGAAGCTGCCTGCGCCCTGGTGGAACAGGACTGGGACGAAGCGGCGGAGGAGCTGGGGGACGTCTTCTTGCAGCTGGCGTTTCACGCGGTGGTAGGGGAGGAGCATGGCACCTTCACCTGGGAGGACATGCTGCGGGAAGTCTGCGCCAAGCTCATTCGGCGCCATCCCCATGTGTTTGCTGACAAACATCTTGACAGCACCGGAGAAGTATTGGAGCAGTGGGACAAGATCAAGCAGCAGGAGAAAAAGGAAACACAAGCCGGGCACCGGATGCTGGGCGTCCCCAAAGGCTTAAGCCCTTTCCTGCGCGCGGAAAAGGTGCAAAAGCTGGCCAGCAAGGCTGGTTTCGACTGGGATACGCCGCTTGAAGCCCTGGAGAAGGTGCACGAGGAAGCGAATGAGCTGAAAAAAGCCCTGGAATCGGGCGGTAACGCCATGGATGAGTTGGGCGATCTGCTCTTCTCCTGCGTCAACACAGCGCGCTTAATGGACGCATCGGTCGACCAGGCTATACATATGACCACGGAAAAGTTCGTAAATCGCTATATTTGGATGGAAAAAGCAATAAAAAAGGACGAAAAAGACTGGAATCTGTTGACAATCAAGGAAATCGGGGTATACTGGGAGCGAAGTAAAGCAGAATCGTAGAGCGCTTTACCATTCCAACAAAGGAGGAAATCGCATGAATAAGACAGAACTTATCGCAGCCGTCGCAAAAGCAACAGAACTGAAGAAGGTTGACGCCGACAAGGCCGTCAACGCCGTCATCGCCACCATTCAGGGCGCCCTGAAAAAAGGTGAGAAGGTCCAGCTGATTGGCTTTGGCACCTTCGAGTCCCGCAAGCGTCCCGCTCGTGTTGCCCGCAACCCGCGCACCGGCGAAGAAATCAAAGTGAAGGCTTCCAAGGCCCCCGTGTTCAAGGCCAGCAAAGCGTTCAAAGATCAGCTCAACTAAGATACTTTTAGCGTCAGCTGACGACGGCCACCGCGCAATCTGTGCGGTGGTTTTATTCTATACCTGACTCAGTTGTTCATGCTGTGATGGGCTGGTCTTTTTTCGTCTCCGCGTTATCTCGTTCAGTCAATGTAGCTATGGCTACACCTCCTTCACTCGATTTAGCGGAGCCATAAAAAATCCTCAGCCCCTCTGCGCATGAACGCCTTCGTCTGGTATGACTGGGCGCGTGAAGAAGAATACAACGTTTTATGAAGGACGATTATGAGGTTAGATAAGTTTTTAAAGGTATCCCGGATTATTAAGCGCCGCACGGTGGCCAAGGAAGCCTGCGATGGCGGCAGGGTGATGATCAACGGCAAGGTCGCCAAGGCGGGCAGTGAAGTCAAGGAAGGCGACGTGCTGGAGATCCGCTTTGGCAGCAGGCTGGGGCGGTATGAGGTTGCGCTGGTGAAGGAAACCGTCCGCAAAGAAGAAGCGGCGGAGATGTACCGCGTGCTGGAAGAAGACCCTACCACGCAGGAGGAGCGCAACCGCTAAACGTGTGTGGCAGGGCCTGTGAAGTACAGCGTTTTTAATTATTCTGCTTCAAACACCAGCAGCATGCTGTCAAAGAAGTTCAGTTCATATTGCCCATCTGGCAGGGGATTGAACACCAGGGCCTGCCCATAATAATCAACAGTCACTATGCCAGCCTCCTCGGTGTAGGGGAGGGGCGGCAAGGCGGTGCCGGCGATGGTCAGTACCGCTGTTTTGTTGTCAGAAAATATGGCGGCGTACTCGCCAATCAAGGCAACATCGACCGCAATACCGGCTGTCGTGGCGCTGACGCACACATAGCGCCTGTCCAGTTGAAGGCCGGACGTGGATTCTTCCCTTGTATCGGGCGCTGCGGTTGGCGCATCCGCGGCTGGTTGAACCGGGTCAACAGGCGCTGGGGCTGATGCCGGTTCATTCGAATCATGCGTCAGCGGGCAGTTTTTGCGCTCCACCATGCCTTCACCCGCCAGCATGTTCTCCTTCAATTTCTGTATAAAAGCTTCCAGGATCTCATCGCTTGTGTCCAGGGGCAGGTAAATCATCAAGTCCTCTGCCTTCGGGTCAAACTGGTAGCGGAACTCACCCAGGATGCCGGGGTCCGCTTTTTCAAAGTACACCTCACGCAAACTGTCCATGCCGGCAAACGCGCCCTGGCCAATTTCAGTCACGCTGGGCAGGATGTGCAGCGTGATCACCTTGGCGCAATCCTGATAGGCTCCTGCGCCAACAACTGGGACAGACAGGACCAGATCGCCCTCAAACCCGCAGCCATTGAAAGCGCCTTCGGGCAAACTCTTCAATTTGGTGCCCAGGTAAACGCTGTTCAGGCTTTCGCACAGATGAAAGGTGTAGCCGCCCATCTCATAGAGGTTGTTGTAAAAATTGACTTCCGTCAGCGCGCTGCATTCCTCAAAAGCGCGCACACCCAGGGAATGGATGCTGCCATAGCAGTCCACGCGCTCCAGGCTTTTGCAGCTTAGGAAGGTGCTGTCGCCAATGACCTGCACCGTTTCCGGGATGACTACATGGCGCAGGCTGATATTGTCCTGTGTCCCTTCCAGGACGCTGAAGACCGTCAGGTTGGAAAAGGCGTTAAAGCCAATTTCTCTCACATCCACACCATTGATCTGGCTGGGGATGACAACAGTTTCAGATGCGCCGATATAGCGCTTGATGGTGCCCGTTTCGGCATAAAACTCAAATCCGCTGTCCCCGTTGGCAACGAAATGATCCGGCATCGGCATGTGTGCTTTGACATCGCGCTCGCGCAGCAAGTCGTCATACACACTCATGCCCAGCGCGGTATGCAGCGCCGTGACCTGCTCATCTGTAGCTTCATCCTTCACCCTGATGCGCTCTGCTGGAATGCCCAGGCTGCCGGACACCTGTGACCCGCCTGGCAGGACGATACCGCTCAACTTGCCGCAATCCTTAAACAGCTGCTGGCCTAACTGAATGGCATTGCCTTCAAATATAACGCGCTCCAGGTTGACGC
>LSQX01120182.1_pt1 | contig 29541 bp, 17 predicted proteins | sample 654561 | NCBI WGS metagenome assembly LSQX01 (sample SAMN04489861, study PRJNA283612) | anaerobic digester metagenome | isolation source: 4 biogas reactors fed with cattle manure at either 37C or 55C with and... | place: Denmark: Kongens Lyngby | collected 2014 | reverse complement strand
CGAATCCCGCCTCGGCTAGCTTTGCCGCCCGGCGGATGCTGATGTATAGTTTGCAGGACAGCCCGTCTGCGCGAGGCGGTGGCGCGGGCGCTGGAAGCCGTGTTTGATTCTCGGGCCGGTGGCACGATCCGGCCAATCGTTACAGATCCCCTGGAGAAACTCAATGGCCGCGTATTCGGTCAGTCCGTCAGGTGAGCAGTTCCCAATTCCGGAGGCGGCCGATTATCCCGCGGAAATGGCCCGTCTGGAGAAGCTCGCGGCCCAAGCCCGCCAGGAGGGACAGGAGATCGTCGTTGTCGTGGGCGTGGGATTTGTCGGCGCGGTGATGGCGGCAATCATCGCCGACACGGTGGATCGCCAGACCGGCCGACCCACGAAGTTCGTGATTGGCTGCCAGCGGCCGAGTACGCGAAGCTACTGGAAGATCCCGCTGTTGCAGCGCGGGCTCTCGCCGGTCAAGGCGGAAGACCCGGAAGTCGATCCGATGATCGCCCGTTGCGTGCTCGAAAAGCAGACTCTCACGGCGACGTTCAACAACGATTGCCTCGCGCTGGCCGACGTGGTGGTGGTTGACGTCCAGTGCGACTATACGAAACACGAACTGGGCAACATGCGGACCGGCGAGGCGGAAATGAGCGCCTTGGAAGCCACGGTGCGGACGATTGGCGAGAAGATCCAGCCCGACTGCCTGGTCCTGATCGAAACCACCGTCGCCCCGGGCACGACGGAGTTCGTCGCCTGGCCGATCATGAAGAAGGCGTTCGCCGCCCGCAAAATTGAACACGATCCGCTGCTGGCCCACAGCTTTGAGCGCGTCATGCCGGGGCGCGACTACGTCTCCTCGATTCGCGACTTCTGGCGGGTCTGCGCCGGCTGCACCGCCGAGGCCCGCCAGCGGGTCGAGAAGTTTTTGCGGGAAGTGATCAACACCGACAAATACCCGCTGACCGTCCTGGACCGCCCGATCGAATCCGAAACGACCAAGATCGTCGAGAATTCTTACCGCGCGACGATCCTCGCGTTCCTCAATGAATGGAGCCTGTTCGCCGAGCGCAACGGGGTCGACTTGATCAAGGTGATCGAGGCGATCCGAGTCCGGCCGACACACTCGAACATCATCTTTCCGGGCCCGGGGATCGGCGGCTACTGCCTGCCGAAGGACGCCGGCTTGGGCTACTGGGCTTACAAGCACATTCTCGGGTTCGAGGACGGCAACGACGTGTTCAGGATCAGCCCCACGGCGGTGGACGTCAACGACACGCGGGCGCTGCACGTCGCCGAACTCGTCCGCGACGCCCTCCGCAACATGGGCCGCTACATTGCCGGCGCCGACGTGCTGCTATGCGGGGCAAGCTACCGCCAGGATGTGGGCGACACCCGATACAGCGGTTCCGAGATCGTCGTCCGCAAGCTGGCGGAGATGGGGGCCGAGATCCGCGTCCACGACCCGTACGTGGAACACTGGTATGAACTGGAGAGCCAGGATACGTATCCCGCGCCCGGCATGTCCTGGGCAAGGTTCTTCCGCAACCAGGCGGTCCTGGCCAATCTCCGCGTCGAGAAGGACCTGGCCGCCGCCCTGAAGGGCGTCGAGGCGCTCGTTCTGGCGGTCCCCCACGAGGCCTATCGGAAGCTCGATCCGGCTGATCTCGTCGGCTGGGCGGGCCAGCCGCTGGCCGTGATCGACTGCTATGGAATCCTCTCCGACAGCGATGTCCAGCGCTATTTCGAACTCGGCTGCGAAGTCAAGGGCCTCGGCCGCGGGCACATCCAGCGGATCAAGGAAGACGTGCGAAGGCGATCCAAGTAGCGCCGCAGAACGGCAGCGAACGAGGAACCTCATCTGGCCCTCGAGCGGCATCGAGGCCGGCGGCACGCGGATCACGGCGGCAACCGGCTGAAGAATGCCGATTCCGGCATCTCGGCCAGCGCCACCCATTCGCTGATCGAACGCAATTCCCTGGTCAACTCCGCCGACGACGGCCTCCAGAGCTGACCCGCCGGGCGGGGGGGGCGGCTCGGGCGAGGTCGGCGGAATCTTCCTCCGCGGCGGCACGATGATCAGCGACTGCCACGGTTCGCTACGGTCAATGGCGTAGGGTGGCACTTGCTGAAAATCTCCACTATAGAGGGTATTCTGGAGACAGCGGGGCCGTTGCGCAAGGCTTCCAGGATGTCAGCCGCGACAACAGGTCGACAGCCCTGCATTCCCAGCGATCTGGACAGGAACTTCCGAGGAGCCCCGATGTACTTCCCGTTCGACTGCCCCGCATGCCACAAGCAGCTCAAGATTCCATCCGATGCGGCCGGGCGCAAGGCGCGCTGCCCCTACTGCAAGCACTCCTTCACCGTGCCCGAGGGCCCCGAACCGGAAGTCCCGGCCGAGGAGTCCCAGGCGTTCCCCGGAATTGACACGCGAAGCGTGTCCGACCGTGTGAACCGAACGCCGCCGAAGAGGCGTCCCGCCGAGTCACGCCAGAACGCCTCCTCCGGTGGTTCGTCGGATCGGACCGACGTGAATCTGCTCTTGAGCGGCGCGATCGGGCTCGGGCTTGCGGCCGGCTTCCTCGTGCTGATGATCCCCCTGAAGATGGCCGGCATCTTCATCGGAGCGTTGTTCCTGGAACGGGGCTGGGTCCCCATCGCCGAGGTCTTTCTGTTCGCCTGGTCGATGGTGATCCTGTTTCTCAAGTGGAAGAAGATCAAGCGCCAGAAGGACTCGATGTTGTTCGACCTTCTGCCCAACGAGTTGTCGGCGGACATCACCCAGGAGTCGGTGGGACGATTTCTCGACCATGCCCGCCAACTGCCGCTCGGCCCCGACGATAGCTTCCTGGTCAGTCGCGTGCTTCGCGGTCTGGAGCATTTCCGCGTCCGCAACAGCAATCCCGAAGTTGCGGAGGTGCTGAATTCGCAATCCGACATCGATGCCAACGCCGTCCAGTCGAGTTACACGATTCTCAACGTGTTCATCTGGGCGATTCCGATCCTCGGCTTCGTCGGCACCGTGATCGGCATCAGCGCCGCAGTTTCGGGGATCGACATGTCCGGCGACATCGCCCACGTGAAGGAGTCGCTCAACAGCGTGACGAGCGGACTTGCCACCGCCTTCGATACGACGTTGATCGCCCTGGTGATGAGCATGTTCGTGATGTTCCCGACCAGCTCGCTCCAGAAGGCCGAAGAGGACATGCTCAACTCGGTCGACGAGTACTGCAACGAGAATCTGCTCAAGCGACTCAACGACGGGCACGAGCCCGGAGAAGACGCCGGTGGAATCAATGCTCCGGGGGATGTGCGGCAGGCGATCCACGCCGCGATGGCTCCCTACCAGGCCGAATTCAAGGCATGGCACGAGAAACTCGACGCCCTCGGCTCGAGAATGACGGCCCAGGTGGTCCAGGGTTGGGGAGCGATCAACAAGGAGATGCTCAAGCAGCAGCAGGAGAACGCCGAGCAGGTCAGGGATCTCGATGGACTGACCGCGACGCTGCAACGAATGCTCGTTCAATTGGCAGAGAAGACGGAAGCCGTGCACCAGAAGGCCGCGGGTTCGATGAGCCAATCGGCCGAATCGCTTCAGAGCTACTGCACGGCCCTGCGCCAGGGGCTCGAAGGGCTCAATCGCGTGCTCGCCGACCTGGGGGAGAAACAGGTGGTTCTCCAGGCTCCGCCCCGTCGCCGTTGGTTCTCTCGCAGGAAGTAGGAGACGAGGCCCATGGCTCGCCGCCGGAAGAAATCGATTACCGTTTCGCTGTTCCCGTTCATGAGCATTCTGGCGTGCGTAATCGGCACGCTCACGCTGATGCTCACGGCGATGGCCCTCGGACAGATGGACAACGAGGTCGTCTACAGCGCGGAACGCTACAAGAAGGTCGAGGACCAGATCCAGCAGGAACAGCTGCTGCTGCGGAAGCTTGAGGAGCAGCTCAAAGAGGCAGCGGCGGGTGTGGACGAGGCACTCATGAAGGCCAACCTGCGCCGCGAGGAGTTGGAACGTCAGATTGCCGCCCTCCAGGATGCGAGAGAAGCCCCGGCAGAGATTCCGGACATCCCCCCGGTCGACGAGGAGAGGCACACGAAGCGGATGGAGGCGATGCAGAAGGAACTGGCGCAGGTCAACGAGGAAATTGCCAGACTCCAGCCGAAGGTTGCCGAACTTGGCGACGCGGAAGAATCGAAGGTGATCATCCAACCGAGCGGAAGCGGAATCGATCTGGAGCCGACTTTCGTGGAATGCACGGCCGCCGGCCTGGTGTTCCTGGAAGACAATCCGCCGCGCCGCCTGCGAACGGCGGACATGGCCGCCGACGAGTCCTTCGCGGCGCTGCTCGACCGTATTGCCAGGCAATCCAAGGGCATCGTGATCTTTCTCGTCCGCGAAGACGCCCTGGAGACCTATTTCGCCGCCCACGACATGGCCCGGTCGCACTACGTCCGGGCCGGAAAACTGCCGGTGATCGGCCAAGGCCGGATCGATCTCAGCGTCTTCAGCCAACTCCAGAAGAAGTGACGCCGGATCCGCATGCGACGCAACAAGAAAGAAAGCGGAGCGAGTCTCGATTCCCTGCTCGACACGTTGACGAACGTGGTGGGGATTCTGGTGATTCTGGTCACGGTCATGCAACTCGGGGTGAGCGAGGCCGTGCAGCGGATCGCCAAGACGGACAGCGTTCGCCCCGAGGTCTACGAGCAGGCCCTGGCAAAACGCATCGAGTTGATGCGGCAGCGAGTCGAACTCGAGAAGCGTCTGGAGGTCTTCAAGAAGGCGGATCGCATCGACCTGCGGGTCCTGCTCCACAACATCGAAAACCTGGAGGCAAGCCTGGCCGTGTTGCTCGAGGGCAAGGAAAAGGTCGACCTGGAAATGCTCGAACTCCGCAAGCGCCAGGAAGAAGCCCGACGCCGCCTGGAGGAACAGAAGCAGGAAGCGGAAAAGGCGGAGGCCGAGTTGAACGCCGCCCAGGAGCTTCTCGCCAAGCTCAAGTCGAAGCTTGCCGATGCTCCGGCCGGCGGCTACCGGGCTTCAACGATCATCACGCTGCCCAACCCGCGTTCCGCCCCGGAAGGCGCCGTGCCGATTCCGATTCTCTGCCGGGAAGGCCGCGTCTCTCTTGTCGACAACCTCAGCTTGCAGCAGGCGGCACTCAAGAAGATCGAGGCCATCGGCAAACGCCGCAACCTGGTGTTCAACCCGGATATTGGGGTCGACAAGGAGATTCTGATTGCCGAGTTCCACCGCGGCGCGGCCCTCGGCGACGACAATTTCGAGCTTAAACTGACGGCCGCGGGCCGCAATCCCAAGCTGGTGTTCCAACGCAAGAAGGACGGCGGAGAAACCGCGGAAACACTCCGCGGAGGACGGTCGAAGTTCCAACGGCGAATCCGCCAGATCGACAAGAACCGCTACTATGCGCAGTTCCTTGTCTGGCCCGACAGTTTCGAGGTCTACATCGAAGCCCGCAAGTTGTGCTCCGACCGGGACCTGCTCGCCGGCTGGAAGGCCCAGACGACCAGCGCGGAGTATACGGAAGACCTGACAACCAACCTGATCCGGTTCGGCCCCAAGCCGATTCCGAAGCCCAAGCCGCCCACCCTGCCGGGCCAGAAACCGCCCAAGCCTCCTCCTCCGCCCAAGCGCCCTCCGCTGCCCGAGTCGGATATCGACTGAACCGGCTGTTCCTCAAACCTGCAGAAGTCGCAAAGGTGCACGTCGCAAAGGCGCCACCCTGCCGCCGTCAACTCGTGCTTCCCCAGGGAACACAGGCACCAGGGCGCCGGGAGCGACCAATCGAGTTCGCGCTCGGCATTCCTTTCGGAGCGACTGCGGAGCTTGCGGCGTCGGGAGGTCTGCTTGAACGGAAGCCCGCGGGCCGGTGTGATCCACAGCCAAAAAACCCTGGAACGCCCTTGCAGCCCCCGCATTCAGGGGGTGGGCGGGCGGTTCCGCGCTGCTAGACTATGGGTAGCTGTCTCCTCCCCCCCCGGCGCATCCAGCCCGTTTCACAACGGGGCGCACGGGGGCGAGACATGCTGGCCGTATTCAGCCGTCCCGGGAGCTGGATACGGCCGAATTTTTCTCCGCCCTGGTCAGTCCTCCGTCATTCGCAGCGCCAGGTTCAGGTAGCGGCCGTCCAACTGCACCATGATCCGCTCGGAGACCCAGGAATCGAGCTGCCGGCGAACGTCCTCGGGCTCGACCCGGTCTCCGCTCCACTCAGCGGCGCTGCGGAGAATCGTCTTCAGCGCGCGGCCCGTGTCGCAGTATGCGTAGAGTCCTCGCCGCCATCCGGACAACCGGCGCTGGAACTCGGTCGCACAGGGCCGCGTGTCGGTCACAATCGTCACGCCGTCTCCCCGATCGAAGCTGCGCAGCGTGACACTCCCCGCCAGGTTCTGCCAGCGTTCGATTTCGGCCAGCGCCGGCGCGGCGTAGTCGAGCGGATTGCGGCCGTCGGCGTAGTCGAACTCGAAGTAGTAGGCCAGGCGCGCGAGTGACTCCTCGGGAAACGGATAGACGTAACGAAAGGGCCGCGCCGGGCGTTTGTTGACCATGCCCCAGCGCTCCGGCGCCTCGAAATAGGGGGAGAAACGATCCATCCGTACCCGCCCGACGGCCATCGGCGGCGCCAGGTGGACCAGCGAGGGGACCAGGTCGGCCAGCCCGGCGTAATCCTCCGGGTTCTCATTCGGGAACCCGTGGAGGACGTTCCATTTGACCTCGATGCCCGGCTCGGAGAGCCACTTGAGGGTCTGCAAGTTTTGCAGTGCCGTGGCGCCCTTGCCGATCAGCTTGAGCACGGGCGTGATGAACGTCTCGATGCCCAGTTGGGCAGCCCCCATGCCGGCCTCCAGGAGCAATTCGATCTGCCGGCGGGCCAGGTTCGTCTTCATTTCAAACACGAACGCCAGGTCGAGGTCTTCATCGCGGAGCAGGGGCAGGAACGTCTCGAAGTAGCGGTGGTCGAGGATGTTGTCGGAGGAACACGCCCGGTGGAGGCCATGGCGTTCGACCAGGTAGCGGAGTTCGTCGACCGCGCGGCGGGGCGTCTTGCTGCGATAGCTCAGCGTGCTGCCGTTCAGCCCGCAGAAAGCGCAGTGGTGCTTCTGGCCCCACCAGCAGCCGCGGGACGTCTCGAAGAACAGGAGCGGGTCCACCTCCTCGCGCAGCGGCGAGTCGGCGCGGCGCTCGAAATAGTCGTCGAAGTCTGGATAGGCCAGGGCGTCGAGATCGCGGGTGAGAAACGTGCAGGGGTCCGGCGCGGCGGGGCGGGCGCCGCCGCGGACCGACTCGCGGCCGAAAACCCCGGCCGGCAGATCGCCGCCGCCGCCGAGGATCTGCTCGACAAGCCGCGGAAAGGCCGCGTCGGCCTCGCCCACGCAGACGTAGTCGATCTCGGGAAATCGGCCGATCAACTCGATCCCCATCGACCCCTCGCAGGCCGCCCCGCCGAAGACGATCCGCACGTCGGGCGCGACCGACTTGATCCGCCGAGCCAGGCAGATCGACGCCATCGTCTGTTGGAACGACGCCGCGAAGCCGACCACGGCGTATTGCGACCAGTCGCGCGCCGCGCAACGTTCCAGGAACGGGTCGACGACCGCGGCGGCCGCCTCGTAGTCCCGCCGGTCAACGGAAGTCAAGCCGGGATCGGCCGCCAGCAGGACGTCGTTGAAAAACGCCTCGTCGCCCGGCAGGCGATCGCCGAAGTAGTGCCGGGCGAAGAGCCGTTCGCCGCCGAGCACGAAGGCAAACGAATCGGCCAGCCACGTGTAGCGATCCTCGCCGAGGATTTCCGCCAGGTCGTAGTTGAAATAGGCGATCTGGCAGGCAATTCCGCGCCGCAAAAGCTGGGCCTTCAACAGGCTGGGGCCCAAGTTCGGCCAGCGGAGGCTGAACAGCGGCATGTTGACGATCAGAACGCGCGGCATGGTGCAGAGAATCCGTCGGCTCTCGTTGTCCCCGAAAGAAACGGCAGCGTTCGCCCGGCCCGTCGGCACTTTGGGTTGCCCGAGGCGCGCAACGGCCGGCAAAGATAGTATAACCGATGAGCGGCCTGGCGGGCGGTTGACTGCGCGGCGGCCGCGGGCCGCCCGCGGCGGGCCGTCTCGCGGCGACGCCCGCGGTGGGCAAGCCGGCTTGGCGCGGGCGGCCGCCCGGAAGAGAATTGAGGTTGGGCAAAGCACCGAGGCCGATCGTTGGACTTCTCCCTGGACAACCAAAACTCACCGTTCGTGTTGTGCGCGCTGGCCAGCGGGCTGGTCGATCAGGACCAGCTTGACGAGGCCCGGGCGGAAATCGAGCGCGCCGGCGAAACGCTGGAAAACGACAAGCGAACGATCGAGCAGCGGCTGGCCGACGCCCTGGTCGGACTTGGCTACCTGAACGCTTGGCAGGTGATCCAACTCCAGCAGGGCCGGACGAAGTTCACACTCGGGCTGTACCGGATCGTCGATTCGCTCGGGCGCGGAGGGATGGGGCAGGTCTTCAAGGGAGAGCACTCCGTGCTCGGGCGGGAAGTGGCGATCAAGGTCCTCCCGCGCGAGACGTCCACCCCGGAGGCGGTCGCCAATTTCACCCGCGAAATGAAGACCCTCGCCCGGCTCGACCATCCCAACCTGGTCCGGGCGTACGACGCGGGCCAGGATGGCAACGTCCATTTCCTCGTCACCGAATACGTGCCCGGCCAGGATCTCCGCAAGATGGTCCGCAAGCACGGCCACCTGGACATGCCCACCGCCGCGGGGATCATTTCCCAGGTCGCCGCGGGGCTTCAGCACGCCCACGAGCGCGGGCTGATCCACCGCGACGTGAAGCCCGGCAACGTGCTCGTGACCCCCGAGGGCACCGCCAAGCTCTCCGACCTGGGCCTGGCCGGCCCGCTCGAAGGCGACCTGGAGAGCGATCCGCGCTACGGCAAGATCGCGGGGACCGCCGACTACCTCTCACCCGACCACATCCAGTCGCCGCGCGATCCGACGCCGGCCTGGGACGTCTATTCCTTGGGGTGCACGCTGTATTACGCCGTGACCGGCAAGGTCCCCTTTCCCACCGGCTCGACAAGCGACAAGGTCAAGGCCCACTGCGAATGGCAGCCGCTCGATCCGGGCCGCCTGAACAAAGACCTCGACCCGTCGTTCATTCAAGTCATCGCCGACATGATGGCCAAGGACCCGGCCGACCGGGTGCCTTCGGCAAAGGACGTGATCGCGCGCCTCAGGCCCTGGCTGCCCGCCGAGCACAGCCTGCCCGCGCCGCCGATTGCCGCCGGGCGCCGCGACGGCTCGGCCGCGGCAAATGGCTTTCGTACGGAGGACCCGGCGCCCGGCGATTGCGACGCCCCTCCGGCATCCGCCGCCGGCGCGCCCGGCCACTTGATCGCGCCGCCGGGCAATCCCGGCCCGCGGCCGCCGTCCATCTGGGGCCCGCTGGTTCTGTTCGTCCTCCTGCCGCTGGGATTGATCGGGCTGCTGGCGGTCGCCTGGAGCGTTCTGGCGGCCATCCAGTGAGCCGCCGGAGAGGCATCCACCTGGAGACTTCGCGCTACGTTCCCGCGTTCGCCTCCGCGGCCTTCGCCTCGCGGACTTCCGCCGAGACCTTGTCGATCTCGTTCGGATCGAGATACTGGACCACCAGCCTGCGGGTCTCTTCGAACATCTTGTCGACCTGCTGCTGAATGATTGGATCTTCCGAGTAGAGTCGCTGCCGCTGCGCGGCGAGCTGGGTTGTGAACTGGTCGCGGGTCCGCAGGGCAAACAGGTCGACGAGCATTCGATCGGCGGATTTGAAGTCGCCGGCTCTGACGGCGCCGCGGATTTGCGCGGCCAGCACGGCGCGGCGCGTGATCAGGTCGACCAGTTCCTCCTGGGCCGCCATCACCGCACTCTCGGCGGCCAAGCGCTGGTCGTCGTCCATCACGACCGCCTCGGCCTCCTGCTCCAGTCCTGGAACCAGGGGCAACCGGGCCAGCAACTGGCCGCCGTTGCGAACGTAGAGAATCATCAGCGGCTCTTCCCCCGGCGGAATGACGATCGATCCGTCCAGGCCGGTGCGGCCGAACCAGACGCCGGCGGTCTGGCCGGGCTTCTGGAGATAGATGTCGTAACCGCAGAGCGGCCGTTTCGACCCCGTCCGCGCGCGCACGACCAGCCGGGTCGATTCGCTGGGCGGCTTGACGGCAAGCGCAAGCTGATGCACCCGCCCGCGGCGTCTGCCCGCCAGTGCCGTGCGCAACCCCGAATACATCTGGCACGTCAGTTCGGCCTGGTCGACCTGCTCAACGGCGAAGTAGGTCCAGGGAAGGCGGAGGATCCGCTTCGGATTGCCGTCGCGGTCGTCGTAGCGGATGATCGGCCGGAAGACGTCGCCCGCGGCAACCGAGAGGAAGGCGGGATCGCGCGGGGGAAGACGGCCGGCGCGGAGCCGCAGGCGGACTTTGCCGCCGTCTTCCGATTCGATCGAAGCCAGCGGCGCAAATGCTTCGCGCGCCGCGGCAAACAGCGTGCCCGGCAGCAGCACCGCCGCCGTCGCCAATTGATCGACTGCCGGGGAAAACGTCCGCGTGGCCACGTCCAGCTCGCGGGCGGCCACCCGGTAGCCGGCCCACTCGGGCGCGATCCACAGCAGGATCACCTTGTCGGATGCGAGCGCCTCGGCGGGCAAGGCCTCGACCTGGATCTTGTTCAAACCGCCAAGCATTTGACGCTGCAAGAGGTCCGGCGCGGCCGCCACCCGCATCTCCCAGGCGGCGCCGACGACCAGCTCGGCCCGATCGACCAGCCCGGCCGCCAGGTCGTCGAGGACCCGCCCGGTCAGCTCGGGCGCGGCGCCGGCGGCCAGGTAGACCTGGATCCGGTATGGGGTCAACTCCCAGACCGCCTGGGCCCGCGCGGCGGCGGGCGCGCTCAGCGCGCAGGCGGCGGCCAGCGCCAGGACGGCGGCCGCGCGGCGCAGGGAGTGTTGGAGTGAATGCGTCATGGCTTGCCGGGGGGCGACGGAGGGCGAATCTGCCAATTCTCGATGTCCTGGTAAAGCGTGACCGGCGACGGGCCGATCCCCTCCAGCCGATCGGTGTGGGCGAAGTGATCGGTCATCTGCCAGAGCGGAATAATACTGGCCTCGGCGTGGGCGATCCGGTGAATCTCCCGCAATTGCCGCCCCACGGTCGGCCAGTCGACGGACTGCCGCAGCCGCAGCAGGGCCTGCCGCATGTAAGGGCTGGCCTCGCCCGCCAGCCCGCGCTCGCCAAGCAGCCGCTCCGCGTCGACGATCGGCTCCCACATCGCCAATTCGGCGTAGAGCAGGTCGACGTCCGCGGGAATCCGCTCGGGGACCGCGTCGTCCAACTCCCGCAGCTCCAGCTCGATGCCGACGATCTTCAGTTGCCGCCGGATCTCCGCGACAGCCAACCGCACGGCTTCCGACGCCTGGTAGGCGAGCACCGTCTTGGACGCCTCGCCTGCCGGCTCGCCCTCTTGCTTCCGCGCTTCGGCGAGTTCCCTGCGGGCGACCTCGGCCAGGGTGATCGCCAGATGCGGCTCATAGCCCCGCGGATCGATCGATTCCTCGTAGGCATAGTCGAGCGGATCGTCGATCTCCACGCCCGCCGAGAAGGGACCGCTGATCACGCGGCAGCCGGGCAGTTCCGTCCCGCGGGTCAACAGCCCCAGGATCGCCTCGCGATTGATCCCGTAGACCAGCGCGCGGCGGAACGCGCGGCGCGACGTGAGCGGCCGCTTGGGATTCGGAATCAGGCAGTGCACCAGCGGCACGGCGTAGCGGCGGACTACCGCCCCGGGAATCTCCCCCGCCGGGCCGACCTCCCAGGGATTGAGCCGGTCAATCACGTCGATCTCTCCGCGGCGCAGCGCGCGAATCTCTTCCGCCCCGCTACGGAACCGCCGCTCGACGATCTCCTTGGCCCGCGCCGGACCGCCGGCGAAATAGGAGGGATTCGCCAGAAACACCGCCTCGTCGGCCGACGATGACTCCAGGTAGTAGGGGCCGATTGCGCTGGCCCGGAGAGACTCCGCCGAGCCGGACTCGTTTGGGTACACGGCCGTCTGGAGCATCGCCTGGGGCAGAACAAACGGGCGGTTGAGCTGGATGAGGCAGGTATAGACGTTCGCGACGGAGACCGAGGCGCAGAGGTCGGCCCAGATCTGCGAATAGCTCGGCGCGGCGGGGTCGGCCATCGCCAGCAGCCGCCGGGCAAGATCGTAGCCGGTGAGGTTCGCGCCGCCGGCCGAGCGGATATCGCTCCGCAATTCGACCGTCAGTCGGCGGCCAAGGTCCTCGGCTTTCATCTCCCCGACTGGACAGATGTATTTGCCCCCCTCGGTCCCCGGCCCGGCCAGCTCCAGCAGCGTCCGCTCGACGAGCCGCCCGGTCCGCCGCGCGGCCCAATCGTGGAGGCTGCCGGAGGACGCCGCGGCGGCCGGCGCGAAGACGCCGACCACGAACCGCGGATAGCGGCGAAGAATTGTCTGCCGGACCTGGTCGGCCCCGGCAAGGTCCGGCCAGATCGCCGACATGCGGCGGAGCGCCGCCTGCGCTTCCCGCGGTTTGTCGGCTTCGAGGGCCTTCCGCGCGGCGGCCAGTTGCCCGCCGGCGGCTTCCTGGAGCCGCCCCCGCCAACTGGCGATCAGCGGCTGCTGGGGATAGAGCTTCTCGAGCTGGTCGAGATATTCGCGGGCGATCCAATGCTGGTCCGCGGCCACCGACTGTTCGACGAGCTTGTCCGTGGCCGCGGCCACCGCGCGGTCCAATCCCGGCCGCTGCGGATTGCGGTCGCAGATTTCCCGCAGCCGGGCCAGGGCCCCCTGGTAGTCGCCCGCAATCTGGAGCGCCTTGGCCTCTTCGTAGAGGTAGCTCTCGTAGGCCTCCTGGAGACCCGGCAGGTCCGGCTTCTCATTCTCCAGGTGAAGGAAATACTCGTAGGCCCGGTCGAATTGGCCCGCTACGACCAGGCCGTTCACCTCGTCGAGGATCAAGTGCTCGAACAACTCGATCTTGACGATCGCCCGCCAGAGCAGCTCGTACGTCGTCCCCGGTTCGTCAATCCGCTCGATCACCAGCTTGCCGCTCTTGGGCAGCGCGTCGGGCAGCTTGCGGTCGGGAAACGCCTCGATCGGGCGGACGTTGATCACCAGGTTGTCGTTGGCCGCGTCGAGCGTAATCCGATCGAAGGGGGGCTGCTCGTAAAGCGGCGTCTGGGCGGCCGCCGGGGCCAGCCAGAGCGCTGCCAGCAGGAGGCAGGCTGGCCGGCTCCAGCCGCGCGCCAAGCGGCGGCGCGGCGGAAGAAAGTTCCGAGTCGGTTGTCCAAGCGAGGGCAGCGCCATTTCATCCGCCAGGTGATTGGACTGGAATTGGGGTCTTGCTGATCCGCCGCGCGGCCTCCAGGCGTCAGGGTTTCTCAACGACATGGAGGCTGCCGTCCTGGCCTCCGGCGACGAGGCGTCCGCCCACCAGCAGGGGGCCCGCCGCCAGCGCCAGGCCGGTCTCCAGCTTGCCCCGCTGCTCGCCGCTGGCCGGGTTGACGCGCCAGATCACGCCACTTGCCGAGGTGAAGATCCAATCCTCGCCGTCGGCCACCGGCGGACCGGTCGGAATGCCGTAGGGGAGCCGGTCGGCCCGCACCTTGCCTTCCCGGTCGATGACATGCAACAGGTTGTCAGCGGTGGCGAGGATCAGCACTTCGCCGGCGGCCAGCGGACCGTAAACGCACTTGGCCCCCAAGGGGCGCGGCGGCTCCGTGGCCAGCCCGGGAAGCGCGAACGCCAGCAGGGAATCGGCGGCGTCGACCGCATAGGCCTTGTTGCCCAGAACCGCGATCGGCGAGACAATCGGATCGGCAATCGCCGCCTCGGCGGCCAGCGCTAAGTGCCGTGCCGGCTGGTCTTTGACGGCGACGCGGTAGACCCCCCCGCGGTCGTTGGCGATCAGGAACTCGGCATCGCCGACCAGAACCGGCGCCGACCAGCGGAAGGTCTGTCCCGGCCCCAGCGGCGGCTGGAAGGGCTCGGCCATTTTGGCCCCGGTCAGGGGGCTCATCAGGCAGACCTGCCCGCTGGAGCAGGGAGCGAGCACCCCGCCGGCAAACGCTGCGGCGGGGCCGCTGAGCGGATCGGTGAGCAGAATCCGCCGGAACCGCGCCGACCCGCCCGCTCCGCCGCCCGGCTGGAAAACGTGGATGTCGAGAGGGTCGCCGGCCGGGACCATGGCGATCATCCCCTTGCCGATCGGCAGCGCCGCGGCAATCGGCTCCTTCATTTCGGCCGTGGCCAAGGCGGCCACCGGCTGATCGATCAGCCCATCGCCGGCGAAGGCCGAGGCGGGCAGTTGGAACACGGCCCCGGTGGACGAGACCGCTGCCAGCGGGCCCCCTTGGCCGTCGGCGATCGGCGCCGCCGCCAGCGGCGCCGCCAGGGTCGTCTCCCAGCGCGGCGCGCCGCTCTCGACGTCGACCGCCGAGATCGTCACGCCGGGCATCCCCTGGCGATGGCGAATGTGCACCACGGCCTCTCCGCCCGCCATCGGAGGCTGTAGCGAAACGCTTCCCGAGGCGGCGATCCAACGCGGCTGGAGGCGGCCCCGCAGGGCGCGGATGTCGTACTGCGTGAGCTGGCTGTCGGCCACCCACAGCCGGCCCCCATCGATCAACAAGTAGCGGACCATTTTCGCCGCTCCCTCGTCCGCCACCAGGCCATCGGCGATCTTGGCCATCGGCTCGCCCTTCTCGCTGCCGGTCAGCTCCAGCAGCGTGATCGCGCCGGCGTCGGTGGCCGCCAGCAGCCGCGGGCCGTCGGCCAGCGGCCTCGTGAGGACGTGCCCCTTGAGCCGCACGCTCTGGACCAGCTTGCCCGGCGAACCTTGGGCCGGCTCAAGGTCGAGGATCTTCAGCAGCGAATCATTCACCCCGTCGTTCTCGGCCACGGCCAGGTAGCGGCCGACGAGGACGGGCGGCACGACCACCGCGCCCGAATCGTGGCCCAGGTAGACCACCTGCCGGCAACTGCCGTCCTTCGAGGAGAGCACGAAGAGGCTCGAATGCTCGCCGACCTGGTAGAGCGCTTCTCGCCGCGCGTCGACTGCCGGCCCGACCCGCAGCGCCTGGGGAAGCTGCACGTAGCCGGACGATCGGCCGCTCTCCAGGTCGATCGACACCAGCCGCCCGGACTGCGTGGCGACGAGCACCTGGTCCTCGAAGACGATCGGGTGGGCATCGAACGGCTCGCCCAGCGGGAATCGCCAGCGGACAAGCCCGGTCGCGGCGGCGACCCGGAGCACTTCCTGGCGGCCGCGGCTGACCAGTAGCGGATCGGCGCCGGGCTGGTCGGAGGTTGGAGTCGGCGGACATCCGACCGCGCGGACGCTCGCCTCGACGCCGATGTCTCTTCGCCACAACACCTTCCCATCGGCGGCGTTGACCCCGTAGGCGGCGCCGCCGGCAACGGCGAAGGCGAGCCGGCCGGCGGCCGTGGAAACTTGCGCAGCGACGGTCCGCCGCGCCAGCCCGACCGTCGCCAGCAGCTTCGATTCCGGTTCGGCGGCCAGGCTCTCCTGGGGCCTGTCGACCCGCTCAACCACCGTCTGCTCGGCCTGCGAGACGGACTGGATCGCTTCCGCGAGGCTGGCGTCGTCGACGAGCACGGGATATTCCTTGAGCAGCCCGCGGCGCAGCTGATAACCCTCCTGCGTGCGGCCCTCCTCGGCTGCCTTGCGGATCTCGGCCACGGTCGCGCGGAGGCGGTCTCCCCGGGCGATCTCGCGGCGCGTCAAGGCGATCAACGACTCGATGTCTTCGAGGCGCGTCTGGGGGCGGGCGGAGCTCGGCAGGTACTTTTCGATCAGCGCCAGGCTCTCGTCGGCCAGATCGGCCAGGGCGGGGTCCTGATCCGCCTGGGCCTTCTTCGCCAGGCCCTCGGCAATCTCCGGGAGCATCGCGGCCAGTTCGGGCCGGGCCTCGGTGGCAAACGTCTCCTCTCCCGAGATCGCCTGAATCTCCCTTCCGGCAACCTTCAGCGCATTGGGCCAATCGCCCCCCTGCGTCGCCTGCCGCATCCGCGACAGGCTGAGGCGCACGCGGGCGACCCCCGCGTCCTTATGACTGGGGTATTTTTCCAGGTATTGCGAATAGGCGTCGATGGCCTTCGTGAAGGAACTGGCGTGGTAGTACTCGTTCGCCTGGGCAACCATGTCGTCGCCCGTGCGGCGCGTGAGGACCCAGGCCAGAACCAGGCCCACGAGGACCAGGAAGAGCAGGGCGCCGCCGCCGATCAGCAGCAAGTTGGAGTCCCAGACGTTTTGCTTCGCTGCCCGCCCGCCTCTCCTCCTCCGGCCCCGTCGCCCGCCGAGCGGTTCCGCGAGCGGCTGCCCCGCGTCCGCGCCCTCGTCCAGCAGGCCGCCCAGCGGACCGGCCGCCTGAGCGATTTCTTCCAGCCCATCGACGGGGACCGGCGAAGCGATCGGGGGCGGCTCGGAGACGGGAATTGCCGAGGGAATCGGGGCCGCCGGTTGGACGGGCCCGGTCGGCGCGCCCGGGGCCGGGCGGGCGGGAGCCCGGGGCTCGTCGTTCAGCGGCATCAGCTGCCAGTCTTCCTCCTCCGTCTGTTCGATGTCGGCCACTTCCTCCACCGCGGCCGGCTCGTCTTCGAGCGGCGGCGGGCCGGGCGGCGGCGGCTGTTCGCGGTCCGGCCGCCTGGCGGGTCTCCTGCCCGGCGGCGGGGCCTGCGGCGGCTCGGCCTGGTCGAGCAAGCGCTGGGCCAGCTTGCGGGAAAGGTACCCTTTGTCCACAAGCCGTTTGGCCAGCAGGGCCGCCGAGACCGGGGCCATCGACTGACCCACGCGCCTGCGCAGATCGGCGATCAGGCTCGGGTCCAGCAAATCCTTGTCTTCCAGGATCTTGATGAATTCTTCCGCGGAGATCATGCGTTCCTTCCATTCGGCGCGCCGCACCAGGGCCCCAACTTCACAAATCGTCCTCGTCCACGTAGGTCAGCCGGATGTCTTCGACTCCCACGGCGTTGCCCGCGTCGAGAGCCATCACCACCGTCTCGTGGCGGCATTCCCGGTCGGCCAGCACCAGCAGGCTGCCTGCGCCGGCAGCCGCCGAGCCTTCGCTGATCGCCTCCCGCAACTTGATCAGCAGGGCCTGTGCGCTGGGAGCCTCGCGGTCGTTGACCCAGACCGTGTCGTCCTTGCCGATCTGGATAATGACAAAATCATCCTCCTTCAACTCGTCGATCGTCTGCGCCTGCTCGGCCGTCTCGTCTTTTTCCGGCGCCGGCACCTCGATCGACTTCTGGAGCGAGAAGGCGGCCGTGACCATGAAGAAGATCAGCAGCAGGAACGTCACGTCGACCATCGGGTTCATGTCGAGCGTCCCCTCGTCGAGCCGCTGGTCCGGCAGCTTGACCGGCTCCGCCTCCCCGGCCTCGTCGCGGGGCGGCGGGGCCTCCGCCGTCTTCTTCTTCCGGGGAACAACCAGCGCACCGCCGCAGCCGGGGCACGCAACCCGCTTGCCCGCCAGGGAATCCTTGACGGAAAACGCCTTGCCGCATTGCTCGCAGGAGAACCGAATCGTCACTTCACCGCCTTGGCATCAGGAAAACGAGTTCTGCGTCATGTCATTCTGCTGGGCGTTCCGATTGATCCAGCGGACAGGCGGCCGGGTCCGCGCCGGCGGGATGCCCCGACCCTCACTGGGCCTCAAACACGCCGATGTGAAAGGAAGCGCCCTCGGCGCCCGCCGCCGCCGCGCTGGAGACGCGCTCCACGTCGCCCGACTTGACGGCCTTGGCCGCCTTGACGAGGATCGTCGACTTGCCCGACTGCATCCCCTGCTCGACCGCCTCGGTGATCAACCGTTCCTGGGTTTGGCGGTCGTCGGGCAGCGGCTCGCCGGAGGTTCCGTCGCCGAGGTAGACCCGCGGTTTCGCCTCCCCCCCCTCGCCGTCGATGGTGATGATCACGGAGGTCTGTTCATCGACCCCCTGACCGTGCCGGGCGGGTGGAAGCTGGACCGAGCTGGCCTTCGACATCGTCGAACAGATGATGAAGAAGATCAACAGGAGAAACACGCAGTCGATCATCGGGGTGATGTCGATCTCCACGTCATCGCTGACCGGGCGGTGCTTCGCCAGCTCGTGGCCCTCCTCGGTCTGCTGATCCCAAAGCTCTGCCTGGCTCATGCCGCGATTTCCCGCCCATCGCCGCGCCGCAAACCCGCGGGCGGCGACGCGTTTCGGTCTAATGCTTGTAGGTTTGGTCCCGCACAAAGAACTCGTAGCCGCCGCCTTGCCCGCGAATCGCGAAATAGGTCGCGCGGACTTTGTCGGCGTACTTGCCCGCCCGTTCGCGCTCGAGTTGGAGCAGGTGCGATTCCAGTTCGGGAGGAATGAATTTGAGGATCGGCCGCCCTTCGGGATCGACCCCGGCCTTGGTGAGCAATTCCAGATCGGCCTCCCGGAGGCCGCCTTTCTGCCAGGTCAGGTAGTAGCGATTCTCCGCGTCGGCGGCTCCGCTGTAGCGCTCGGGCCTGGGATTGGAGAGGTTCTTGACGTACTCCACCCGATTGCCCGGCATCAGCACGCCGAGCTCAATCTTGAAATAGTCGAGCTGCCTGGCATACGTGCCGGTCGTATTGCCTTCAAGGAAGATCACCTCCCAATGGCGGGGCTTCCCCGGCCTGCCAGGCCCAAAACCCGGCGCTCGGCCGTCGCCCACCGGCCCCCCCTTGGACGTGCCCGTCTGGTGGCTGAACGTCGGGTCCTCCAGCAAGGCGGCGTTGTCCGCCACCGCATCGGCGATCGTCGCCAGGGTATCCTGGAACTCGGGCTCCTCGAACTCGATTTCCTGGCCGATCTTCTCGACATTCGGATCCAGTTCCGTCTCGTCGCCGAAACCGCCCCCCTCCCCAACCGGTTCGAGCGTCACGGGCACGGCCGCCTGGCTCGCAAAAATCCGGCTCGTCAGCCAGAGCAAAAACATGATCCCCACGAGAAGCCCCACGAGGATCAACAGCGCGATCACCAGGCTGGCAACCCGCTCGTATGCCGACACCGCCAGTCCGTACGCGCTTTTTCTCACACGCAAGGGGGGAATCTGGGAAGCTTCTGTGCTCTTCGCCACGGCAATCCTGTTTCCCGATTCGATGCCGTTTACTTAATTCACCCAGCCGCTCACCCCGCCAGCGCCGAAAGCCTTCACCGGGCACAAACCATTGCCAGATTCAGGGTTATGTCCGATGGTAGCCGCGCAGTTTGCCACTGTCAAGCGGCTTCGGCAGCACTCCGGTGCGGTCGGTCCACCTCACAACCGGGCAGCCGCCGCCACGCGGCAGGCCGACCTGGCCCGGATGATCCCTGAGCCGATCGTCAACCCGAAGCCTAGGTGAGGGCAGCCAACCTCGAGTTGGCCTCGGCTGGCACTCCGGGTGGCGGCGCCCCGCGACCGCCAAAAAATTCCCGGCCTGCAAATAGGCCGGCCCCGCGCGATTTGCCGATCCGGCGTGGGGCCCTGCAACCGGCGGAGGAAGGCCCCATTCTAGAGGTTCCGATCAGAACCACCGCCACCGGGCACAGCCCGCCGCAACCCGCGCCAGCGGACATTCCCCGCACCCGGGTGCAGACTTCCGCGAACGTTGGCCATCGGGTCGATTGACAAGTCGCCCGTCGAACTTATATTATAACGGTTCCGCCACGGGCGATGGGCGGTTCGGACAGGTAGCTCAGTTGGTAGAGCACTGGACTGAAAATCCAGGTGTCACCAGTTCAACTCTGGTCCTGTCCACTCGACGTAAGCCAAGCCGAGTCTTGGAATCTGGCACCTTCAAACGCTCGGAAGAGCGGCTCGAAAGTCAGAGGGAAACGGGGTAGTACTACCCCGTCGCCCCTTTCGCGGGCTGTTTCCGATCCGCATCTCGTGCCCTGGCATTCCCCCCCCAGCGCATTTCGCGAACGGCGTCCATCCGCTCAGATCGTCGGGTTCGGCCCCCGACTGACGATCGACGGTACGGATAGAGACGCGACCGCCAACACGACGCCCCGGCAATCGGATCCGAGGCGTCTGGTTGCCGGCGGTCAGCGCTTGGGAGCGGGGACTGGGCTTGAAAGCTCAGCTCACTTCCGCTCGATGAGCTGCGCCATGTCCTTCGTAATGGGCATGACTTCAAAGTCCTTGAAGAACATTTCGCAGTCGGCTCCACCGTGCATTTGCAGCCCGAGCCTGCCCGTCTTTTCGCACTCTTCGTCCACGATATCCGACGTGCAGAATCCATTGAGTATCTGGACCAGGCGGTCGCCGTACGCGGCGGTGCAGGTGGTGTTCCACTGGTCGTCCGTGTTGCGGACCTTTTCGACAAACTCGTCGTTCGAGACGACCCAGCCGCGGCCGGGGATCATCTTGCCGTCGACAATCCCCGCGGTGTGCCAGAGGGCGGAGTCCTTGCCGCCGTTGGCGATTTCGTTCTGGAACCCCCGCAGGACCCACGGCGCGGCCGTTTCCTCGGCGCGGAAATACAGCGCGCTGTTGCCGCCGTGCATGCGATAGGTGACGCGGGCGATGAAGTTGTCGTAATCCTCGGTGGAAATCACCAGCCCGTCCTGCTTCTGGCTCTTGGAGTGAACGCCGCGCAGAACGCCGTCGTCCGTGAAAGACCACTCTTCCGGGAGAACGAACCGGGCCTTGTCGAGGCGGTACTTGCCGTCGTCGCCCTTGACGAAGAACGGCTCCCACTTGCTCTCGCCCAGATCCTTGACGCGGATATTCCTCCATGCCACGGAACCGGACTTGCCGGCGTGGATCTGCAAGCCGAAAAAGCCCTTCATCGAGAAACTGTCGAACATGTCGACGACCAGCTTGCCGTTGAGCCAGGTCTTGATCGACGGGCCGACGCACTGAATCTCCACGTCGTTCCAATCGCCTTTCCTGCAAATCGCCTGGGCGGCGTCGAGACGCTCCTGCGGGGTGTAGATGTCGAGCCAAACGACGCCGAACTTGTGGCCGCGACGGCCTTCGTCGTAGATCCGGCCCGTCGAGTCGCCGCCGGGAGTCATTTCGTACTGGTAGCCGTAGACGCGCTGGTGATCGCCCTCTCCCCGGGCGGCCGAGCGGAACTGGACGCCCGAATTCCCGGGCTCAATGAATTTGTATTGCAGCCTCAGAATGAAGTTGCCGAACTCCTGTTCCGTGCAGAGAAACGTGTTGCCCGGCGTATTCGGAACGCACTTGCCGACGATGCAGCCGTCTTCGACCTGGTACTCCGCCGACCCGCCGCGTTTGACCCAGCCGGCAAGGTCCTGCCCGTTGAACAGCGAGACGAATCCCTCCTCAACCTCGGCGGCCGACTTGGCCGGACCGATCGAAGCCAATAGCCCAAATGCTATAGCCGCTGCCACTAGTTGTCTCATCGTTGAACCTCGTGGAAAGATAGTGATGCACACACGGTCGGATTCGATTCGCTGGACAATGAGCGATCCCGGCCCCGCCGGGCGGCGTACTGAAGTCGCTCCTGCAAACCTCTCGGCCTGGGCAATCCTTGCCCGGCTACCCCACCATCATACTGTCCAGCGCCAGACCGACGCAAGGATCGCTGCCGGCAGGCAAAACTGCCCTGGTTTTGCGTGGCTCCGCGGGGGAACGGCCTCTCACGGAGTCGAAACGGGTGCACCTTCGACGGACGCCCGTCTCGCGTTTGGCTGAGCGAGCAGGCCAGGCCAGATCGCGTTGCCCAGTCCGCCGAGGACGAGTCCCGGGCGCGGACCTTGCGAGGCCCCTGTGGCTCTGGACGGGGGGAAATCGCCGTGGGGGGCCCCTTCGGCCGCGTTGAAGACACCCTTTCCTGCAAATTCTTTCGGGGGGGTGGCCAGGATCTGACCGGACGGCTGGCTATTCTTCAACGGCGCGCTGGAGAGGTCAAGCGGCCGGGCTAAAGTCAGATTGCCGCCGGTCGGCTCTCGATCCGGACGAACACGGCCCGATTCAGACCGCGTTTTTTCACAGCGCTGCCTGACATAATTACAGTGATGTACTCAAGTGTTTGCGACTGAAGCGATTCTGGCTATGCTGGGGCCATTGTCCGCGCCCGCCTGAAACGATGCGGCACGTGTGATGCAGGCCCGGCGAGCGCCGTGCCAGTCCAGCAAGACACGAGCACAGTAACTGGGACCTATTTTGACGGAGTTCTCTGATGGCGAGGAATTGGCGAGACATTCTGGTGGCGTATCTTCACGACCCGCCGGACAAGGCCCTGCAAATCCGTGGACACGAGGCACCCGCTCGGGGCTATCTGCAAGCCGCACTGGGAGACCGCGTGTCGGAGGTGGAACTGAAAGACCCGTCGGATGCGAAGGCCGCCGTCGCCGAGCGGCTCCCCGCCCCGAACTGGCAGCGGCTGACTGTTTCGTGTGAACAGGGGCGTTTCCTGACGCGGCATCCGCTCTCGGGAGCTGAAAAGGTGGTCACTGTCTCTGACTGGGACCAGTCGGCGGTATCTGCGACAATTGGCCAGCTCGTGGAAGGGATCGACGGCACAAAACAGCGATTCTTCGCTCTCTGGCGACAACTCGCCGACCGGCTCTCGCTCGATCACGGCCAGTGGTTCGAGCAGTTGCCCGCCGACACCCGGATTCCCGACCACACGATCTGGCATCACCTGGAAACGGCGGCCGCCTGGAAGGCGGCGGAGGCGGACGACTCCGCGGGCGCAGCGTTCTTGTCCTTCTCGCTCGGTCCCGTGCAGTCGTTCATTGCCGCAGCCCGGTCTCTGCGGGACCTCTGGTCGGGCAGCATGATTCTGGCATGGCTGACATTCCAAGGGATGCTGCCGATCATCGAGGAGCTGGGGCCGACGGCCCTTGTCTATCCCGCTCTGAGGGGCCTACCCTGGCTGGACCTCTGGCTGCGGCGGGAAGCGGGGCTGGCTTCTGCGATTGCGTCACCAGCCAGCGCGCGCTCGATGGCCCCGTGCATTCCCAACCGATTCCTGGCCCTGGTGCCGTGGGGGCTCGAAGGGAGTCGCGCCCGCGACCTGGCTTCCCGATGCGAAAACGCCGCACGCGAGGCGTGGCAGGATATGGCGGACGCAGTCCTCAGCGGATTGAACCAGAAATGGCCGTCCGCCCCTGCGGAGTGGGCGTCGCGGTGGAGCGAGCAGGTCAAAAACCATTTCGAGATCCGCACGTCCGTCTTGCCCTGGCGAGAAGCCAGCGACGAGGTCATCGGCCGGCTGATCGCCGGAGAAGATGGTTTCGACAAAGCCTTTCCCGATGCCGCCGCCGTCCGCAGACTGGCCGACGCGATTCCGGCTCATGAAGCACCCGGCTATTCACAGAAATCGGCCGGCAGTTGGCAGGCCAAGGTCGAACTCTCGGCACGGCTGATGCAGGCCCAGCGGTCGATCCGGCATGTGCCCCCCTCAACGCGGGTAAAAGACGAAGGCGAAGAATTCCCGCCCAAGTGCAGCCTGTTGGGGAGTTACGAACAGATGGGCCCGGCGGGCCTCCAGGAGTCGGGCGCGTTCTGGCAAGAGGCGGCCCGACAGTTTTCGATCGGCGGGGTCCGCCTGCACGAACGGGAACGGTTCAGCGCCATTGCGCTGATCAAGCGGTTCAGCGGCCCATGCTACTTTCGCCGAGAGCTCGGCCTGAAATCGGCCGACCTGCGTTACGACGACACGGCGACCGTGGCCGCCGCCGAGTGGCTGCACCAAGCCGGTATTGATCATGCGAAACAGCGCCGCCAGCCGGGCGGCTGGAGCGGCCAATGGCTGCATTGGCCAAGACCCGATTTCGATCGCGAGGAACCCTGCCCGGATGAGCTTTGGACGGTGATCAAGCAGGCTCGGGACGAGCACCGCATGCCGCCGGCCTACTACGCCGTCCTGATGCTGGACGGAGACGAGATGGGAAAGTGGCTTCGCGGCGACAAGTCGCCCTCGATCCAGGAGGTGCTCCATCCCGACTTGCGGGCGTACTTCGCGAAGTCGGGCGAAACGCCGGCCGGGCTCGCCGCGCGGCGTCCTGTCGGGCCGGCCGTGCACGCCGCGATCAGCGAAGCGCTGGCGAATTTCGCCCTGCACTTTGCGCCTTCGATTGTCGAAAAGCACAAGGGCGCCTTGATCTACGCGGGGGGCGACGACGTGTTGGCGATCTTGCCGGCCAGGACCGCCCTGGTGTGCGCGGGCGAACTGAGCAGGACATTCCGCAAGAACTACGAGAAACCGAACGGCGAACCCCGCCGCGAGTGCCTGCTGATGGGTGAAAAAGCCTCCGTCAGTGGCGGCCTGGCGATCGTCCACTACAAGGAGGATCTGCGGTTCGCGCTGGAAGCCGCCCGCAAGGCGGAAAAGGCGGCCAAGAACGCCGGCCGCGACGCCCTGCAAATCGCCGCCTGCCGCCGCTCCGGCGAGCATGCCACCGCGCTCTGCCCGTGGAAATTCGTTGACCGGCTCGATGGCTGGGTGCAGTCTTTCGCGCAGGACGACGCCTCCGATCGCTGGGCATACCATCTGCGCGGCGAGGCGGAGACTCTGCAGGGCCTGGGACCGGCAGCGATGCGGGCGGAGATCCAGCGGCAGATCAACCGATCCGAGGAGTTGACAAGGAAGCTGTTTGGCGAGGGCGATCCGGAGATGGCCGGCCAGCGCCTGGCCGACGCCTTTGACGAATACCGGCGGGCAACCCGGCCGCCGCAAGACGACGGTTCGCCGGGCCAGCGCCGCTTCAGCGATCGCGAAGCGTTTTCTCAGTTTGTCACGCTTTGCCAAACCGCCTCATTCCTGGCACGAGGGAGGGACGCATGAGCACGACCGTCGGCCTGAAGTTGGAACCACTCGACGTCCTCTTTTTCCGCGACGGCCGGCCCTTCGGGGTCGCCACGCGGGGCAGGAGCGGGTTGCCCTTTCCGCAGACCCTCGCCGGAGCTCTCTGGACGGCCCTGCTCGAAGCGCAGGGCTGCGACTTTCGCCAATTGGCGGAACGGATTCGCCAGCGCCCCGGCGGATTCGACGAGGCGATTGCGGGAGCCGGCGGGGCGGCCTGGATCGCATCGCTCGCGGTGCGCGGTCCCTGGCTGGCCCGGCAACAGGGGACAGGCGGCACGCTTGAGGTGCTCGTGCCCGCCCCTTCCGTGCTGCAAGCGGAAAAAGGGACCCAGGGAGAAGACGCGGGCGCGCTCCGCCGCTTGCGTCCCTGGCCCCCCGATCGCCTCCCCGGCTGGCGAGCGCCGGAATCCTCGCCCGACTTGTGGCCGCTGTGGCTCCAGCACCCGCGGCCCACCCAGCCGGTCTCCGGCCGTTACCTGAGTTCCGCGGCCCTCGACGCCTTCCTCCAGGGAGCACCCGTCCGGCTGGAGCAACTCGTCCAATCCGGGGACCTCTTCGAGCTGGACGATCGCACGGGCATCGGCATCGACCCCGATCGCCTCTCGGCGGAAGAAGGATTGATCTACGGGGCCAGCTTTCTGGCTCTTCAGCCGGAGGTTGCCCTGTATGCCGAGGCGGTCCTCCCGGATGGCGTGGGGCCGGACGCGCTGGCGGAGATCGCCACACTGGCCTTCGGTGGCGAGGGACGGCGCGTGCGGCTATGCGTGCTCGACGAGCCGTACCGCTGGCCCGAACACGTGCCGGCCGCCGCGGAGAAGCCGATCGTGCTGCTGACCACGCCCGGACTGTTTCAGGAGCGGTGGAAGCCGAGAGCCCTCAACGGCCGCCTGCTGGCGGCCGCCGTGCCCGGCGCGGATGCCGTGTCGGGCTGGGACCTCGCCCGCGGCGGGCCGAAGCCGAATCGATTTGCCGCCCAGGCGGGGAGCGTCTATTTTCTGAATCAACCTCTTGACCCGTGGCCCGAAACCTTCAGCGACGACCCGCGCGACGCGCAGCAAGGCTGGGGCTGTTACCTTAAAGGAGTGTGGACCGATGCGTAACATCCAGAACAACCGCCAGGCGACGGCGATCCTGTTCCTCCACGCACAGACGCCGCTGCACCCCGGCTCCGGCACAGCGCTGGGAGTGGTGGACCTCCCCGTTCAGCGGGAACGCCATACCCAGTGGCCGCTGATTCCCGGCTCGTCGCTGAAAGGCGTCCTCCGCGATGCCTGCCGCCGCAACTCGGGCGACGACGACCGGCTGTTTTCAGCCTTCGGGCCGGACGCGCGGGAAGCCGACAAACACGCCGGCGCGATCAGCCTGACGGATGCGCGAATCCTGGCGTTTCCCGTCAGGTCGTTGCGCGGAGTGTTCGCCTGGGTGACCTGCCCGGCGGTGCTGGAGCGGCTGCATCGCGATGCAGCGCTTGCCGGATTCGGCAATCCCCTGCCGGCAGGCCTTCCTGCTCCTGAAGGCGATTGTTGTGCCTGTGCGCAGGGCAGCCCGTTGCTGGTGGAAAATGATCGGCTCGTCCTGGAGGAATTTGAGCTGCGCCGCACGGAAGACTGCGGCCCGCTTGCTGACTGGATCGCTCAGCATGGACTGGCGGATGATTTCACCCGCACGCGTTTCCAGTCCCATCTGGTGATCGTTGGCGACGACCATTTTACACATTTCGTTCGCCACGCCACGGAGGTGGTCGCGCGAATCGGCCTGGATTCCGAAAAGAAGACGGTCAAGAGGGGCGCCCTGTTCTATCAGGAGTTTCTGCCGGCAGAAACACTGTTCTACGCCTTGGTGTTCGCCAATCCGAGCCGGCGCGAGGGACACGTCAACGACGCGGCCGGGATCATGGAATACGCCGTCGGCGGTATTCCCAACGTCCTGCAAATCGGTGGCGACGAGACGACCGGCAAGGGGTTCTGTGCCGTCCGGTTCAATCTCTCACAAGAAGGAACGATTGCATGAAGACAGAACAATCCGCCGTTCAGACGCTGGATCAACGTCGTGCAGCCCATGCCTGGGAGGCAATCCAGCGAGTCAAAGTCAACCCGGAGAAACCGGATCGAGAGGAATACGCCGGCGAGGCAAAGAAGCTGCCGATCCGGATCATGACCTCGGGGCTTGGACAGGCGCTGGCATTCCTGCTTGCCAAGGCCAGGGACAAGAAGAAGACGCTCGGCCAATTGCACGAGGACCTGACCGACTGGGCTCTCCGGCAGCGAGGCTTGAAAGGTGTTGCGAACGACTCGTTGATCCGCAGTGTGATTGAAGGCGATTCGATCTTTCTCCGCCAGGTGACGGATGAAGTCTTGGCCTATCTCCAGTGGCTGAACCGATTTGCCGAGGCGGAGGGCCTCAAGAGCGATCAGGCGGAATAGCCGCGACGCACTTCACGTCCAAAACGGCCCAGCCACCCCGAAACCGTGAAACCAGGCAGCGCCTGCAAAGGAGTCTCAACCCATGACCAATTCGTTGATGGAGCCTCTTCCCGGGAGCACGCGCCGGCTGCTCAGTCGCAACACGCATCCCGGTTTGATGCTCGACAAGTATGCCCAATCCTGGGATCCCACCGAGCAGCTCAACAAACTGTCGGAGAAGGTGCAGGGGCCGACGATCGAGAGCGTCGTCAACCTGACACGGGCAGCATCGCAAGACTTCTACCGGAGCATTCTTGGACGTCGCAACAACGTGCTGGCCGAGTTGGGCGTTCTCACGTTTGAGGCGACGAATACGGGGCCCTTGACACTCCACCTGGCCCGGGCCTCTGCCCTGGAAAACGCGGGGATTTGCCTGCACAGGCTGTATGGATTCACCTATTTGCCCGGGACTTCCCTCAAGGGGCTGGCGCGGGCCTATGCGGAGACCGTGTGGTTTCCTGGACAATTCGAGACCAGCGAATCGGGGGCCCCTGGCGACAACCTGGAATTGCAGCGCGCCGCCGCAGCCTGGCAGAAAATCGAATCCGTCTTCGGCCACTCTCCCGGTAGCGATCATGGCAAGGGCTGGAAGCCGAAGGCGATCCCTAAACACTCGGCGGCCGATTCCGCCTCCGCCGGCGGGGTGGTCTTTCATGATGCGTGGCCGTTGTCGTGGCCGCCGCTGATCAAAGACATCCTCAATTGCCACCACCCAGAGTATTACCGGGCGGCACAACCGCCGGGAGACTGGGAGGATCCGATCCCCGTCTATTTTCTCGCCGTACCCGCTGGCCAGAGGTTCCAGTTCGCCATCGGCCGCCGCGGCCAACGTGATGAAGAACTGACTGCCCTGGCAACAGAGTGGTTGGTTGGAGCCTTGACCTCGCTTGGTGTGGGGGCCAAGACCAACAGCGGTTATGGCAGCTTCCAGGTGATTTCGCCACCAGAACCCTTGAAGCATCTGCCCGCTGCCGCCCAGGCAACCTGGGAGACGGCCCTGGCGAACCGGCGTGTCGCGGAATTGAAGGCGACACTCACCCTGGTCACCCCCGCATTCCTCGCCGGCGCCAGTCAACAGGCGGAGGACTGCGACCTCCGACCGGCAACGCTTCGCGGCCTGTTGCGCTGGTGGTGGCGAACGATGCACGCGGCCCACATCGACCCATCAATGCTCGCATCCCTGGAGTCTGCGGTGTGGGGCGATACGTCCAGAGGCGGAGCGATTCGATTAACGCTTGAACCGATCTCCACCCCCACACCGCTTCTCTATGACAAACAATGGCTGAGTGACAACAACGCCTTGCCAAAGCCAGCAAACAACAAGACGACACAGGGGCTGTGGTATCACTCCTTTGGAATGGACGATAAGCGAAAGGAGGATGGCCGCGCTTCCCGACAGCAGCGATACTATATTGTCCCCGGAACTCAATGGCAACTCAAGCTGACTGCCAGGACATCATCTTTCGAGGTGCGCAACAGGCAGGGAAAGACTATGCGCAGCGTTCCCTTGACTGACCCGCGGGGCCTCTTGCAGCAGGCCCAGTGCGCCCTCTGGCTGTTGTGCAATTTTGGGGGCGTCGGATCGAAGTCACGAAAGGGATTCGGGAGCTTAGCGGTCCCGGACGGACTCTGTGATTGGAGCGTGGAACAGTGTAGGCAAATCGCAGCGGCGTTCCGCCAGTCCTGCCAGGTTCCCAGCGGGGCGCCCGGCGGATCGCCAGCCTTGGAGGACATGCTGACGATAGAAGACACGCCAACTCCTTGGACAAACTACTGGTACGCACTGGACCAACTGGCTGCGAGCGTGCAACAATTCGCCCAGGACTACAAACACAACGCGGAGAAGAAAGCCCTGGGCATGCCGCGCAGTCTCCGGCGGCCCGTCGGCGGCTCGTTTCAGCCAGGCCCGCACGTTCAGAAGACAGGGCGCCATGCATCGCCTGTCATATACCATCTTGCGCCGGGCAGGAATGGACTGGTGGTCCGCGTAGTGGCATTTCCTTCTGCTGAGTTGCCCCACGATCCGACGCGTCAGAAAAGCCGCCGATTTCTCCAACTCTTCCTGGATCATTTGTCCCGGCAATTGCCGATCCATGTCGAACAGCAAGGAAACCCGGGACGAACGCCAGCGCAGAATCCCGCGCCGCGTGCTGCCAGCCAGCAATCGTCGTCGGCGTCCGTATCACAGCCAGCGAAGGCAACACCCTACCCGAAGTCCGGCGAGGCCGTAGAGGCGACTCTCGTCGAGGACCCGA
>LSQX01075600.1_pt1 | contig 29542 bp, 23 predicted proteins | sample 654561 | NCBI WGS metagenome assembly LSQX01 (sample SAMN04489861, study PRJNA283612) | anaerobic digester metagenome | isolation source: 4 biogas reactors fed with cattle manure at either 37C or 55C with and... | place: Denmark: Kongens Lyngby | collected 2014 | reverse complement strand
CGTCAGCCTTCTGCTCTTTCGTAAAAGTTCTTCTTTTCCGTTTGGACATCACTGCCTCCTCCGGGGATTATCCCCATTAAGTCAGCTGTCCACAAATTCAGGCAAGACCAGGATGAACCGCAGGCACGACAGCCGCCGAAGCTCCCAACATCCGCAAATGATGTGTGAGACGGAATTAATGGTGTTTGGGAGGGGCCAGTAAGCTGCGGCCGCCGGTGAAAGCGGACATAATTAACGGCTTATGCCCCGGACATTTCCAGTGCTCCTTACAGCGCGCCTTTTCAATTTGCCAATGTGCCAACGCAATGAGATACTTTCGCGAGCATTTTCACAAACCCCAAACAGTGAGGCCACCACCCATGAGACCAAACAGATGCATCCCCTTGCTGGCGTTCGCGTTTGTGGTGTTGTTGGCATTTCCGGCCCGCGCCCAACACACCCCCGCATTTCCCTTTCCGAGCAATCTGTTTGAACCCGCTCCCGGCGCCCGCGACTTCCCCATGACCGAATCCCCCGAGGTCGGCGAAGACCTGCGGCCGAACCTGGGCTTTTATCTCTCCTATCAATACCGCACCTTTGCGGTGATGGGCTGTTCGGGCACCACCTGCGGCGACGACGTCAGCGTGTCCCAAACCGAGCGCACCATCGACCTGGTCAAGCACGTGCTGGTCTCCGATCTCCTGGCGAGCTTTAATTTCCTCTCGCGCTTTCAGTTCGGCTTGGCGGTGCCCCTGTACATCTGGCAAACCGGACGCCACTCCACCCTGGTCACCGACGCCCAGAGCGGCGCGAGCTGGCTGGTCTCCGACAGCAACGCCTACCAAACCATGGGCGTGCTGGGCGACATACGCCTCTACCTCAAGGCGCGCGTCGTGGGCCGTGAAAACCGCGACGGCTTTGCCCTCTCGGTGGGCGTGGCGGCATCGCTGCCCATGACCGCCTGGACCGGCCAAGGCGAAAACTACAACGGCGCCGCCCACTTCTCGGTGACGGCCCCGCAGATCGCCATGGGATACCGGGTGGGACACCTGCACATCGCGGCGAACCTCGGGGCCCTGTGGCGCGAAAAGCAGCAGTTCTACTCCGCGGTGGTGGGGCATGCGCTCAAGTATGCCGGCGCTGTGAGCTACGAGTTTCCCCTCCGTGCCGACGCCTTTGGCCTGACGCTCTTCGGCGAACTCTACGGCCAAAAGAGCCTGGCCTCCGAAAACTTCAACGACTTAGACAGCGCGCCCCTGCTCTTCAACGGCGGCGTCCGCATCAACACCCGCAACGTCGCCATCACCGCGGGGGCCGGTGGCGGCATCATCAGCGCGCCGGGCGTGCCCCAGGTGCAGGGCATCTTCGGTTTCTCGTGGCATCCCAAACCGCCGCCCCCCGAGTACAACCCCATGATCACCGAGTGGGACCGCGACGGCGACGGCATCCCCAACGAATACGACCTGTGCCCCGACGAGCCCGAAGACTACGACGGCTTCGAAGACGAAGACGGCTGCCCTGAGCCCGACAACGACGGCGACGGCATCCCCGACGGCTACGACCTGTGTCCCAACGACCCCGAAGACTTCGACGGCTTCCGCGACGACGACGGCTGCCCCGACCTCGATCACGACGAAGACGGCATCCTCGATCCCTACGACATGTGCCCCGACGAGCCCGAAGACTACGACGGCTTCGAAGACGAAGACGGCTGCCCCGAGTACGACAACGACGGCGACGGCATCCCCGACGCGCAAGACCTGTGTCCCAACGACCCCGAAGACTTCGACGGCTTCGAGGACGAAGACGGCTGCCCCGATCACGACAACGACTTTGACGGCGTGCCCGATTATCTCGACATGTGTCCCGACGAGCCCGAAACATGGAACGGCCGCACCGACTACGACGGCTGTCCGGACCGCGGCGCGGCGCTGTTCAAAATCGAACCCGAGCGCTTCAACTTGATCGCCGGGCTGAACTTCAAGACCAAGTCCGCCGAGTTCAACAACCGCGACAGCACCGTGCAAATCCTCGACATGATCGCGTGGATCGCCGTGCGCAATCCCATCCTCCGCTACGAGGTGGTCGCGCACACCGACTCCACGGGCAAGGCCGAGACCAACCGCACCCTCACCGAGAACCGCGCCGCCAACATCAAGGCGTACCTCGTGAGCAAGGGCGTGGCCGAGGGGCGCATCTCCGTCGAGGGCATGGGCGACACCCAACCCATCGAGAGCAACGCGCGCACCTCCGGACGCAAAGCCAACAACCGCGTCGACATCCGCATCATCCGGCCCAACCTCGCGCCGCGCCCCGCCGTCGACGAAGACGTCATGGACTTCACCGATGACGACGATTTCGGCGACACCATGGACTTCACCGACGACGATGACGGCGACGTCATGGATTTTACCGAGTAAGCAACACCCCTCCTCTGCGGCTGCGCCCCTGGTCGCGGCACCCAAGCACGTGAAAGGCAGAAAAATTGAAGCACATCACCGAAAGATGGAAGGTCTCCGACTCCGAAGAGCTCTACGGCATCCGCTACTGGGGCCACCGTTACTTCAATGTCTCCGAAAAAGGCGAGGTCACCGTTAAGCTGAAACAAGGCGACGAGCTCGTCGATGTCAGCATGTGGCAAATCGTCGAGGGCATTCAGTTCCGCGGTCTCTCGCTGCCGGTGCTGCTGCGCTTCCGCGACATCCTCGACGCGCGCATCGCCCTGCTCAACGAGAGCTTCGCCAAGGCCATCGCCGAGTACGAGTACCCGGGCGAGTTCCGCGGCGTCTACCCGGTGAAGGTGAACCAGCAGGCCGAGGTCATCAAGGAAATCATCCACGCCGGCGCGCGCTACCACCACGGACTGGAGGCGGGCAGCAAGGCCGAGCTCATCGCCACCCTGGGCTTCATGCACGACCCCGAAGCCCTCATCATCTGCAATGGCTACAAGGACCAAGAGTTCATCGACCTGGCGCTGACCGGCAGCAAGATGGGCCTCAAGGTGGTCATCGTCATCGAGCGCCCCGGCGAAATCGACCTGGTGCTGGACCGCGCCCGGGCCCTGGACGCCACCCCCAGCATCGGGGTGCGCATCAAGCTCACCACCCGCTCCGACGGCCACTGGACCGAGTCCGGCGGCGACAAGAGCATCTTCGGCCTCACCCCGGTGCAGGTCATGGAGGTCGTCGAGCTGCTCCGCCAACGGGACATGCTGCAAAACCTGGAGCTGCTCCACTACCACCAGGGCAGCCAAATCGCCAACATCCGCAACATCCGGACGGCCCTCACCGAGGCCACCCGCTACTACGCCGAGCTGGTGCGCGAGGGCGCCCGCATGGGATACCTCGACATCGGCGGCGGCTTGGCGGTCGACTACGACGGCTCCAAAACCAACTACGTCAGCTCCAAAAACTACTCCCTTGAGGAGTTCTGCATGGACGTGGTGGAGGTGGTGCAGTCCATCTTGGGCGAGTCCGACATCCCGGTGCCCACCATCGTCTCCGAGTCCGGGCGCGCCACGGTGGCCTACTCGTCGGTGCTGCTGTTCAACGTGCTCGACGTGAAGTGCATCGAGCACGAGGGCGTCCCCGAGAACCTCAGCGACGACGTGCACGAGTACCTGCACAACCTGCGCGAGGTCTACGACAACCTCTCGATCAAAAATGTCCAGGAGTCCTTCAACGACGCCTTGCACTACCGCGACGAGCTCCACGGTCTGTTCATCCACGGCAACATCTCGCTGCGCGAAAAGGCCCTGGCGGAGCGCCTCTTCTGGCACATCATCCGCGAGGTCAACAACACGAGCAAGCGCCTCAAGTACATCCCCAAGGACTTGGCCGATCTCGACAAGGTGCTGTGCGACATCTACTACGCCAACTTCAGCATCTTCCAGTCCCTGCCCGACGCCTGGGCCGTCGACCAGCTCTTTCCCATCATGCCGATTCACCGCCTCGACGAAGAGCCGCGCGCCAATGCGGTGCTCGCCGACATCACCTGCGACTCCGACGGCAAGATCACCAACTTCATCGACCTCAAGGACGTCAACACCTCCATCCGCCTGCACGACCTCAAAGAAGATGAAGACTACGTGCTAGGGGCCTTTCTCGTGGGCGCCTACCAGGAGACCCTGGGCGATCTGCACAACCTCTTCGGCGACACCCACATCGTCAACATCCGCCTCGACGACTCCGGGGCCATCCAGTTCGAACACGAAATCGAGGGCGACTCCGTGGCCGACGTGCTCAGCTACGTGGAGTTCGACCCCAAGGAGCTCGTGACCAACTTTCGCAACCTGGCCGAGAGCGCGGTGCGCAACAACCTCATCACCCCCAGCGAGCGCAAGACCGCCATGGAGCGCTACCAGGACGGCCTGCGCGGCTACACCTACTACGAGGCCGAAGAGGGCATTCCCCTGCACGCCACCTTGGCGTCGCCCCGCAATTCCGTGGCCCCAACAGGCGGCAGCAACGGCAACGGCAACGGCGGCAACGGCAACGGTTAGGCCGTCGGGATCTCCGCGAACAGCAATAGCAACAGCAGATAGGGCATGGGGGGTGCGGCAGCGTTACCGCGCCAGGCGTCAGTTGATGACGATGATGGGGGGCTCGGAGATGATGTCCAGGCGCAGGCCGCCGGGGTAGTAGTAGGACGTGGCATGGCCGTGTCCCATGACCTGCAGGCCCACGGGCTGGTCGGCTTCGAGCTTGTGCTTTCCGTCGCCATTGGGGCCGTTGTTGAGCGCGGCGCGCTGCACCTTCCAGTTGGTGCCGCTGATGGCCTCGGCGTAGCCGCCCATGGGGTTGCCGTCCAGGAGGATGGTGGCGCCTTCGGGGAAGATCACGTCGATGTAATTGGACTCGTAGGAGATGGGGGCCAAGAAGCTGTAGTTCTTGCGGAACTGCTCCGGGGTCACCGCCAGGGATGCCGAGGGCTCGGCCATCACCATGAAGGAGACCACCATGAAGGGGTGGCTTTTGCCCTGGCTCTTCACGGTGAAGCGGGACGTCGTGTTGATGTCTATGAACTCGCCGGCGTTGAGCGTTGCTGGTGCGAGACTGGGCTTGTCACCGCCGTACTCGAGGGTGGTGCCGTTGACATTGCCGACGAAGCGGACTTTGTGTTCGACGGGGTTGCCGTTTCTACCGGTTGGGGGCACCACGACGTACTCATTGCCCAGCACCTCGGCGGGGAGCACGGTCTCCTCCATGTGGTCGGCAAAGATACTGGCTCCGGAAGAGAGGAGGGAGATGGGGGAGACCCCGATGACCTGGATGGGCTTGTAGTTGGGCTTCTCGGTGGTACCGGGATCATTGGCGTCGAGGCCCAGCACCACGCTGCCCGAGAGTTCGCTGTGTCCTTTTTCCCAATTTACACTGGGTTTGCCCAGGAGCTGGATCACGTCTCCGGCATTCATGGTGAAGTCGACGGTGCTGCCCTTGCTGGCGGCGCTGACCCCGGTGCCCGAAACGATGTCTCCGGCCAGTTGCACCTTGACCAGGGTGTTGTTTTGCGTGGCGGTGATGGCGATGGCCCCGGCCGCGTCACCGAAGTCGCCTTCATATTTGGTGCCGTAAGAGAAGGCGCGGTAGGCCCCGGTCATGGCGGTGCTGGGCAGCAGCAGGGAGGCGTCGTTGCTCACCGAGTAACAGCGATCTGGATACCCTTGGGTCGTAGCGGACATGCTGTCGATGCAGCCTGGAGGCTTGGGTTCGAGATTATATTCGAGGGGGGCTGAACTGCCAGGCGGTAATCGGCACCGAGCTGGTCATGTGGTAGGCCCCGTCGTTTTTGCGCACCGAGCTGCTGGCGCGCGCTCCGGAGGCGTTTTCGGTTGTAAAGGTCGGGCCCTTTAAGTCCCACACCCAGGGCAAGATGATCGTCTCAAGGCCACCTGCCGGCACGGTGACCTGCAACTCATTGCTGAGTTCGCCGCCGGACACCTTGACCGTGGCGTTCACGCGCTGGTCGTTGGCCACCACCACGGCAAACTCAAAGCCCGCGTTGGCAGCGCGGCCGTACCACACCGGGTTGTAGGTGACCGTGGGCCAGAAGTCGCAGCCCATGTAGGTGCGCTCCAGCTTGGCCTGGGCACAGTTGGTGGGGTCGCCGCCCGGGTCGGTGTCGTCGCTCAGCAGCGGGGCGTCTTGGCCGTCGCAGTCCTGGTCGATGCCGTCGCCGGGGATGTCGTAGGCGCCGGGGTGGATGTTGGGGTCGTTGTCGTTGCAATCGAAGGGCGGGGCGTAGCCGTCGCTGTCCGCGTCGATCCAGCCCACGGCTTTTTCGGCGTCGCCGGGGATGGGGCCGGGCTTGTCGGTGTCGACGGGGTCGGTGTCGTTGGGATCGCTGGTGCCGGGCTTGTCGGTGCCTCCGGGCTTTTCGGTGTCCGCGGGGTCGGTGCTGTTGGCGTTATTGGTGTCCCCGGGATCGGTGTGGGTAATTTTGTCGGTGTCTCCGGTGCCGGGGGTGACTTTGACCTTTTCGATGCTCTCGCAGGCGGAGAGCACGAGCAAGAGGGCGGGGATGCCCAGGAGCAGCAGGCTTTTTTTCATGTCTTAATCTCCTTTAAACGGTAACGCAGTCGGCCGCAAAAAGTATGGCAAAGCGCTGCGATTGTCGATTGGTTGTCCGATGCCCCCACCGGTTACGAGTCATGTCTATTTTAAATCAAAACCGTGGACATTATCTAAGGCTTTTTGCCGATTGTGAACGCTTATCGAAAAAATGCGCCTTCTTTGTAGGAACGCCGCCCGCGAAACATTCTGCGGGATGTGACGAATGGGCCCACAAAAGGCGTTGCGGGGCGTTTAGGGCGCGAAGATTTTGGCCGGGTTGAGCAGCCCCAGGGGGTCGAGGGCGTGCTTGATACGGCGCTGGGCGTCGATGAGGGGCGCCGATTGCTCCTTGGGCAGGTAGGCCTTCTTGGACAGGCCCACCCCGTGCTCTCCGGTGATGGTGCCGCGCAGCGACCACACCAGGGCGAAGACATCGTCGACCACGGCGTCGGGGCGGTAGTCCGGGTCGTCCCACAGGATGTTGACGTGGAAGTTGCCGTCGCCCGCGTGTCCGTAGGCCGCCACCAGGGCGCTGTGTTTCTCGTTGAGGGCGCGCAGGCCTTGCAGCAGTTCATCCGCAGCGGCGCGGGGCACCACGATGTCTTCGGAGACCTTGTACTTGCCGCGGGACTTGATGGCCTCGGAGAGCAGGCGGCGCGCGGCCCACAACTGTTCGCGTTCGGCGCCGTGTCGGGCCATGAGCACTTGGAGGGCCCCGGCGTCCTCGCAGCGCTCGGCGAGCTCCAGGGTGTCGGCCTCGACCTGGGTCTCGCTGGTGCCGTCGATCTCGGCGAGGATGAGGGCTCCGGTGCCCGGGGCGATGGCGGAGACGCCTTCTTCGCGCAGCACCTGCACCAGGGTGCCGTCCATGAACTCCAGCACCCGCGGCACGAGCCCCGCGGCGATGATTTGGGCGATGGCGCGGCCGGCAGCGGGTTCGTCGCCCATGCAGATGAGCAGCGTGGAGAGGTGCGTCGGCTGCACCACGAGGCGCAAGGTGAGCTCGGTGAAGACGCCCAGGGTGCCCTCGGAGCCCACCAGCAGCGAGGTGAGGTCGTAGCCCGCGGCGCGCTTGATGGTGCGGGTGCCCGTGGCGAGTACGTCGCCGCCCATGAGGGCCGTGCGCGTGGCCATGACGTAGTTGCGGGTGACCCCGTACTTGAAGGCCCGCGGTCCGCCGGCGTTGTGGGCTGCGTTGCCGCCCAGGGTGCAGGTCTCGAGGCTGTTGGGGTCCGGCGGATAGAAGAGTCCGAGTCCTTCGAGGTGCGCCTGGAAGTCGCCGGTGATGAGCCCGGGCTGCACCACGGCCAGCAGGTTGTGGCGGTCGACATCGAGGACTTGGTTGAGGGCGGTGGTGTCGAGCACCAGTCCCCCGACGATGGGGATGGCCCCGCCGGACTTACCGGTGCCCGCGCCCCGCGGCACCACGGGGACGCCGTACTCGGCCGCCAGTTGGAGCGCGGCGATAACATGGGCTTCGCTTTGGGCCTTGAGCACCAGGTCGGGGGTGGCCGGTGGCACGTGGGATTCGTCCTTGCCAAAGGCGGCCAGGAGTTCGGGGTCGTCGATGAGGTGGCTGTCGCCCACGCGGCGGGCCAGGGGCAGGGCCAGGCGCAGGGTGGCGTCGCGCACGCGGGCGCGGTCGAGGCCGGGGTGTGTCATGGGGTGTCCTTTTGCGGGTTGGGCGGTTGCGGGGGGATTTGCGGTCGGTCTTTTTCGTTCATGGATGTGGCCTCGGTGCCGCATTGTGGTGTAGGTTTTGCGGTGTGACCTAAATTATCAATATACAGCGTATTGTGACAACACCATGCCCGCACCGCGCAACATAAATGACTCTGAAGGCCCCGCAAATGACTCTGAACACGCCGTGAATGACTCTGAAGGCCCCGCAAATGACTCTGAACGCCCCGCGAATGACTCTGAAGGCCCCGCAAATGACTCTGAAGGCCCCGCAAATGACTCTGAAGGCCCCGTGAGCCGCGCGGAAATGCGCCGGGGGCTTTCGCTGGTGGTGCCGTTTTACAACGAAGCCGAACTGCTGCCCGAAAACTTGGCGGCCATTTACCAGTTCTTGCAGCGCGCCGGCATCGCGTTTGAGCTCATTTTGGCCAACGACGGTTCGAGCGACAACGGGCCGCTCATCGCAGCGGATTTTGCGGTGGCGCATCCGGGGTGCGTGCTGGTGTCGACGGAGCGCAACACGGGCAAGGGCGGGGCGTTGAAGCTGGGGATTGCGTCGGCCACCCTCCCGCTCATCGGCTACATCGATGTGGATTTGGAGATCCCGTTGGCGCACCTGGGGGAGGCCTTGGACTGTCTGGCCACGCACCTCGAGGTGTCGCTTTGCGCGGGCTCCAAACTGCAGGTCGACAATGCGGCGCAGCGCGCGTCGCACCGCAACCTGGGGTCGCGCATTTACAACGCCCTGGCGCGCGGGATTCTGGGTTCGCGCGTGAGCGACCACCAGTGCGGGCTCAAAGTCTTTCGCCGAGAGGTGAGCGATGCGGTGCTGCCCCACGTGGTGGAGGACAGTTGGGCCTTTGACACGGAGTTCCTCGTGCGGGCGCAGATGGCGGGTTTTTTCGTGCGCGAAATCCCGGTGCGCCTCTGTCCGTCGCGCAGCAGCCGGGTGCCTTTCTGGCGCGTGGCCCCCAAAATGTTTGCGCGCCTTCTGCACTTGCGCCGCTTGGGCGTTCGCGTTTCTTGCGCACGATAGCGGCTGGTTTGGGTGGTGCGGTGCTTTGGCGCTTGTCGTCGCCGAAAGCGTGGTTACATCACTCGTAAGCAATGCCTCGGCAATGCGTTGAAAACGAACCAGCATAAGGAGGACCATCATGGCCACTGTTACCTTTCACGAAGCCCCGGTGAACACATCCGGAGAACTGCCCGCCAAAGGCGCCGTCGCGCCCGATTTCGTCTTGGTCGCCAACGACCTCTCCGAAAAGACGCTAAACGACTACGCGGGAAAGAAGAAAATCCTCAACATCGTCCCGAGTTTGGACACGCCCGTTTGCGCCACCAGCACCCGCAAGTTCAACGTCGAGGCGGCGTCGCTACAAGACACCGTGGTGCTCGTCGTGTCCGCAGACCTGCCGTTTGCGTCCGGGCGTTTTTGCGCCACGGAGGGCATCGACAAGGTGACGGCGCTGAGCACCTTTCGCTCGACCTTCGCCAAGGACTACGGCGTCGCGCTGGTGGACGGGCCTTTGGCCGGCTTGGCCGCGCGCGCGGTGGTGGTGCTCGACGCAGAAAACAAGGTGGTCTACACGCAACTGGTGCCCGAGATCACCGACGAGCCCGACTACGCCGCCGCCCTCTCTGCTGCGCGCAACGCTTCGTAAACCGCCCTCGCAACAACGCCTCGCAACAACGCCCCCGCAACAACGCCCCGCTGTCATCCCATTCTCCACTTGTCTTGCCGGCAACGCCCCTATGCGGGCCCATCTGGAAGGGCACACCCGCGCCACTGCGATCCGGCGGCGGGCTGGAAGGGATGGGATGCGATGGGGGAAGATTGGAAAAAGTAGGGGAAGGCGGGCCGGGTGTCGAAGGGCGGATAACGGGGACTACCCTGCCAGGCGACCGGCGAGCTCGGCGACCCATTGGCCTTGCGCCTTGGCACCCGCCAGCTCGTTTTCACTCGCCATGCGCGCGCCGTTGCCACCGGTGATGGTCGTGGCGCCGAACACCGAACCCCCGGAGAGCTGTTCGATCTCGAAGAGCCCCGGGTGCTTCTTGTAGGGCAGTCCGGCGATGACAAAGCCGTTGGCCAGCAGGGTGGTGTGCACGCTGAGGATGGTGGTCTCGGCGCCGCCGTGTTGGGTGGCGGAGCTGGACATGACCGAGCCCACCTTGCCCACTAGGGCCCCGGCGCTCCAGAGCTGTCCCCAGGAGTCGAAGAAGGTCGCCACTTGTGCCGACGCGTTGCCATAGCGAGTGGGGACGCCGAACACGATGCCGTCGGCCCACTTGAGGTCGTCGTGGGTGACGGTGGGGATGTCGGCAAAGGCCTTGCGCGCTTCGAGGCCGCCGGTCTTGGCCAGCACTTCGTCGGGTAGGGTCTCGGCGATTTGCAGGAGACGGACTTCGGCGCCGGCTTCTTTGGCACCGGCTTCCGCGGCGCGGGCCAGTTGCAGCATGTGTCCGTGATGCGAGTAAAAAACGATGGCGATTTTCACAGGGGGCCTCCTCTCGAGGGATGGTGTTGTGTTTTGGGACGCTCTTTTGCGGCGTCACGGTTTTAACGTGTGTCGGGTGCGCCGAATGTCAACCAGATGAGATGACTCTTGTGCGCGGGGGCGTTGTGCGGGGCGTTGTGTCAAGCGGCGGGGCGCGGGGCGATTAGTCGATGAGGATTTTGCGGCAGGAGTTGGGGCACTCGTCGTCGTTGATGAAGTTGCCGTCGTCGCACTCTTCGTATTCGCGCTGGACAATGCCGTCGCCGCAGTAGGCGTCGAGCTTGCATCCGGGACCGCACTTGCCGTAGCCGCCTTCGTTGATGCCGTCGTCGCACTCCTCGCCCAGGCTGACGATGCCGTCGCCGCAGATCGGCGTGCACACGCTGCGCGATGTGTTGAAGCCCTCCAGGGTGAGCTGGAAGGATGAGCCACTGGGGTTGCGCTCGGCGTGAAACACCGAGATGGGATAGACGCCGCCGGGGGTTAGGCCGAAGGTTGCCTCGGTCGCCGAGGAGATGACGACTTCGCCGGATTCGGGGACGTGCACGCACCCCAGGTCGAGGGCGAGGTGGCCATTGACAAACACCCACAGATCGTCGTCGCCCAGAAAGCGCAGCGTGGTGGGGGTGTCGGGATCGTAGTGAAACCAGTGCAGTACGTGGCTGGTGAAGCCGAAGTTGTGCGGCGGGGCATCGGGGACGAACTCGGTCTCCCAGTCCCAGCCGCCGCCGTACTCTGGCGGGATGCTGGCGGGGTGGCGGTCGTCGGTGTTCGCGAGCTCGTCGACGGGGAAGAAGGCGGGGGTGCCGTCGTAGCAAGTGCCGTCTGCGCACCACTGCTCGCCCAGGGGACCGTGGCGGTTGACCCAGGCGCCCTGGCCGTTGTCGTACAGCACCAAGCTCGACACCAGGGTCTCCCGGTTCGGTCCATCGGTGTACCAGCGCGCAAAGGATTCGACGGAGTCGATGCTCGGGCAACGGCTCGGCGCGTCGGGGAGCAGCACCGGTCGTCCGTCCACCAGTTGGGGCGCCACGAGGCCGGTGGTGAGGTCTCCGCCGCCGGAGAAGTCGCCGTAGGGATCGCCGTAGGTGAGGAAATCGCGGAACACCGCGGTGACCCGGAACACGCACTCGTCGCCTTGTTTTTCGCACTCGGTGCCAGAGGTGCAGGTGAAGCCCTCCTCGACTTTGCAGTCGGCGCTGCAGCCGTCACCGTCGATGTTGTTGCCGTCGTCGCACTCCTCCGGGGGCAGGATGATGCCGTCGCCACAGCGCGAGGTGCAGCCGTCCTGGTCGCAGTTGGGCTCCACTTGGCAGTGCTCGTTGCAGCCGTCGAAGGGCATGGTGTTGCCGTCGTCGCATGTCTCGGCGCCCTCTACGATGCCGTCGCCGCACACGGTTGGGGTGCACACGCTGGGCGAACCCTCGCACTTCCAGCCCACCTCCACTTGGCAGCGGCTGCTGCAACCGTCGCCGTCTTCGCTGTTGCCGTCGTCGCAGAGCTCGGGGAGCAGCACGTGGCCGTCGCCGCACTTGGCGATGCGGTGGCAGGGGATGCCGGGGGGCATGCAGGAGAAGCCCTCATCGACGTACTTGCAGTCGGCGCTGCAGCCGTCGCCGTCGACAGTGTTGCCGTCGTCGCAGGCTTCGTCGTCGTCGAGGATGCCGTCGCCGCAGACGCCGGGTTCGCCGTTGTTTTTGTTGTTGGCGTTGTTTGTGCCGATGTCTGAGTCGTTGGGGAGCTTGTCGGTGCCGCCGTTTTTGTTGCTGTCGGTGCCGTCGCCGGTTTTATCGGCGCCCTGGTTTTGCTGTGCGGCGTCTTTCTCGCAGGCGGCCGCCAAGAGGGGCAGGAGGAGCAGCAGACATCGCAGAAGACGGGAAAAGTGTTTCATGGAAAGTCCTTTCTGAGACAGGGGACGATGGCCGGGATGTTGCCAAGACCGGCGGCGTGCATTTTCCACTCTCATGAGAACGCGTGCTTCGTTTCTGTCCACACGGGAAATAATGCTTCGATGTTCGCAGGAAAACGGCGGGTCTGCTGGGCAAAGAGGGGGCGTGATTGAATTTGGCGATCACTTAGAGTGATTTTGTCGATGTTTTGGGATCAATCCGCATCTTCGCTGGGGGTGAGGGTCCAGCGCAGGGCCTTGGTGATGAGCGGGCGCCACCAACGCCAGCCGTGACCGCCGTCGTACTGGACGAAGCGCGCGGGCACTTGCCGCTGGTCGAGGGCTTTTTTGAACCGCGCCATGCTCTGTTGGATCTCGCGGGACTCCTGGGTGCCGCTGGCGAGGTAGAAGCGCAGGGGCAGGTCATCGGGGAGGGCGCCGAGCAGCGCGTGGGTGTCGGCGTTGCGCACGGCGTTGGGTGCACCGGGGCGGCCCCAGATTTTGTCGGCGTGCATGAACCAGCGGGTGAAGGCGTTGGAGAGGAACTTGTCGGCCTCGGCCTGGGTCATGAGCAGCCCGGAGAAGGCGGTGACCGAGGCGAAGAACTCGGGGTAGGTGAGGGCGAGGCGTACGGCCCCTTCGGCGCCCATGGAGACCCCCAGGATGTGGCGCTGCTCGCGGGTGGGGGAGACGCCCAGCACGTCTTCGGCGATGCGGATGACGTCGCGCATAATGTGGTCTTCGTAGGGGTGCGCCCCGTCGGCCCAGTTGGTGTAGAAGCCCTTCTCGCCGCTGGGCAGGATGAAGTGCGCCAGGGGAATGCGCCCGTCCTCCATGGCGTCCAGGAGCCCTTGGGTGACCTCGTGGCGGTCGAAGGCGCGGTGGTCGTCTCCCATGCCGTGGAGCACGACGACCACTGGCAGGGTGTGCGGGTCGATGTTTGGGGCGCTGGGGGCGCGCAGCACGGCAAAGGGCATGGGCCGGTCGAAGCGCGTGTGGACCAGGATGTGCCCTTGCAGGTGTTGGGACTTGGGGCTGCAGGCCAGGGCCAGGATGGCGGCGAGCAGCGCGGCGAACACCGGGGCGGTGCGGCGAGGTTGAAGGGACATGCGGGGCCTTGCGGATGGTTTGCGGGACGAGCTCATGGGCAACCTCGTAGACAACTTCATGGCGTGCCTTGTGGGTGGTTTGCGGAGCGGCCCGCGGGGCGGCGTTCGAAGCAGAGGATGCCGTAGCCGTCGGTGCCGGTCATGGATGGGTCGATGAAGGGCGCGCCCTCTTGCCAGGGGATATCGGCGGGCCACAGGGGCGGCGGCGCGAGGACGCGTTGAAAGTCGGGGTGCCGGGCCAAAAAGGGCGCCAGGTGCGCGGTGTGCTCGGCGGCGAAGAGCGAGCAGGTGGCGAAGACCAGGCGGCCTCCGGGGGCGACGAACTGGGCCAGGTGGTGCAGCATGTCGGCCTGCAGGGCGGCCAGGGTGTCGATGTCGGCCTCGGCCAGGCGCCAGCGGATCTCCGGGCGGCGTCCCATGGTGCCCGAGCCGGTGCAGGGGGCGTCGACGAGGATGCGATCGAAGGGGCCACCGGGGTCGGCGGAGAAGCTCCGGGCGTCTACGGCAATGGTGTGGGCGCTGAGCTGTTGCCGTTGGAAGTCGAAGCGCAGGCGCTCGAGCTTGTTTGGTTTTTTGTCGGCGCACAGCAGGTATCCGGTGCCGTTCATCTGCATGGCCAGGGTGCCGGACTTGCCCCCGCGGCCAGCGCAGGCGTCGAGCACGCGCCGGTGAGCGACGTCTCCCAGGGCGGCCACCACGAGCCCGGAGCCTTCGTCCTGGATGGCGGCGAGGCCTTCGTCTTCTAAGTGCCTGGCGGTTTGGCGGTCGTCGGCCTGGGCAGACCAGGGCAGGCGCGCGTTGGCGGCGTTGAGGCCGGGGTGGGCGCGGAGCAGGGCGTCGCGGGTTTCGCGGTGGAGGTTGAGGCGCACAAAGCGGTGCGAGGGCTGCTGGAAGGCTTGGGCGATGCGGCGGGTGGCGTCGAGGCCGCGATCGGCGATGAGGCGCTGGACCACCCACGGGGGCAGGCCGCTGGCCAGTGCGATGTCGTCTGGCTGGGCGAGTTGCTCGATGGGCGCGGGGCGGCGGTCTTCGGGCGTCATGCGGGAGATGGCGCGGAGCAGGGCGTTGCTCAGCGAAGCGAGGCGGGGCGCGGGGGTGTGGCGCACTTGGTCGACGGCGGTCTTGACAGCGGCGTGGGCGGGGACGCGGTCTAAAAAGGCGAGCTGGTAGGCGGCCACCCGCAGGATGTCGTGGACCTGGGGATCGACGTCGAGGGTGCCGCGTCGCGAAACGCGCTGGAGCAGGGCGTCGAGCCAGGGTCGGTGGCGCAACACGCCCAGCACGAGCTCGTGGCACAGGGCGGCGTCGCGCGGGTCGGTGAGGCGATTGGTTTCGGCTTCGATGAGGGCCGCGGCAAAGGCGCGCTCCCGCGTGATGCGGGTCAGGATGCGGCTGGCGATGGCGCGGGCGTCGGACATGCGCTGGCTTATCCCATGACGGCGCGGGCGATGTCCATGATGACCGCCCAGACCATGAGTCCCAGGGTCATGAGGGCGCCCACCATCATGATGCGCTCTTGCACTTGGGGGCTGATGCGGCGGCGCATGACGGCCTCGGCACCCACCAGCACGAGGCGGCCACCGTCGAGGATGGGGATGGGCAGCAGGAGGTTGAGGATGCCCAGGTTGAGGCTGACGAAGCCCATGAGCAGGACAAAGGCGTCCAGGCCCTCGTTGCCCATTTGCGCGGCGGCGGTGCCGATGCCGATGGGACCGCTGAAGGCCATGAAGGAGATGCTGCCCGTGGCGATGGACTTGAGCACGTCGAGGATCATGGTGGCGCCCTCCACGGTTTGTCGCCAGGCGGCGCCGAGGGCGAAGGCGGCCTTGTGCGATGGCGTGACCCGTTCGGGGAGCACGTCTTGCCAGTCCGGGTGGCGGAGCTGGGTGCGCAGGCCGGTGTCGATGACGTCTTCGGCGAGGCCCAGGTCGCGGCGGGCGCCGGCGGGGAAGTGCCGGGCTTGCAAGATGCCTTCGCGGATGTCGTCGCCACGGCGCCAGTGGACGCGGTGGGGATGGGTGCGGGCGGCCTTCTCGTCGAACTCGATGAGGGCGGCTTCGATGTCGTAGATGTCGGTGTCGCGGCCGTCGATGCGGATGAGCTTGTCGCCGCGTTGCATGCCCAGGGATGCGGCGGCGCCGTCCGGGAGCACGTGGATGATGTAGCCGCGGGGGCTCTCGATGCCGAGGTGGGCGAGGGTGGTGGCGTCGCTGGGCACGGCGATGTGCGCGGTGAGGACCTCGGGTTCGAAGGGGGATTCGGGTGTTGTGGCGGCGTCGCTTGGGGCGGCGGGGGTGGCGCCGGGGAGCGGGAAGAAGGGCGTGACGTCGGCGCGCAGGCGGCGGTATTGGACCGCGACGGTGGTGCCGCGCAGGTCGTGGAGTTGCGTCGCGACGTCGACGAGGCGGCGGGGGGATGCGCCGTTGATTTTGTCGATGCGGTCGAAGGTTTGCAGGCCGGCTTGGGCGGCGGGGCTTTGCGGCAGGACCGCCACAACCGGTGGGTCGTAGGACGGGGTGATGCCGATGCGGCCGCGGGAGGTGCGCAGGTGGCGCAGCATGTCGAAGGCCGGGTACTTGGGGCCAACGCGCTGGTCGGGGGTGGCGGTGATCTCGAGGAGGCGATCGCCGCGCTGGATGCGGAAGCGCATGGGGGTGCCGGCGCTGGGTTCGATGGCGCTGACCATGTTGCCGAAGCTGGTGATGGGCTGGTCGTCGATGGCGAGGATTTTGTCGCCCGGGGCGAGGCCCGCGCGTTCGGCGGCGCTCCCGGTGAGCACGGTGCCCACTTCGCTGGGCAGCACGCCGGGGACGTTGAGGAAGAGGAAGAAGTAGAGGAAGACCGGGAAGATGAGGTTCATGGCCGGGCCCGCCAAGTAAATGAGGGTGCGCTGCCAGGCGGGCTTGTCGTTGAGGGAGCGGCCGCGGTCGGCGTCGGTGAGGGTTTCGGTGGGGTCGTCGCCCATCATCCGGACATAACCGCCGATGGGGACGGCGCTGATGCGGTAGTCGGTGCCCTTGTGGGTGAAGCCGAAGATGCGCGGTCCCATGCCCAGGGAGAAGACGGGGACCTGGACGCCGAAGAGGCGCGCCATGAGAAAGTGTCCGCCTTCGTGGATGAAGACCAGCACCCCGACGAGAACAATAAAGAAGAACAATCCGCTAAGAAAACTCATGGGCACACCGTAACACACAACCGCGCGCTGGCAATCGGCGCATGGGCAAAAGCGGCGTGTCTTTTCGGGTGTTTGGCGCCGGCTTTTTACGCCGGTTTTTCTTTGGCCACCCAGGCGTACAGGGCGGGCAAGACGATGAGGGTCAGCAGGCTCGACGTGATGATGCCGCCCATGACCACGACGGCCAGGGGCTTCTGGATGTCCGCGCCCGAACCCGTGGCATAGAGCATGGGCAGGTGCCCGATGAAGCTGGTCAGCGCCGTCATGAGCAGCGGGCGGAAGCGCAGGTCGCAACTGGTCTCCACCGCCTCGATGACCGTGGCCCCGCGGGCGCGCAACTGCCCGATGAAGGCGACGAGCACCACCCCGTTTTGCACGGCGATGCCCAAGAGCACGATGAAGGCGATGGCCGCGGAGACGGACAGCGGCATCTGAAAGGCCACGGCCGCCACCACCCCGCCCACCAGGGCAAAGGGCAGGTTCACCAGCACGAGCAGGGCGTGTCCGACAGAGCCCAGGGCCAGGTACAACAGCAGGGCGATGAGCAGTAGGGCCACCGGGACGACGATGGCGAGCTGCTTCATGGCGCGCTCTTGGTTTTCGAATTGACCGCCGTAAGACACCGAGTATCCCGCCGGCAATTCGCGCAGCAGGGGCGAGAGCTTTTGCTGCACTTCGGCGACAAAGCCACCGAGATCGCGACCGCGGACATTGACCTCGGTCACCACGCGCCGCATGCCGTTTTCGCGGCTCACCTGGGCCGGGGCCTCGACATTTTCAAACGCCGCGATCTGCGACAGGGGGATGCGCGCGCCATTCGCTGTGGGGATGAGCAGGCGTTCGAGTGACGGGACATCGCTGCGCAGGGACTCCGGAAAGCGCACGACCACCGCGAAGCGCTGCTGGCCCTCAATGAGCGTCGTGGCTTGCTTGCCGGCGATGGCCGTCTCGATGACCGCGTTGATGTCGCCGATTTGCAAACCGTGTCGCGCCGCCGCCTCGCGATCGATGACGACGTCGAGCTGCGCCATGCCCGTGACCTGCTCCACCGTGACGTCGCTGGCCCCGGGGATACCGCCGACGAGGCCCGCTGCGCGGTCGGCAAAGGACTTGAGCACCTCGAGGTCTGGGCCGAAGATCTTGATGGCGAGATCGCTTTTTACCCCGGACACCAGTTCATTTACGCGCAGGGCGATGGGCTGCGAAAACGAGAAGCGCAGGCCGGGGATTTTGCCGAGCTCCGCTTCGATGGCCGCGACGAGCTCTGCCTTGTTGCGCCCGGTGGTCCACTGGCGCCGCGGCTTTAACATGATGACCACGTCGGTCTGCTCCGGTCCCATGGGGTCTTCGGAGATCTCGGCGCGACCGGTCTTGCTGACCACGGTCTCCACTTCTTGAAACTGCTTGAGCTGTTGCTCCATGTAGGTGGCGACCTTGACCGAGCCCGACAGCGAGGCGTTGGGCAGGCGCACGACGTTGATGGCGAGGGCGTTTTCGTCGAGGTCGGGCATGAACTCGGTGCCCATGAACGGCACCAGGGTGAGCGCGCTGAGCAACACCGCCAAGGAGATGCCCAGGGTGAGCGCGGGTCGCTTCACGGCGCGTTGCAGAAATCGGTTGTAGCCCCGGTGAATGCGCCGGATGAAGCCGAACTCCTTCTCGTCCACTTGTTTGAGCCAGAGCTCCGAGAGCACCGGCACCACGGTGACCGCCACCAGCAGCGAGACCAGCAGCGCGATGAGCATGGTGGCCGCTAAGGGCGCGAACATCTTGCCCTCGATGCCCTGCAGCGTGAACAGGGGCACCAGGATGATGGCGATGATGAGCACCGAGAAGGACACCGGTCGGGCCACCTCGGCCAGGGCTTCGGCCACGATGCGCCGCTTGGGCGTGCCGTCCTTGCGCCGCGCGAGATGCCGGCGGATGTTCTCGACGATGACGATGGAGGCGTCGACCACCATGCCCACGGAGAAGGCGAGCCCGCCCAGGCTCATCAGGTTGGAGGTGATGTCGGTGGCGCCCATGACGATGAAGCTGATGAGAAAGGTGAGGGGCAGCGAGATCACCACGATGAGCGAGGTGCGGAATTCGGCGACGAACAAGAAGAGCACCAGGATGACGAAGATGCCGCCCTCGGCCAGCGCGTTCACCACGGTGGCGATGCAGGCCTCGATGAGCGAGGTGCGGTCGTAGAACACGTCGATGGACACGCCCTCGGGCAGGATTTTTTCGATTTGGCCGATGCTCGTTTTGACGCGCGTGACCACGTCCTTGGCGTTCTCGCCCTTGAGCATGATGATGAGGCCCGCCACCACTTCGCCTTGCGCGTCTCGCGTCACCGCGCCTTGTCGGGGCTCGGCGCCGATGGCTATTTCCGCTACGTCCTGCAGGTAGAGCGGCGTGCCACCGTCGGCCCGCAACACGATGCGCTCGATGTCCGGGATGCCCGTCAACAGACCGACGCCGCGCATGTACTGTTGCTCCCAGCCTTGGGCGATGATGCCGCCGCCCGCGTTGGCGTTGCTGCGCTCCAGGGCGGAGACCACCGTGTCAATGTCGACGTCGTATTGCAGGAGCTTCTGCGGGTCGACGCGCACGTGGTATTGCTTCACGGAGCCGCCGAAGCTGTTCACCTCGTTGACGCCGCCGATGGGGCGCAGCAAGGGCGAGACCATCCAGTCCTGGATGGTGCGCAGCGTCATGTCATCGTGGGTGTCGCTCGTGAGGGTGTACTGAAAAATCTCGCCCAGCCCCGTGGAGATGGGCGCCAGTTCGGGCTCGGCGTCGTGGGGCAACTGCTCGCGCGCCATGGCGAGTCGCTCGAATACGAGCTGGCGCGTCCAGTACGTGTCCGCGCCGTCTTCGAAGACCACCACGACTTGCGAGAGCCCAGACTGGGACATGGAGCGCACCTGCCGCACGCGGGGGAGGCCGCCCATGGCCTGTTCGATGGGAAAGCTCACCTGGGCCTCCACGTCGGTGGCCGCGAGCCCCGGCGCCTCGGTGAGGATCATCACCTGGGTGTCGGTGACGTCGGGGAAGGCGTCGATGGGGAGCTGAAACCAAGCCATCGCGCCCGCCGCGGCGAGCAGCACAGCGGCGATCAACACCAGCAGGCGGTGCTTTAACAAAAGGTAGACAAACTTCATGACAACCTCCGCCCTCAGTCCGCGCAGCCCGCGCCCATTTTTTCGCGCAGGACGTCGGACTTGAGCAGGAACGCGCCGTCCGCCACCACCACTTGCTCGGGGGCCACGCCCGAGACGATCTCGGTCAGACCCGCAAAGCGCCGTCCCACCTGGACCGGTCGGCGCACGTAGTCGTCGCCCTGGTGGTGGATGAAGACGAAGTCTTGTCCTTCATCGGAGAGGACGGCTTGGTCGGGCAGCACCAATGTTTCGGCGGCGCCGGGGAGCAGCACCTGCACGGCAGCGAACATGCCCGCCAGCAGTCGCCCGTCTGCGTTGGGGACTTGCACGCGCAGCTTTACCGTGCGCGATGTCTCGTGCAGCGCCGGGCTCAGCAGGTCCACTGTGCCGGGGAAGTGCTCGCCGGGATAGGCCTGCACCGCGATGCGCGCGTCGAGTGTCTGTGTGCGCTGTGCGGCGGCGACGCGGGCCAGGTCGCGCTCGTAGAGGTCGGCCCACACCCACAGGGCGTTGGCGTCTCCCACGGTGAGCAGCGGGGCGTCGCTGCGGGCGATCTCGCCGGAGACCGCGTGTAGCTGGAGCACCGCACCGTCCATGGGGGCGCGCAAGGTGATCAAGCCGCCGCTTGTGCCGCCAGCGCTGAGCCGTCGCAATTTGGCCCGGGCGCCGGACAAGCGTATCTCGGCCACGGCGAGGGATTGCTTGGCGTGCAGGTACTCTTTTTCGGCGGCGACATTGGCCTGCCGCAACTGCGCGACGCGCTCGTAATCCTGCTGGGCCAAGTCCCGCAAGCTCTTGGCCTCCCAGTAGGCGGACTGCTCCTCGCCGATGGCGGCGCTCTCGATCTCGAGCAGGGGCTGGTGTTGGGTCACGCGATCGCCCAGGGCCACGAGGACGCGACGGATGCGCCCTTCGCGTTGTGCGCTGACATGTGCGACGCGCCGTTCGTCGAATTGCACCTCACCGGTGAGGGTGAGGGTGTCTTGGGCGTGGGCCATGCGCGGGTGGGTTTTCTCCAGCAGTCCCTCGGCGAACAGCTTGGCCTCGGCGCGGACAAAGCCCACCTCGTAGCGGCACTCGTCGCACTCGTGGGCCTTGATGTGGTGCTCGCACTCGGTTTCGAGCAGGGCTTCGATGGGCTTCGTCAAGTCGTCGTGGCTGTGGTCGTGATCATGTCCGTGGCCGTGGTCATGCCCGTGGTCGTGGTCGTGTCCGTGGCCGTGTTCGTGGTCATGGCCTGCGCCGAAAAACGCGGCGATGTCGCCGTGACAGCCGGCGGCAAAGAGCAGCAGCGCGCCCAGGATGGTTGCGGTGTGAATGCGATGTGTCATGGGGCCTCCTCTGCGAGCCAGGCGTCTAGCTGACGGCACGAAATCTGGGCCTCGCACAAAGCGGTTATGTATTGTTGTTGGACATCGATGTGGCTGCGGCGCGCATCGATGAGTTCGAGCAAGTTGGCCTCTCCCAAGGAAAAACTCTGCGTCATGCTGTCGGTCAGGCTTTGGGTCCGCGGCAACCAGCGGTCGCGAAACTGCGCGGCGCGCGTGGCGGCCTGCTCGCAAGTGGTGTGGGCGTGCAGTACAGATGTCTGCACCTGCAAGCGCTCGGCGTCGGCCGTGGAACGCGCTGCGGCGAGTTGTGCGGCGGCTTGCGCGATGCGGCCACTGCGCCAATGCCACAGCGGTAGTTCGGCGTTGAGACCGGCACCAAAGGCGTTGCGCTCCAATTCGCGGTCGACAAAACCCGTGATGGAAAAGTGCGGCACCCGCGACCGCTTCTCCAGGGCCACGTCGCTCTCCAGCACGCGGATGTGGGCGGCAGAGCGCTGGGCGCTGGGGTGGTGCGCGGCGGCTTTGGCCAGGGCTTCGTCGCGCGTGATCAGCGCGGGCAACTCCCGGAGTTCGGCCACGGCGTGCAGCGCCGTGTCGGCGGGGAGGCTGAGCCAAAGGGCCAGGGTGCCTTGGTGCGCCCGGAGCGTCGCGTGGGCGTCATCGCGCTGGAGTGCGAGCTGCGCGGTCTCGATTTCGGCGCGTACGAGCTCGCTGGGACGCCCCTCGCCACGGTCGACGCGGAGCTGTATGAGCCGCGTCCACTCTTGGCTCTGCCCCAGCAATTCGTCGAGCAACGCGGCGCTCTCTTGGGCGGCGACGAGGGTCCAAAACAGCTCCTGCAGTTGTGCGTACACCGCCTTGCGCAACTGTGCGGTCTCGGCTTGTTGCCAGTCGACACGTGCGTTGGCGGCGCGGGTTTTGGGCGCGCGTTCGGCGATCCATTCGAGGGGCATGGTCAGCGAGAGCCCCCACTCCAAACCCGACGCTCCCTCGTCGCGCGGGACGCTCCAGGCCAGTGTGCCCCCAAGCTCGGGATTGGGCACGGCTCGTTCGGCGCGGACATGGGCGCGGGCGGCTTCCAGTTCGTGTTGGCCCGCAGCGATTGGGGGCATTTTTTCGATGAGGGCGGCGATGTCGGGCCAGCTCACTTCCAGGCGTTGGGCCGCTGGGGCTTGGGCGTAGAGCGCGCCGGAATGCGCAGCGATCAAGGCCGCGGTAATGCACCCGAGTAAGGGCGAAATGCGCCGCCGAAGAGCGACGGCAGAGATGTGTTGTTGCATCGGACAAACCTGTTGCGCAAAAGAAGGTCAGGGCCTTCGCGTGGGTGTCTTGCCATTCGCGCCACACCGCAGCGTTTGGGGATGCGGGGCAGCGCATGGCAGCCTATTTGCAGAAGGCGTTAGGCGCGCGGCGGGTGGAAGATGCGCGTGTGGACTTCTTTGGGATGCAAGCGGGAGCTGGCGGGCCAATGGGGCGCGGCGTCCAGCGGGGGAATGCGCCAATCCTGCGCGTGGGGCAGGGCCATGGCGTGGGAGACAAAGCAGGTGCAGATGCCCGAGTGGTGATGGGAATGATGGGCGTGATCGCTGTGGTGCGGTGCGGAAGGAGCGCCGTGGGCGGCAGGGGCGTTGGCAGGCGCTGATGCGCGGAGGTGCGGCGCAGAAGAGGGGACATGCGCGACGGCGTGTAACGCGGCGGACCACGTCAACAGGAAGAGCAGCAGCGGTGGGAGAACCCGGTTCATGCTGTGAATATGCAAAGCGCTTGCCTGGTTGTCAAGTTGGTTGGTTGACAATCTGTGGCGTGCAAAACGCTGGGGTTATCGCGGCTCACGGCGGCATCCTCAATCGCGGCAGCACGCTCACCGTGGTCAACAGCGTCTTCGCTGGCAATGGCGCCCTGAGCACCGGAAAGGGACAGTTTGGCAACGGGGGCGGCCTGTACATCGACGGCATGAATTACGACGACCCAGGCGACTTTTACATGTGCGGCACGCGCTTCATCGAGAACACCGCCATGACCCACGGCAGTGGCGTCTTCGCCTATTTCTACGAGGGCTCCAGCGCCACCATCGAGAACTGCGAGTTTGACGCCAACCGCTTCGGCGATCCCGCATCCGGGTCCGGCGCCCTGTATCACGAGGCGGCACCGCTTGTTCTGCGCAACACAGCGTTCCACGGCCAGACCACCGGTGCCCACGCCGGCGCCATCTTTCTCGGACAAAAATCCCAGGCCCAGGTCGACAACTGCACCTTCTCGGGCAACGCCGTCACCACCAACGGCGGCGCCATCTTCAACGGGGCGGCGGAGATGCACCTGCGCCACTGCACCTTTACGGGCAACAAGGCCGATTACGGCCCCGCCATTTTCAAGGGGCAAAGCGCGGTGATGTCCCTGCACAACTGCATCTTCGCGAACAACCTAACCGACAATGCCTACAGCGCCACGAGCTGTCACGAGTCCCTCGAAAGCCGCGGCGGCAACCTGCAGTGGCCCCCGACCAAGAGCCGCGGCGCCGACGATATGCCCTGCGCCACAGACATCTTGTTCGCCGATCCCGGGCTGCAACCCATGGCCGATCACGGTGGCTTTGCGCCACTGGCCGCGGTGCCACAGGACAGTCCGGCCGTAGGCCTGGGCACCCAATGTCTCTCGCGGGATGCGCGGGGTGTCCAGCGTCCCGAACACTGCACCGCAGGGGCCTTCGAAGGGTCCGACCTCTGATGAGACAATGAATTTCTTGTCAACCCGCGACCCATGTAAGATACTGAAAGCATGCGTTTCTTGTCGCGAATGACGCATGGCGCTCCCGAGGGCGACTGCAGCCGATACACCGGATTGCAGACGGGAGCCCGCGCGAAGCAACAAACGCATTGGGCACTTAAATGAGGAGAGACCTATGACTGAAATTGATTACGCATTGCCAAAAAACGGCATCTCTGAAGACGAAAAAGAAACCGACCCCATCACCAGCGAAAAACCATTGGAGTGGCCAAACACCGCTGCGGAGCCGCCGGAGAACACCGCCCCGTTGTCGCACTGGACAAAGCCATCCGATCGCGCTCCCCAGCGCACAGCCATGCTCTCCATCGACTGGCTCGAGCTCGAAGGGGCCCTCGAAAACAACAGCCCCGAGCTGCACAGTTTTCTCAACCTGACCTCCGGCGAAGTCATCCGTGTCTTTCGCGGCAGCGAAAACGCCGTGGAGACCCTCAGCGAGATGGACAACAGCCCCGACTACCTCTACATCGAGCCCATCTCTTCGCGCGAGCAGTACCGCTGGATGGAGGAATTCATCGAAAACACCCCGGAGTCCGCGCTCAAGGACAAACTCAATGTCGCGGTGGACGGCAAGGGCGCATTTCGCCGCTTTAAAGATGTACTCGTCGGCTACCCCGAAGATCGCGAGCGTTGGTTTGCCCAGCGTTCTGGTAAGCTGCGCGCCCACATCACGGATTGGCTTAACGCCAAAGACATCCAGCCGCTCAACCTCGACGATTGGCCCGAGCCCAACGCCGACAACATCCGCGAGACCTATCGCCGCATGTCGCGAGAGGGCGAAGAAAACGCGTCCCCAACCGTGGACCTGCGCCAATCCGCTCACGAGCTCATCGACCTGCTGCCTTCCCGCGAGCTCCCCACCGCCGTGGCCTTCCTCGATTTTCTCCGCAGCCGCCGCGCCCACCGCAGAACGCGCTTTGGCGGGTGATGCCGCTGCCGCATCCCGCTCGCGTCACCGCGATGTCATACCTACCGCATCGTTTTGGGTTCTCGTCGCTCTTGATGGCGGTCTCTCTGGCAATCCCGCTCGGCGTCTCCCAACCCGCCGCGGCACAGTCACCACCGCCGGCACCCCTAGACGGCATCTCCGCCACCATCACGGCCAGCGCTCAAGAGGGCAGCGCGTTGTCGCCGGTGCTGCACAGCGATGTCGCCCTGTTTTACCACTTGATGCTGCTGCAGCGCCACGGCACGGCCTGGACCGATTACATGCACGAGCGCGCCGGAGATGACCTAAACCGCGCGCGCAGATGGGCGGTGTTCATCCGCCTGTTGGCCGCTCACCAGGGCGATGCCACCGACAACCCCGACGCTCCCGACCCAGCGCACCGACGGGGCGTCATCCGGCGCTTGCAACAACGCGCTGGGGGCTCTCAGGCCCTCGCCCGGCTCTTGGACAGCAGCGGCACCACCGAAACCGATCTGCGCACCTGGATTTCGCAGATGATGCGCGCCCGTCAGTTCTTGCGCCAAATTCGCGAGCGACACGACCTGGCGCATCTGTCGATCGAACCCGATGTAGCCGACGCCGCCGCATCTGCCGATACCACATCTGCCGACACCGCAATTCCCGACGCGACACAAAAAATGCGCGACGCGTTGACCGCGTGGCTGAACGGGATTTTGCAACAAGGAGAAGTCCTCTTTGCCGCCCCCACACCTCCCTGAATCCGCGCGCTTATACGTGCGGCCCGCTGTTCTCGCCGACCTCGACGATATCGTTGAGATCGAGCGCGCGTCCTTCGATGCACCGTGGCCCCGCAGCGGTTTTCGCGACGAGCTGGCGTGCGTTAACTCCGCTGCCCGCATCGCGGTGGCGGTGCGCGATGGCGAAATCGCCGGCTTCATGAACTACTGGCACGTCGATGACGAACGCCACGTGCTCAATTTCGCGGTGCATCCCAAACACCGGCGCTGTGGGGTTGGGCGCGCCTTGCTCGACTACCTGCACGAGGTGGCGCGGGCCGATGATGTGCATCTCCTGATGCTCGAAGTGCGCGTCTCCAACACCGCCGCGCGCGAACTCTACCGCGGCGCGGGCTTCTTCGACTTCGATGTGCGCAAGCACTACTACTCCGACAATGGCGAAGACGCCGTCGTCATGCTGTGCGTATTGCGCGACTTGGATATCGGTTGAAGAGAGCGGGGTCGCGGCGCTTCAGCACAGGTCGTTGCGGCCGCGTTGTTTGAGGGCGTCCACCGCCAGGCGCACATCTTGGCTGCGGTCTTTTCGGCAGATGAGTAGGGCGTCTTCGGTGTCGACGATCACCAGATTTTCGACGCCGATGAGGGCCACCATTTTGTCCTTGGGCACGCGCACCAAGCAGTCTTCGGCATCCACCACAATGTGATCGTCAGCGCGCGCATTGCCCTGCGCGTCCTTGGGGCTGAGCTCCCAGGCGGCCTCAAAAGAGCCCATGTCGGACCAGCCGAAGTCCACGGGAATGCACTGGATGCCCGTGGCACCTTCCATGATGCCGTAGTCGATGGAGATGGCGGGCAAGCGGGGAAAATGCTGGCGCAGCGCGGCGGATTCGGCGGGGGTGCCCAGGGACGCGGCGATGGTCTCGAGGCCTTCGTACAACGCGGGCAAGCGCGCTTGCATCTCGGTTAAGATGGCCTGGGCCGTAAAAAAGAACATGCCCGAATTCCAGACGAAGTTCCCGCTCTCTAGGTATTGCTGTGCCACTTCGCGCGACGGCTTTTCGACAAAGCGGCGCACATCGCACACGCCTTCTTCGGACTCGTCGTTGAGTTCGATGTAGCCAAAGCCCGTCTCCGGCGACGTGGGGCGAATGCCAAAGGTGACGAGGCGCCCCGCGGCAGCGGCGCGGACGCCGGTGTCAAAGGCCGTCCGAAAGGCCGGAACATCGGCGATGAGGTGGTCGGCGGGCATGACGGCCATCACGGCCTCGGGGTGGGTGCGGCGCACGTGCATGGCGGCCAGTCCGATGCAGGGAGCGGTGTTGCGACCGGCGGGTTCGGCGATGATGTTTTGGGGCGGTACGCGGGGGAGCTCGGCGATCACCGCGTCGCGAATGGCCTCCGAGGTGATGACCAGCACCCGCTCGGGGGGCAAGTCGGCGGGCAAGCGCGCCACCGTGGCGGCGATCATTGTTTCGCCCGAGTCGGTGATGTCGAGCAATTGTTTGGGACGGCGCGTGCGGCTGGCGGGCCAAAAACGCGCACCCACGCCTCCGGCCATAATGACGGCAAAAACTTGGTGCACGGCAACTCCTTTCTCTGTTGCATGGGGCGCCCAACGCGTGTGGCGGTGCGGCGCGGGCTTCACTCTACCAGCGCGTCACAGAAAGACAACGCAGGCCAGGCCCACCAAGGCCACGTAGGGCGCGAAGGACCACAGGTGTCCGCGGCGAACGATGTAGACCAGCAGGCGCAGTGCGGCGAGACCGACGAGGAATGCGGCCAAAGTGCCCAGGAGCAGCGGCGCCAACGAGGGCATTTCCAAGAGGGCCGCGGGTTGTACCTCGAACACGGCCGCGCCCAAGATCGCGGGGATGGAGAGCAAGAAGGAGAAGCGCGCGGCTTCTTCGCGGGGGATGCCCAACGCCAGTGCGCAGGCGATGGTGGCGCCAGAACGAGAGATGCCCGGAAAGACCGCCAAGCCCTGCACGATGCCGATGAGCAGCGCGGCTTTCATCGTTAGCGCGCGCGTGCCGATGGGGGCGAAGCGCGTGGCAGCGAGCATCACAGCGCACAGGAGAAAGAGCCCGCCCAGGGCGGCGGCGTGTTGTCCGGCGGCTCCGGCCCAGTGGCGCAGCAGCAGTCCGAGGATGGCGGTGGGCACCGTGGCCACTGCGATGGCCAGCAGGCGTCGCGCGTCTTCATCGTCGTCGATGCATTGGCGCAGGGTGCCCGCTGGCAGTGCGCGGAATATGCGGGGCAGCGAGACTAGGGCGGCCAGGGCTTCGCGGCGATAAAAAATGACCACCGCCAAGAGGGTGGCCAAGTGCAGCAGCACTTCGAACATCATGGAATCCGCGGCCAGCGATGCCTCGGTGCCCAGGCGCTGCATGAGCAACTGCCCCGCCGCCAGGTGGCCCGATGACGAGACCGGCAAGAACTCCGTTAAGCCTTGAATGACGCCCAGGATGATGTCGGCAAAGAAATCCATGACAGTGGCATAAAAGCGGAAGGGGCGCTGGGTCAAGTTCTGCGCGGTTTTGTGCGGCTTTGCGCGATGTTTGCGCGATGGAAGAGGCGCGCGTTCTCGCTACGCCGGGGTGCCGTCCTGCAGCGAGACCCGTGGAATGAGCGCGGTCAATTCGCCTGGCGGCAGTTGTCCGGTCATGCATTGGTGGGCGCCGTGCATGTAGCGCAGGGCGTCGGTGGTGGCGCTGTCGAAGAGCGACAGGGCGCTTTCCAGCAGCGCGGGATCGTCTTCGGGCAGCCAGCGCACCCAGGGAAAGCGGCGGCTGTGCAGGACGCCATACAAGTAGAGCGCGCCCAGCCAATCGTCGATGGCGGGCGGCTGCGGGGAGCAGTTGTCATCGCTGGTGTCATCGCTGGTGGCGCCGTTGAGTGTGGATTCGGCAAAGCGCCGGACGCCGCGCGGCAGGGGGATGCGCATCAGGCGTGCGGTGGAGGGATGCCCCTCGCCGCTATGGCCGAAGTGGGCCCACTGGCAGTGCAAGCCCAACGCCCCCTCCAGGTTGCGGTGCGTCTCGCGGATGCCCTGGGCCTGCAGTTCGGCGAGACGGCGCTCCACGAAGGCGTGAAAGACGGCGTCGGTGGCGTAATGGGTCCACATGCCGAGCACCAGGGCGCGTTCGGCGTCGGTTTGGGCGCGTGTGGTGGCGTGCAGGTGGCGCGCGTGGGCACCGCCGTCGTGCAGGCGATTCCCCAGGGGATGGTACTGCACCGGTTGTCGTTGCAGGGTGCGCAGGGCGTTGGCGCCAAGGCCGTGGTAGTAGGGCAGGTCGATGAGCACGGCCCCCAACCGATAGGCATCGTCGCAGCGTCGCAAGAGGGTGCGCAACTCCGGATGCAGCCGCGGGTCGTCGCGCAGATGGCGCGCCAGCGCGAGATGGAGCAGCGTGTCAGCCACGTTGCGCAGCAGCCAGGGGGGGCACCGCAGGCGGCGGCACCCGCACCGCGCCGATTTCGTCGGCCAGGGCGTCGATGAGGGCCTCGGCGTCCGCAAGGAAATCTGGGGCGATGGTCATGTCAATGATGTCCGGGGTACCGGCGCGCGTGCTGGCGTTGGCGATGCCATCGTAGGCCTCCACGCACCAGCGCACGTAGCCGATTTGCGAGATGTCGACGCGGATGGAACGGATGATCATGCGTGAATAGTGAATGATGAATGGCGACTGGTAAAGAGATGTTCTGGCGTTGCGGGGACGGCTACCATATGTATTCCCAGGCAATTTTTTGCCCT
>LSQX01029803.1_pt1 | contig 29546 bp, 26 predicted proteins | sample 654561 | NCBI WGS metagenome assembly LSQX01 (sample SAMN04489861, study PRJNA283612) | anaerobic digester metagenome | isolation source: 4 biogas reactors fed with cattle manure at either 37C or 55C with and... | place: Denmark: Kongens Lyngby | collected 2014 | reverse complement strand
GTGACGTACCTGTTATTACCCCATGATCTTTTATGTGAAGCAACACGCTGATGGTGATAGAATATTTCTACGGTTCTATCTGTCGCCCTGATATCCATGCTTTCACCTAAGTATTCGAAGGGCACTGAATAGAAACAGCCGCGGTACGACACATGGCAATTGGGCTGTACCTTGGCTTCTGACCACTCTGATAAGAGGAATGGTTCGGGAGGAAGCGTAAGCAGGAAGTCCTTTTCTTCACCATTAAAGGCGTTCCAACGGCTTACGCTTCTTCCTGTCAAAGGAGATGAGTTGATTTCTTCCAGGGTTTTTCCCACACTTTCATGCAGGTCAAAGAAATTGTGAAATGTCTTGTTTCTAAGTTTTCCCAGAATTCTGTGCGAGGCAATCTTTACAGAATTTTCTACAGCAGCTTTGTCTTTTGGTTTGCGAGCTCTTGTTGGTAAGATCACTGTCCCATAGTACTCTGCCATCTCCTGATAGGTGCGATTGAGTTCAGGCTCATAGAATATTGCTTTGTTAACGCCTGTCTTAAGGTTGTCCGGTACTAAAGTTTTCGGCACACCGCCAAAGTATTTGAAACAATTGATATGTGCCGCTATCCAGCTGGGTAGCTTTTCGTTTCGGAAAACTTCTGCATAGATAAGCTGACTGCAAGGTAGAACAGCAACAAAAAGGCTTGCTTCACAGAGTTCTCCTTCGTCTTCGTCGTAGTAAGCGATCTTAGACCCTGCCCAGTCCAGCTGAACAGCTATGCCTGGTTTGTGATGAAGACGTATGGTGGCTTTTTCTGCCTTGGCATACTTGTGATAGTAACGGCGAAATTGAGTTTCCATGTAGTAGCGATTGCCGTTTTGAATGCATTCCTCTACATACTCCTCCCAGAGTAGTGTCAGGGTAACATGCTGTTTAGCTAATTCTGCGTGAACGTATTCGTAGTCGGGGAGTTCATACGATTCATCCCTATTCTCTCCCAAGCCTGTTTTTCGCTGCATTGCCGGCTCAAAGTCCAAGTTTGTTAGCTCGTTCAGGTCTTGTGAATTGAGCCAACCCTGGCTTTGAGCATACCTGACGAGGATGGCTACAGTGCTTCGAGATACACCGTGCAGTTTTGCGGTCTGCCTTTGACTGATGCCATTGTAAACAGAACGCACAATCTGTAAATAGTTTGATTCCATCTCAAACCTCCTAAAATTAAATTTGCCGCTTCATGGCGGCAATTTAATTCTATCGAAGTGGGTTCAATTTTGAATGAATTTATTGTTGGAGCGCGGCAGTGGCTCCGAACCCGGCGCGCGGGTGGCCTTATTCGTGCGCGCTACTGGCCTTCTGAGAGCGTGGTTTCCAGCTTCTTTTTCCCCCATCGTACCAACATCTCTGGCAGCATTATTTGGTAGATTGTAATAGCGACAAGCATGATTGAGAACACTGCTGAGTTGAGCGTGTATCGTCCTTAAATAGGTCTGAGAATACTTATTACCTTGATCGTCTTCAATTTCCATCAAGGTGTTTTGCCACTGAATGATAGTAACTGAAGTAATTTCATTAATCTTTAGCTTACCGAGATAAGGCATAACTTTATGCACAATGATACTTTCTTTCGTTTTCCAAGTGTTTAAGCGAATTCTAGGTTTCCTATCCTTTTTATAAACTTCAAAAAATTCTTCAAATGTCATATCTAAAGTCCCGGCTTGTTGATTTAGAAAATCTTTCTCCCAGGCCAAAGCTTCTTTTTTGGTCGCAAATCCACGTTTCTTTTTGTTGATTCGCTCCCCTTTCCAGTTGGTATAGCTGAATCTGCAATACCAAGTTCCATTTTTGCTTTCATCTCTGTAGGCTCCCATTGCTAATCCTCCATTTCTTTATTTTTCCCATAGCAATATTTTTCTTTGAAATACTCTCTGTTCACTTTGCCTCGTTGTACTCGATAGCCAAGTTCCTTAAGCTCTTCATTCATTTCACTAATCAGTTGATAAGCCGTTGTTCGACTGACTTCTAGAAAGTCTTGAACTTCTTTGGCTGTCATAAATACTTTTGTCATCGTCATCCTCCTTTCCGTGTGAATTGCAAGGTTCTCAATTCCAGGGAAGAGGAAGAGCGTCAATTTGGTGTTCTTGCTACCAGTTCATATCTGAACTGTTTGATTATAGATTAGCAGTTCATTTATGTTCTGTCAAGTCTTTTATATATTATTAGTTTCAGAATATAGGCAATGATATCAGTCCTTAATAACAGAACGTTTTTGTTGTGGTTAACTCCATTTTGTGATAAACTATTGATATATTTTCAAGAAAGGAACAAGCAATGATTTCCGGTAAAAAATTAAAAGAGCTTCGCTTAATGCGAGGACTAACACAAAAAGAGCTGGCTATCATGTCAAAACTGACAGATGCAGCTATTAGAAATTATGAACTTGGTAATCGTTCTCCAACAAAAGAGCAACTACAAATGATTGCTGATGCTCTTCAAGTTGATATCTCTGCATTGATAGATCATGATCCCATATCAAACACCGAAATCTATCAAATTATTTTTGACTATGAAAAAGATATGAAGTTTCGTCCCATAATAGAGACAGGTACTGCTAGGCTAGTATCTGGTAACACAGAATTTTCAGACTTTCTTGTTGAATGGGATGAGATGCGAACAAAACATTATAATGGAGAAATTTCGGATCAGGAATTAGATGATTGGAAGTTATCCTACCCAAAGAAAAGCAGATTTTTAAGAAAAGCAAACACAAAAAAAGACCGTAACGATTAAGCTACGGTCATCTTTTTATCTAATTGTAAGCCACCTGAAACAATACTGGCTGTTATTCCTTTTGGAATCTTTGCCCAATTTTGTCCCGGTTAGCCTTTTTTAAACTCTGAAACCCACTGTTTAAGCCATTCTTGAGCTTTTGTCGCTTACTCCCACTCGATCACGAAGAGCCTTTCTTAAACAAATTTGTTAATGGAATGTGGTAGGTGGTATTGCTATTACATCAGCTATCCATATCGTGGTGGCTATCTGATTTTTTGTTGCCGGATTGTTGTCACTGCAACTCCAGTGGGTGTGGATATTCCTCCTCCACATAAGTGCTCTGCTTGTATTTTCGATAGAGAGGTCAAGCTTTCTTCGAGGAAGTTCTCCTTCAAACATTTACCTGCCGATACTAAGAAACCGCTGGTGCCAGCAGCTGGGTCAAGAATAAATCAGCCTTTAGCTAACAAAGAAAGCTGGTGAAACAATGCTTTTTAGCGTGTGTCATTAGTTTGACTTTAAGGGATTGCTGGTATGCTACTTACAGCCCTCATTTCTTAGATAAAAGCTCTAAGCAGCACACCGATTTTTTCTTTTGTGGCTTTGTGGAAGCTTCGAAACCCCATCAAATACAGCGTTTTTACCCCTGATCACTATTATGACACCCTCCCCTCTCGACCAAGGAGAATACCAGAAAAGATACCATGGACTGGTTGACCGCTTTGACCTTGCCAAGGCTCGCCATACAGCGGTTACAGAAGAAATCACCGACAAGCGAACAAGGCTCAGTACAATTAACGCTTTCCTCCATGCCCTCCGCATGCAAGACGCGCTCCTTACTGAATTTGACGAAAAGCTCCGGTGCAGCCTTGTGGACTACGCCACTGTTTATGATAAAGACGATGTGCGATTCACCTTCAAGGGCGGAACGGACATAATGGCCTAACCGGTCAAACGGAAAGCCCCGCGGGAGGCGTTCCCGTGTTGCTTTCCGCTCGGCCCTATGTGAGCCCTTAATCCGCAAAGTACCCGGTTACTGTTTTGGTAAATTCATCTTGGGATATGAGGTTACCCACAATCTCAAAGTTCACGCCATTTTTGGCGAAGTAAGCAACATAATGCTCACCGTAGCCATCCACAAATTTGCATACGGTTAAGTTGTGGCCATTGATGGATGACGCCTTCAATGGTGCTTCGGATAATCCTTCGAGCAGAAAATCCCAATGGATAGCATATTCTTTGCTGACCGTCACAGTAATGCTTGGCAGCGAATAATCACGATATCCTTGCTGTTCGTGAACTGCGACAGCGGCTTCAGACTCATAGAGAATGGTATTCTGGTCGTAATAAATTCCCCTATTCGCCGTCTGGAATATCCAGAAGTTTCCGTAGGAGGAATCGTCCACAATCATATCTTTTCTAAAACCGGCAGGTAACACCTTAGGATATATGTTCGTACCGTAGTATTCTTGCAACTGCCCAGGTGTTTTGGATACAGCATCGTCCCACAAAAGGCCAATATCGTTTGTTGCTCCCGGTGCCCCGGTCAAGCTATTGATAACAAGAGCGGTTTGTACAGAAGGTATAGTCTTTTCTGTACCATTCAGATTGGTCTGGGTGTTGTCAGAGGCAATCGGCGAGATATTATCAGAATCGTCAGAAATAATAACACCGCTGTTATTGTCTGCATGATTGAACCATGACGGGTTGTTACCGAATACTGCAGCTAGTGCAACAATAAGCACGAGGGACGCTGCAATCGGAGCGAATCTCCAAATCTTTAACGGCTTTTTAGCTGAAATCGTAGAGTAGGCCATTCCATGGCTTGGATCTGCGGCTTCAATATATTTGTCCTCTATGCCACCGATGGCTTTCATTAGCTGTTTGCTTTTCATAAACAAATATCTTCTTTCTCAAGTTCTCTTTTCAGTTTCTTTCGAAGCCTGAAAAGGATAGATTTGACCTTGCTTTCGCTCATTTTGAAATCACCCGCTATTTCTTTAATACTACTTACGTACCAATAACGTCTGATAAATACCTTCTGCTGTTCTGGATCGAGCCTAGCTAAGAACCTGTTTACAGCTTGCACGATAGCTTCCTCCTCGATTTGCTGTTCAGGTTCAAAATAGGAAGCTGATAAACATTCATTAAGTTCGGAGAGAACCAACGGGACTTGACCGAAATTACGCTTTTCGGCGTTCATCTTTTCCAAAGCATTGAGAGAAAGATTGCGGGTGATCTTGCCGAGGAAGGTACGAAGCATTGAAGGACGAGCGGGCGGTATTGCGTTCCACGCTCTTGCGAGTGTGTCGTTGACGCATTCCTCGGCGTCTTCATGGCACCTCAAAATGCCAAAGGCAATTGAGTAGCAGTATTTAGAATACTTGCGTTCGGTTTCGGTTAGAGCAGCCTCAGAACGTTTCCAGAACAACTCGATAATTTTATCGTCCTCCACGCCTAACACCTTCCTTCTTATGAATTTAAAAGGCCTTCACTTATATACACCGGAAAAATTTAGTTGCGTTGCATTTTTTAAAAAAATCTTTTAGTTTCAGATAAAAAAGCAGTGTATCCATTCACGCTGCCAATCTGTTACAGATATAAGCCAGTATCACCGGTCTTTGATTATGCACCCCCTCCGAAACATTTGCCCCCTCCTTAAATCGTCCATCAGAAGCAAAATTAGCTTGTATCGTTTTGGTAGTGATTATATCAAGCAAAAATTCGCCTTTTCCCAACGAAGAAAGCCCATTAAATGGGGATTTCGGGAATATATCATTTGTGTGACATCAGGTTGATTCTATACAGTTCTGTTTATACGCTTGTAGAGTCGGCTCATTTGTGTTTAACAGCAAATTGAACTTTGTAACATCTGATTTACGCTTAGGTATTATTATTCTACTTGGATTTTGGTCAATCAATAACTTTCCAATAACCAGTTTTCTTTGAACCGACCCTTACTATATATCCGTTTTCGCGTAGAAAAGCTAAATTATTCTCTATAGCAGTTTCGCTAATAGAAAAGAATGAAGCCAATTCTGCAATCGTGATATTCGGATTATCGCGCATCTCAGATAGTATTTTCTGCCTTCGCGGATTTAGTTTCTTTCTGCTATCAGGATCCCCAACCTTAATCCCAACCTTAATCCCAACTTTATTCCCAACTGTCTGAATTCTATTAAACGGGATGGTTACAACTATTGAATTCTCTCTGAATGAGAAAGCATCCTTTCCATAAGTTTCGATAATTTTAGGAACTCCTCTGCCAGATTTTTCACTGATATGTAGCTGCAGGAAGATTTCTGAAAGCTTGTCATTTACAGGAATCGATTCTCCGTGAAAAAAACCCTCCATAGTCTGTGCTGGAGCAAGGGTTCCTCTCGATAAAATCTCAATTCGATCGGAGAATACTGATACCATAGGTTCATTGCCTCCAACCCAATAGTTATGAAGCACCGCATTAATTATTGCTTCTCGAAAGGCTTTATTATCAAATAATGGAATATCCTTACGTTCAACAACTCTTTCTGTCTCATCAGCCTGAATTAAATTAAGGACATCTCCATAACGTAACAGGTCATCAAGCGTATAGAGCAAGCAGTTATTTCCAAATTCACGTACAGAAAACAGATTTGAGCCTTTCGTTTTACCATCAAACAAGGAAACTCGAAGTGGAAAATGCGAATTATCAGAAAGAAGTTGCGCCAATAAATTGTATTCGCCCGTTTCCGTCTTTAAACCAAGATTTTTCTTAAAGGTTTTTTCCTTCAAGATAATCCCCTTGGACCCATAATAACCAAACAGTTTTGAGAAGGTTAAATCTTGATATTTTGCTGATATAGTCTCGATGGTTTCAACCCGACCATCCAGTATTTTAAAAAGTTGAATTTCACGTTTAGGATACTCTCTTAAATTTACCTTCGATGATCCAATACGAATAAATCGTTTCTCTTTATAAGCAGTCGGCACTCCTTCTGCAGCTGGAATAATAAGAACGACAATTCGTTTCTCATTAATTACATCTTCTACAAAAGAGAAATTAATACTAGGTGACAAATTTCGAGCTAGTTGATTCTGATATGGTTCGTTTTTTACGTGTTGATATTGATTAAATGTTGTGCCAATAATCTCATGAGTTTCATTATTTATTCCCCAGATAAAATACGCGTATTTCTGGTGGTGAAATGCAGCTGCATTAGAAAGTGCAGAGACATATTCACCTAACACTACTGGTTCAAACCAATTTTCCTTGAATTCAAACCACTCTTGTTCATCCGCGTATTTACTTAATTCAAGGACTTTTTCTTTGATATTCATACTGCTACACCTCTCTTTTATTCCAACATATATTGTACATTAAGTTGGGAATAAAGTTGGGATTAATTTCAGCATCTAGAGCATAAAAATGAAGCTAAAGGCGTCATAAATCTGACCATCAAAGAAAATATTTTGTTTCACTTCTGTTTGATTTGCGATGTAGTTAAAGACCTTTTCTAACTTCTGATCTGTTTCTAATTGGATAAAGTCCGTATAGTTGGTGTAAATTGAAAAAGTGAGTCATGCCCACTCTTTGCTACAATGGTTTTAGAAGAAATCATAAGCTAGGAGCAGAAACATGACTCAACTTAATATTACCCTAAGTGAAGCAACTCTTAAAGAACTTATGATTGGCGACCGCGACGAAGCTGTAAGGGAATTGCTTGAGGCAGTCTTTAACGCGGTTTTGAAAGCAGAGGTAAGCGAGCAAGTGGGAGCAGAATCTTACGAGCGTACAGACAAACGGCTTACCTACCGCAACGGCTACCGGGAGCGGCAGTTCAAGACCAGAGTAGGCACATTGGATCTTTTCATACCAAAGTTACGTAATGGCACTTTTTCGACCGCTCTCTTTGCCAATTACGAGCGAAGTGAAAAGGCCCTGGTTCTTTCATTGATGGAGATGGTTCTTCAAGGTGTCTCCACCCGCAAGGTTTCCAGGATAACTGAGACCCTCTGCGGCACAAGTTTTAGTAAGAGTACAGTCTCGAGGCTTTGTGAGGAACTTGACAAGGAAGTGGAACAATTCCGCCAACGTCCATTAACCAATGCTTACCCCTTTCTCATTGTTGACGCCATCTACGTCAAGGCAAGAGCTAACGGCAGTGTTAAGTCTAAAGGTTTGCTTGTGGCAATAGGAGTTAACGAGGACGGTCATCGCGAAGTCTTGGGATTTAAGGCCGGCGATGGCGAGAGTTACGAAATCTGGTTCGATTTTTTCTCTGAGCTGAAAGAGCAGGGTCTTCACGGAGTTGACTTAGTTACTTCCGACCAGCATAAAGGTTTGGTTAAAGCAATAAGAGAGCAGTTTGAGGGTGCATCCTGGCAACGCTGTCAAACTCACTTCTCCCGGAATGTTCTGGACAAGGTGCCTAAGAAGACACAAAGAGAAGTCCAGCTTCGCCTGAAGGACATTTACAACAGTCCTGAACTTGAAGAAGCAAGGGTAAGAAAAGAAGCACTTCTGGACTATCTGGAAGAACATGCTCCCAGAGCTGTTGAAAGCTTCGACGATGGTTTTGACGATATAACAGCAGTATTCCAGCTTCCAGAGGTCTGCAGGAGACGCCTTAGGACTTCCAATAGCCTTGAGAGAGTTAACCAGGAGTTAAGGCGCAGAGAACGAGTAATCCGCATATTTCCAAACGAGGCAAGTATTGAGCGTCTCCTCGGAAGTCTTTTGATAGAGATGCACGAGAATTGGATCAGTGGAAGAAAATATATAGACACGAAAGCCTACTATGAGGCCTGCGACAATTTTTCTAATAGCTCTGCAGAGCTATTAGAAAAACAAGCAGCATAACAGTACACATTGTGGTNNTTTCTAATTGTTTGAGTTCAACTTATATTTCTAGCAACTTGTTCGTTGAGTCTTTTAGTGCTGACCTGATACAAAACAGCCAAATCACTATCGATCAGCACTTGCTTCCCACGAATAGTGTAAATCAAGTTTTGTATTTGATTGTCTTCAGCAAGAGCGAGAGCATTATCCTGCGTCATAGCCTGGCAGAAGTAGCAGAAGAGGCTTGAACGAACGCAAAATAGACCATAACGATTAAGCTACGGTCTATCTTTTTTAGATATCTGTTGTTCGCATATAGAAAAATCTACTCAGATGTTGCCAAAACGTTGCCACGAGGCTATTCGAAACACCGAAAAGCCGCTATCTACAAGGGTTTGCGGCTTTCCTGGAATTACTCCCACTCGATCGTTCCCGGCGGCTTCGGAGTCACATCGTAGAGAAGGCGGTTGATACCCTTGACTTCGCTCGTGATCCGCTCGGTCAGGCGGGCCAGCAGCTCGTAGGGGAGAGGCTCGACCGTAGCTGTCATGGCGTCAACACTGTTGACTGCCCGGATAATGCAGGGCCATTCGTAACTGCGTTCTTTGTTGCGCATACCGGTCGACCTGACATCAGGCACCACCGTAAAATACTGCCAGACCTTTTTGTCCAGACCGGCCTTGCTGAATTCCTCGCGGAGGATAGCGTCTGACTCGCGCACCGCCTCCAGACGCTCACGGGTGATAGCACCGATACAGCGGACAGCAAGTCCGGGTCCCGGGAAAGGCTGGCGATTGATCAGGTCCGGGGGCACACCCAGAACGTGGCCGCAGCTGCGCACCTCATCCTTAAAAAGCGTCTTCAGAGGCTCAATCAGCTTGAAACGCATCTCTTCAGGCAGAGCCCCCACATTATGGTGGCTCTTCACCTTTTTTGCCGTCTTGGTGCCGGACTCGATAATGTCCGGATAAATAGTGCCCTGAGCCAGAAACTCGACGTCATCCAGGCTGCTGGAAATCTCTTCAAAAACAGCGATAAACTCATTGCCGATAATCTTGCGTTTTGCTTCAGGCTCAGCAACCCCTTCCAGCTTGGTCAAAAAGCGATCCGAGGCATCGACGTAAATCAACTGGCCGGGGAATTGGGCGTCAAAAACCTCGCGGATATGTTCCGACTCGTTTTTGCGCATGAGGCCGGTGTTGACGTGAATCATGGTTAGGCGGTCGCCGATTGCCTTTCCCAGCAGAGCTGCCAGCACAGTAGAATCCACGCCGCCGGAGAGAGCGAGCAGGACTTTTTTGTCGCCGACTTCCTCCCGGATTTCAGCAATCTTCCACTCAAGAAAGTTTTCAATCGTCCAGTTCGGCCTTGCCTTACAGGTGTCGAAGATGAATTCCTTCAGCAGTTTTTCCCGCTCTTGCGGATTGCCGGGTAGCTTAGGGTAGCCATCATAAGCCGTGTGCAAAAAGGGCACATTGAGCGCCATGATGTCAGCCGATGGCTCAATCAGGATACCATCAACCTCACGATTAGGGCCGCTGTTAATGATTACCCCACGCACACCCTCAATTTCCGCCAGGTCTGCCGCCGTCATATCATGAGGGTGAACCTCGCTGTAAACCAGATAATGCCTCAGCTCACGCGCTATTTCAGCATTATTCGTACCACCAAGATCAATAATCAGAATCTTGTCAACCTGCATGCGAAACTCCTTTTGACGGTGCCAGGCACCTAAGTTGTTAAGTTATTTACCCTACCATCGTATGCATAGAAAGGTGCCTGTCACCATTCTATGCAAGGCACTTTCCGACACACTGCATAGATTTGTGCCTGGCACCTTTCTATGCAAGCAACAATCTATGCGCTTTCTTTTGTGCTCAGACCGTCGAACTGAATCTGGTAGTAACCGGCATATTCTCCCTTGCGGGCCATTAATTCTTCATGTGTACCGCGCTCGGTAATGCCCGTCTCGGCCAGGACCAGTATCTCGTCGGCATTGCGCACGGTGGAGAGGCGGTGAGCTATCACAATGGTGGTACGGTCCTGGGACAGGCGGTCCAGCGACTCCTGCACCGCGCGTTCGCTCACATTATCAAGTGAGGAAGTCGCCTCATCCAAAATCAGGATCGGTGGATTGCGCAGGAAGGCCCTGGCAATCGAGATACGCTGTTTTTCACCGCCGGAAAAGCGCACGCCGCGCTCACCGACCATGGTGTCGTAACCCTTGGACAAAGTCATAATGAAATCGTGAATGTTAGCCTGCTTAGCAGCAGCGATGATCTGTTCATCAGTAGCGTCATACTGGCCGTAGGCGATATTGTCACGCACCGAGCTGTTGAACAGATAGACATCCTGCTGCACCATGGCAATATTGTCGCGCAGCGAGCGCAGAGTCATGTTGCGGATGTCAATGCCGTCAATCGTAATCGCCCCCTTGTCCACATCATAGAAACGCGGGATCAGCGAGCAGATGGTCGACTTGCCGACACCGGAGGGGCCAACCAGAGCAACAGCGTGTTTGGCTTTTATGTCCAGAGAGAAATTTTCCAGTACGGGCTCATCAGCATCCTTATACTTAAAAGTCACATTTTCAAACTTAATATCGCCCCTGAGCAGGCCGGCATCAATCGCAGCGGGAAGATCCCGGATCTCGGGATCTGTGTCCAGAATCTGGCACATGCGGAAGAAACCGGTCATACCCTGCTGCAGCTGTTCGTTAAACTGAATCAGCGTGCGCACCGGCTGCAGGAACATGTTGATGTAAAGCACGAAGAGATAGAGGTCACCCGGCTTGATCGAACCCCGGACAACAAAGAAACCACCGGCCACGATCGTGACCACATAGAGCAGGCCCTGCAGGAAGCCGTTAGTCGAATGGTAGGTGCCCATGACCGTATACATATTCTTCTTCGACTGGTAAAACTCCTGGTTGCCCACGTGGAATTTCTCCAGCTCAACTTCTTCCTGCGAATAAGACTGCACAGTCCGGATACCGGACAGACTGTCATTAACAATGGCATTGACATTGGCAATCTTGACGCGGTTATCCATGAAAGAACGGAACATTTTTTTTCTGTAGAAAAAAGTGAAGAGGCCCATAAAAACGGTGAATAGCAGGAGGACCATGGTCAGTCCCACGTGAGTATTCATCAGGATCACGAAGGCCCCGACAATCTTGATCAGAGAAATCAGAAGGTTTTCCGGTCCGTGGTGAGCCAGCTCCGTAATATCCTGCAGGTCGGTGATGATGCGCGAAACCATTTGTCCCGTGCTGGTGTCATCAAAGAAGGAGAAGGACAGCTTTTCCATATGCGTGAACAGATCATGCCGCATATCCCGCTCGATGCGCGCCCCCAGGATGTGTCCCCAGGAAGTAACGAATTTCATAGCCAGAGCCTCGATCACATAAAGGACCAGCATGAAAATACCTGCGGGAATCAGAATTTCAACGATCCGCCCCTTATCACTCAGGGTAAAGACCTCATTGATCAGGGTCCGCATGATCCAGGGGAAGGCAAGACCCGTAGCGCCTATCACTATCGCAAAGAACATGTCTGCTGCGAAAAGACCTTTATATGGTTTGTAATAGCTGATGAAGCGCGGCAAATAGGAAACAAAACTTTTCTTATCATTATCTTTATTTTTCATAGTTGCATTATAACTAATTTTTGACCTCCAAGACCAGCCGACTTATTAAGTGCTTTTTAGGTAACATTATAGCCACACTGCTTAATCTAAAATGATGATAGAATAAAATGATTAAAAGACAGCAGCCTCGTTTTTTAAAAAAAGAGGCTCCTCACTGGAAAGGGAAAACATGAAAAACGATCGTTTCTACAGTTTTATTGAGGAAATGGAAGAATTGCTTACACCGGACTCGGTTTATATTTGCAACGGCAGTGAAGAAGAAAACCTGAGACTGCTCGAGATGGAGGTAGCGCGCGGCGCAGCCGTGAAACTCAACCCCGACAAGCGTCCCGGCTCGTATTTGTTCCTCAGCGACCCCAGCGATGTAGCACGGGTGGAGGACCGCACTTTTATTTCTTCAGAAAAAGAAGAAGATGCCGGTCCGACCAACAACTGGATCGATCCCCGCAAACTGAAACCGCAAATGCTCGACCTCTACCGCGGAGCCATGAAAGGGCGCGTCATGTACGTCATCCCCTTCTGCATGGGACCGCTGGATTCTCCTTTTTCCAAGCTGGCCGTGGAGATCACGGACAGCCCCTATGTTGTTACAAATATGCGCATTATGACCCGCATGGGCCAGGACGTCCTGGACCGTCTTGACGGCGATGCCGAATTCGTCCCCTGCCTGCACTCTGTAGGCGCCCCACTGGAGGAAGGCCAAGAAGATGCAGCCTGGCCCTGCGCCCCCATGGATCAAAAATACATCAGTCATTTCCCGGAAACACGTGAAATCTGGTCTTACGGTTCCGGTTACGGCGGCAACGCCCTCTTAGGGAAAAAATGCCTGGCCCTGCGGATTGCTTCAGTTCTGGCGCGTGATGAAGGCTGGATGGCTGAGCACATGCTCATCCTCAAGCTGACCTCACCGGAGGGCAAGGTTTACCACATCTGCGGAGCTTTCCCCTCAGCCTGCGGCAAGACAAATCTGGCCATGCTGCTGCCGACTCTCCCGGACTGGAAAGTGGAAACAGTCGGTGATGACATCGCCTGGATGCGCTTCGGCGAGGACGGCAGACTCTACGCCATCAATCCCGAAGCCGGTTTCTTCGGCGTTGCACCCGGAACCAGCTGGGACTCCAACCCGACAGCCATGGCCACAGTAGAGAAAAACACAATTTTCACCAACGTCGCTTTGACTGACGACGGTGATGTCTACTGGGAAGGCATGGGGCAAGCACCCGACCACCTGATCGACTGGCAGGGCAATGACTGGATCAAGGATTCCGAGGCCAAAGCAGCACATCCCAATGCGCGCTTTACCACCCCTGCCGCCCAGGCACCTACCATCGCAGACGACTGGGAAGACCCTATGGGTGTCCCCATCGACGCTATTCTGGTCGGCGGACGCAGAGCGGGCACAGTACCTCTGGTCAACGAAAGCTTTGACTGGCAGCACGGAGTTTTCCTCGGCGCCACCATGGGCTCGGAAATCACAGCCGCCATCATCTCGGACAAAATCGGGCAGGTGAGACGCGACCCCTTCGCCATGCTGCCCTTTATCGGCTATCACGTCGGCGATTACCTGCAGCACTGGCTCTCCCTTGGCAAGTCCGCCGACCAGTCAAAACTGCCGAAAATCTTTTCAGTCAACTGGTTCCGCCGCGACAGTGACGGACACTTCCTCTGGCCCGGTTTTGGCGAAAACAGCCGTGTCCTGGCCTGGGTCGTGGGACGCTGCGCAGGCACAGCCGGTGCAGAAAAGACTGCCATCGGCTACCTGCCGCGGGTTGAAGATATTGACCTCAGCGGTCTGGACATCGATCCGGCCGATATGCAGGAAGTCCTGCGCGTCGACAAGGACGCCTGGCTGCAGGAAAGCCAACTGATAGAAGAAAACTTTAAGAGCTATGGCGAGAGAATGCCGCAGGAACTTTTTGACCAACTGGAAGCCTTGAAGAAAAGACTTGCTGAATAGAGGTAATTATGGACCAGGATCTACACAATGAACTGATTCAGTCTGGCAACTGTGAGGACACGCATTACCAGGAAGAACTGACGCATAAAGAAACAAAGTTCATGCCTAAGGTTGAAACTTCCCTGCGCAAAAAGATAATAACCGTACCCGACGTGATCTATAAAGCGTCGGGTATCTTGCTAATGAGACGCAGGATCAAGTCTCTCATTTTTACCACGGATATTTCTATTATGCGCAACCATAACGGAAATGCGCTGATGGTTGTGTATCCCTTTACCCCGGAGCTTGTTATCACCCAGGCCGCTATTTCCGTAGCCAACGTACCGGTTTTTGCTGGTGTCGGCGGTGGCACAACGACCGGCAAACGCTCAATCGGCATAGCCTTTCAGGCTGAATTAATGGGAGCTGCCGCTGTAGTAGTCAACAGCCCGACCCCCAACTCTGTAATCAAAAGCATGAGCCAGACAGTTGATATTCCCGTTGTGGCCACAGTGGCCTCCTTCTATGACGACATAGCAGGTAAAGCTGAAGCCGGCGCATCAATCCTAAACATTTCCGGTGCCAGAGAAACACCAGCTCTGGTAAAAAGAGTCAGAGAAATCGTCGGCCCCGACTACCCCATTATCGCCACCGGAGGGCCGACCGATGAAAGTATCCTGCTGACCATTCAGGCCGGCGCCAACGCCATAACCTTTACCCCGCCTACGACAGCAGAAATCTTCGCAGAATCGATGATAAAATACCGCAATGATTCCGAGAGAAAAGCGCGGGCAGCCGACTTCGAATGATTGACCTGACCGCAAAAAGAAATACTGTGCCCGATGATACAGCTACCATCAATTCAAAACATTAAATTTAGCGAAAAAAAAGAGAATATATGCAGATATTCTCTTTTTTTTCGCATAAATATCACTGACTGACCGGTCAGAATCTTTGTCCAGACTGATTAATTGTGACCAATAGCTAGGTAAATCAAGCGAACGGCTTATCTTTGTGTAAAATTATCAAAAACCCAGATGTATATTTATGAATTTTCGTCAGCTTGTTGCCTTGGCGCTGATCATATATAATCTAACTTGTCTTAAATGGATTGAACTTAAGGGCAATTTGTTAAGGAAAAATTTGAGGACCCTTATACTTTAGGACACAGAACAAGGAGGACAATATATGAAAAAAGTACTGGCATTATTAATGTCTTTGGTCATGGTTCTGACTTTCGCTGTTGCCTGTAGCAACGGTAAATAACCTGCACCGACAGACCCGCCGTCAACTCAGCCGGCCGGAAGTGAAACACCGACCGAGGCACCGACCGAAGCACCAGTCAGCGGACTCAAAGCGAACATCGTGGTTCAGGCAGAGACCGAATGGCTGGAATACTATCAGGCCGCCGCAGACCGTGTTATCGCAGCCAACCCTGACAGCAAAATTGAATTGATGGAAGTCGGCTCATTCGACCACATCGACACTCTGGATCAGACAGATGCAACCAACCCGGACGTAGCAGACGTTTTTGCACTGCCTGCTGACCGTTTAACCAACCTGGCAGGCAAAGACCTGCTCGGCGCACTCGACTCACACGCCATAGCTGCAGTAGCAGGCGGCTGGGATGATTTTGATGCCGGTTTAGGCGGACTCTTCGTCGTGGACGGTGAGTATCTGGCCTTCCCTTTCAACATCGAAACTCTGATCGTCTTCGCCAACGAAGCCAACGCAGAAGCTGAAGGCATTGACCTGTCCGCACCGGTTGAAATGAATGACATTGAAAACCCGGCACACGTCTTGCTTCCTGCCTTTGACGCCTGGTACGGTGTTGCCCTGACTAACTCTGCAGACATTGATCTACTGGCACCTGCCGGCGACGGCTTCGCATCTGACCTGGCCAAAGACTGGTCAGATCTGGAACCTGCAAAACAGGCCGCTATTGAAGCTCTCTATGATTACTGGAAGCTCAACGCAGAAAACAACACAACACTCTTTGACGCCGACGCAGGCTGGGGCTACATTGATGAGCAATTCACCAGCGGCAACGCAGGCGTACTCCGCATCGGTGGCCCATGGGAGACCGGCGGTATGAAAGAGAGAACCAATGACGGCGCAGATCTGGGCATTTACAACATTGATCAGATTACTGTTGCCGGACAGCCGCTGAGACATTGGCAGGGAGGCTGGGGCCTCGCCATCAACCCTCGTATCGAGGATGATGCGGACAAAGTCGCACTGGCAGAAGCCATGATCGCAGAAATCGTCAATCCTGACTTTGCAGAAGATCTCTTCCGCGCCACAGGCAAGATTCTCGAGAACGCAACAGCTGAGCAATACGCAGCATCCGGCTTGGACGAAGTTGACAAGACCGTTATCGCGGCAGTCATCAAGTCCTTCAACATTTCACCGGGCAGACCCCTCTATCAGGAATTCGGTCAGGTCTGGGATACCTGGAAGAACAGTGTCCTTTCCTGGAACAATGTTCAGCCGAAAAACGTTGAAGCAGCCTACGCAGAACTGCAGGCAGCCTTCAGCGCCATGATGGCCAATATTGGCTAAGCAAACTGACCTCGAATCAGAAAGAAGCTGAAAGCATTATTTGAGATGCTTTGCTAAAATAGACAGCAGGGGAAGCAATTCCCCTGCTGTTGTACTATCAAAAGCCTGACTTTGATGCTGCAGGCTTCGGCAAGTAAAAATTGAGGATGACGATGAAGGATAGCCCGGTGCAGCAGAAAACCGATCGGAACAAGCATAAGCGTCAGCTGACGGTTTTGCTGTCGCTCTGTGCCGCCTTGATTATTGTAGCCACACTGGAGGCTTTGATTCTGGCCAATCCCCAGGCTTACCAATTCTGGCTCATGCTTTATCCGGAAGGAAACACAGCAGATTATTCATCGATCGTGCTGTCCCTCTTTCTAGTTAATATCGTGGTCCCGGTCAGCTTATCCCTTTACACATTTTTTTCAATTAAAAAATTAGGCACACCGCCCCTCTACAGACTTATCTGGGGAGCGATAGTTTTTCTGGCCGGAGTTCGCCGCCTGCTCATGTTCCAGACCGAATCAATCCTCTGGTACCTGACACTGGCACTGTGGGCGATACTTTTCCTGGTCGTGATAAACATACATCGACTGGAAACGGTGCCAGGCACCTAAGTTGTTAAGTTATTCTGCAGACAGTGCAGACAGTGCAGACAGTGCAGCGACAGAAGACGTTGAGAGGAGAGTGGAGGATGAAGTACGGAACAACAGTGCTCGATGACATCGGCAATGCACATCCGCGCAAAAACCTCAGGCTCAGGGAGCGAGGTGTTCTCGAGGAAAGGCTGGAAGAGGCGGATAAAAGTGAACGCGCCGCTATCCGCGCGGAGCTGAGGGCTCTGCCAAAGAAAGCCGATCACCCTTACGAAAAAGATTTGCAGTCGGTCCGCGACCAGGAAAAGAAACTGCTTCAGGGAGCCAGAGAACGCCGGCAGAAATTCCTGTCAGAAATCAAGGATAAAGATCCGAAAATCCGCAGCTGGTTGCTGGAAGCAGCAGAAAGCGAAGAACGCTATCGCTTTTATGAAAAACACCTTGATCTCTCCTATGATTTCGAGCTTGAGTACAAGAAACACTTCGATATAGCAGATCAGTTGCCGGCAGCTGCAGCCGAAAGGCGTGCCCTGCTGGACGAGCTGGATGAAGCACAAGCAGACCTGAAAAAAGCACAGACCGAAGACAATTCTGCAGCCAAAGCAGAGTTTGAAGAATTTCGCGTCCAACGCATAGCGGAACGTGATGCAGAAAAGGCCAAGCTGAAGCAGATGCGCCACGATGGTATTATCTCAGCCAAAGCCCTGGCCAACGAGCAGAAAATGTCCGATCTGGCAGCTGATGAGGATATCAAAAGCAAGAAGCGCTCCCTGCCTCTGGCTTTTGCCAAAGACAGAGTGAGAAACATCAGGCACAAGCTGAAAATTGACGCCGCAAGAAAGGAAAAGCTGCTTAATGCCGATATTTCTGACCAGCGACGCAGAACACCGATTGAGACAAATAAGCGCTTCCCCTGGATTTCCTGGCTAACCATACTCTTGCCGGGACTGGGACAGTTAATCATCGGCCAGCGCCTCAAATCAATCTTCTTTTTCCTGGGCTCCCTCTATATCTATCTGATCGCTATCCCTTATTCACTGGGCTACGGAAACTATCGCGGTGACGGCATCGCCGGTCTGCTCAGCCTGGCCGAAGGCGGCGCCCGCCTCGACCGCTCCATCATCTTCATGATCGAAGGTGTTATCGCAGTTATCCTCCTGGTGCTGGCCCTCCTGCTGTATTATTTTTCCTTCCGAGATGTCCACCGGAATGAAAAGAAAGAGATAAAAGGCATCCGCCTGAACAACTGGTTCGAAACACGCAGCTCTCTAAAAGTCGACGGCTTTCCCTTTATAGTTTCAGCACCGGCAGCCCTGGTCACGATCTTTATCGTCATTTTGCCCATAGCTGTCACCATCCTGATATCCTTCACCAACTATGATCCCACCCACCAATCGAAATTCGTCTGGCAGGGCCTGGTCAACTTCAAGCAGATCGTAGCAGGACAGGGTATCGCCGGAGGCCCCTTCTGGCTGATCACAGGCTGGACCATAGTCTGGACCCTGCTCGCAACTTCACTGGCCATCTTCATCGGCTTCGCCCTGGCTTTGCTGGTCAACCAGGACAGAGTCCTGGGCAAGCGCTTTTTCCGCACAATCTATCTGCTGCCCTGGGCCGTGCCGGCTTTTATCACGATCATGTTCTTCTCCATCCTCTTCTCGCCCCAGGGGCCGCTAACCATAGCACTTAACAATCTCTTGGGCAATACAAACCCGGCGGACATGCTCAACATAAAACATACGACCTGGGGGACGCGAGCCGTGCTTATCATGCTGCAGGGCTGGTTAGGAAGTTCCTATATCTTCCTCTTATGTACCGGTATCCTGCAAGGCATCTCCAAAGACCTCTACGAAGCTGCGGAAATCGATGGCGCAACCGGCTTTCAACAGACCCGTCACATCACAATTCCGCTCCTGCTTTATCAAACAGCACCACTGATGATCGGACAGTACACCTTTAACTTCAATAACTTTTCCATCATCTACCTCTTTAACGGCGGCGGACCTTTTGAACCAAGCAAGTACGGCAATATGGCCGGAACAACTGACATCCTGATTTCCTATATCTACAAGCTGACTATTCAAAACCAGTATCAGGGCATTGGCTCTGCCATCACGGTAGTCGTCTCAATGTTCATCATGTTTGTGACCTGGATCGGTTTCAGCCGCACCAAGTCATTCAAGGAGGAGAAATTATGAGCAAAAAAAAGACGAAGAACGATGCTCTCTACTTGTCCGACCGCCAACCACTGACAACTGCGAAACTAATCAGCCTGGTAATAAGCTACATCCTGCTGATCCTCTGGGCTTTTGTCATCCTCTGGCCCCTGGCCCAGATCGTGATCTCAAGCTTTAACGGCAATCAGGGCTCCTATATCAGTATCGGCGGCGACTATAAGTTTTCGCTCAAGCATTTTAATTACCTCTTTAATGAGACCTACTTCTGGAACTGGGTAACAAACACCATCTTCATCGCCGTAGCCACGGCTCTGCTGACCCTGCTGATCGTGTCCTTCACCGGCTATGCCTACTCGCGCTTCCGTTTCAGCGGCAGAAAGGCGTCGCTGATGACGATTATGCTCCTGCAGACCGTGCCGACCTTCGCCGGTATCACAGCCTTTTACACACTGCACTCGATCATAGCAGCAGTCATACCCGGCTTCACGCGCCAGCTCTTTCTGATCCTGATCTACGCCGGCGGCGGCATCGCATCCAATACCTTTATTCTCAAAGGCTACATCGACGGAGTGTCCACGGAGCTGGACGACGCCGCCCGCATCGACGGCTGCGGTAACCTCCAGGTTTATCGGCTGATCATCATGCCCATAGCCCGGCCCATGCTGGCGATCATTGCCCTCTGGTCCTTTATCGGGCCCTTCCTGGACTACATGATGCCCAGCATCCTGTTGAACGATCCCAAGAGCTATACACTGGCTACAGGCCTGCACACTTTAATCAATGATCAATACAATATGCAGCAGCCGGCCTTCGCTGCCGGCGGTCTGCTGACAGCAATCCCAATCGTAATTCTGTTTATCGCATTGCAAAAAGAACTCGTCTCTGGTTTGTCCAGCGGCGCTGTCAAGGGTTAAGGAGGTAATTTTTATGAAAGTTGAATTAGTCAATATCGGCAAAAAATATGAAGGACGTGAAAGCTTTACTATCAGGAATATTGATCTGGTAATTGAAAGCAATCAGTTTTGCGTCATTCTCGGCCCGTCAGGCTGCGGCAAAAGTACTTTGCTGCGTATGATTGCCGGCCTCAACTCGATCACGGAAGGAGACCTTCTCTTTGACGGCAAGCGCATGAACCGGGTAGAGCCGAAAGACCGCGACATCGCAATGGTTTTCCAGTCTTATGCCCTTTATCCGCACATGACAGTTTACGATAACATGGCCTTTTCCTTAAAAATGGCCAAAGAGCGCAAGACTTTGATTCACGAACGAGTGCTGGAGGCGGCAAAGACGCTGCAGATTGAGGAATATCTTTACTCAAAACCGTCTGAGATCTCCGGCGGCCAGCGCCAGCGTGTTGCGCTCGGCCGCGCCATGGTAAGAAAACCGGCAGTCTTCCTGATGGATGAACCTTTGTCAAACCTCGACGCCAAACTGCGTGAACACATGCGTGTGGAACTGGTGCGCCTGCATCAGTCCCTCAAGACCACTTCAATCTACGTCACCCATGACCAGACTGAAGCCATGACCATGGCGGATATAATCGTTCTGCTGGACCAGGGCAAGGTGCAGCAAGTCGGAGCTCCGGCTGAGTTTTATGAAAAGCCCGCTAACCTTTTTGTGGCCGGTTTTATCGGCTCACCAACAATGAATATTTTCAGCGGCCGCATCGAAGACGGTCTTTTCCGTACCGAAAACAATCTGATCATTGTGGAGCCTAATGAAGAGGATGCGCGCAAGCTAAAAGACTATGAAGGCAAGGAAGTCTGCATGGGCATCCGCTCCGAACGTTTCAATGCCGGCAAGGCGGAAAAAAACAGCATCACGGTTAAGATTGATGTCATTGAGATGCTGGGCAAGGAGCAGTTACTTTACTGCAAATTCCCCGACGATCAGGAAGTTGTAATTTCCGAACCCGGATACTTCAACTACGGCCTGAATGAAGACCACAACTTCAGCTTCGACGTGGACGGCCTGCACTTCTTCGACGCCGAAACAACAATGAGAATCAACTGATGTTCGGTGCCAGGCACCTAACTTATTAAGTTATTGGATGCTGTAACTGGGCAGCAGCACTGCAGTCAGCTGTCCTGCAGCTAAAGAGAAGATAATCATACTGAGGAGAACATATGACTGGCGAGACTCAATATCCGGTTCAAGATGAAAAATACAATTACAAGGAGCTTCGCAGCGGCCGCAAAAGCGGCCTGCTCCTGCACATAAGCAGCCTTCCTTCGCCCTATGGTATCGGCACAATGGGCGACGCAGCCCGCGACTTTATCGATTTTCTCGTCCAGGCAGGCCAGTCCTACTGGCAGATCCTCCCCATCGGGCCGACCGGTTTTGGGAATTCACCCTATCAGAGTTTTTCCACCCGCGCAGGCAACCCTTATCTGATTGATATCGACCTGCTAGTTCAGGATGGGCTTTTGAAAAAAGACGAGCCGGCGCAGTTTGATTTCGGCGCAGATGAAGAAAAAGTCGATTTTTCACTGCTATGGAAGAACCGGCTGACGCTCCTGCACCTGGCCTGGGAACGTCTGCGTGACAATAAAGTCCCGGACCTTTACGAAGAATTTGAAGAATTCAGGCAAGCTGAAGACTGGCTGGAAGAATATGCCGTCTTTATGAGCATAAAAAGTGCCTACGGCGGAGCTAGCTGGACTGACTGGCCAGACGATCTCAAACGGCGCAATCCGGTGAGCCTGGCTGAATTCATGGACAGCCACCAGGAAGAGATCGCATTTCAGGAGTTTTTGCAATTTCTCTTTTTCCGGCAATGGGAGCACCTGCATACATATGCCCGTAAGTCGGGCATAGAGATTATGGGTGACCTGCCGATTTATGTTGCCGGCGATTCTGCAGAGGTCTGGACCCGGCCGGAGCTTTTCCAGATGGACCAAGATCTCAAGCCAACTTTTGTTTCCGGGACACCGCCCGATGGCTATACTGATGGCGGCCAGCTCTGGGGCAGCCCCCTCTTCAAATGGGAAGTACATGAGGCTGATGGCTATAAATGGTGGATCGATCGCATACGTTTTCAGATGCGCTTTTATGACATGTTGCGTCTGGATCACTTCCGTGGCTTTGAATCCTACTGGGCAGTGCCCTATGGCGATTCTACGGCCAGCCGTGGCCGATGGGTACAAGGACCCGCGGACAAGCTTTTCCAGGCGATAAAAGACCAACTGGGCGCCTTGCCCTTGTTTGCTGAGGATCTGGGCTATATGACCAAAGAGGTTAGCGATTTCCGCGACCGTACCGGTTTCCCCAGCATGAAAGTTCTTCAATTTGCTTTCAATCCCAATGATCTCAGTGACTATCTGCCGCACAATATGATCGAAAACGCAGTGCTTTATACAGGCACTCACGACAATGACACCATTCGGGGCTGGCAGGAAGAAGGGGCTTCGGAAGAAGAACTTGCCTTTGCCAGGCGATATCTGGGCCTGAATGATGAAGAAGGTTTTGTCTGGGGTATGATGCGCGGCGCGGCGACAACAGTTGCCAATACAGTAATCTTTCAGATGCAGGACCTGCTGGAACTGGACAACAAGGCCCGCATGAATGTACCCGCAACCCTCGACGGAAACTGGGAATGGCGCATGAAAGCCGGCCTTTTGAGTTCAGAGCTGGCACAAAAACTGCACCAGCTGACCCGGATCAGCGGCCGGCTGGCAGTGCTGCGGTGACCCCATAAAGTTGGACTAAAAACAGCGGACGCAAGTTCGCTGTTTTTGTTCTTAAGCGGCAAGTGCTTTTACTTGCCGAAGATCCCCTTGGCTTTGTCCAGCAGGCCACCATCCTCGCCGACCTTATCCAGTTTCAGTTTAGCTTTCACACCGGAAACAACTGATTCGATCTGCTCATCAGGCAGGTCCACTCCCAGCAAGCCCTCAACAGCCTTCACCGGATTTTCCTTGAATTTCGCACCGAATTTCTCGTCGCTTTTTACCTTTTTTACTATTTCATCGATCTTTGCCTTAATGTCCATAAATCTCCAGTCCTTTCTTCAGCTCAACATCTGTATTTCTATATCATAAGAAGCGGAGAGCGGCTGCTCTCCGGCTTGCTTCCCCTTAATCAAGCAGCTGATAACTCAGGAAAAATCACCGGCTATCGCACGTTTAACCAGACGACTGGTACCCAGACGCGTGGCACCCAGCTCCATGTATTTTGCAGCATCAGCAAAGCTGGAAATACCACCGGCAGCCTTGATGCCGACACCTGCACCCACATGTTTTTTCATCAGTGCGATAACGTCAAAGCTCGCCCCTCCCGAAGCAAAGCCGGTCGATGTCTTAATAAAGTCAGCGCCGCTATTCGTAACTACTTCGCAGAGACGAATAATTTCCGCTTCAGTCAGCTCGCTGCTCTCAATGATTACCTTCAGCACTCCATCCGCCACAGCCTCCCGGACCATCGAAATTTCTTCCTCGACACAATCAAAAAGTCCGTCCTTGACCCAGCCAAGATTAATGACCATATCAATCTCTGACGCACCGTTCTCGATGGCGTTTTCAGCCTCGAAAACTTTGGTTTCCGCTGTATTGTAACCATTAGGGAAACCGGCCACAGTACAAATGGCGAGTCCTTTTTCAACATAATACACAGCCTCCTCAACGTAAGAAGGCGGGATGCAGGCGGACGCGCAACCAAAACTCATTGCATCATCCAGGATTTCTTTGATTTCTTCCCAGCTGCTGGTCGGTCGTAATAATGTGTGGTCAGTAATGGCCAAAATACCTTTAATATCCATTTGAGAGTTAGCTCTCCTTCCAAAGGATTTATAGTCTTCTGATTGCTTTAATTGGCATTATGCCACGACTGTCTCCAAACTTTGGTAATCAATGTTAAAAACACTGCGCTATTCAGCTTTTCGCCAGCAAAGACTTGCAAAATCAGGCGGCCAAGCAGTAAAACTTAGCCAGCCGCCTGCAGAAGAAAGATTGGTAAGTCAGAGACAACTTGTATTCAGACAGGAGCGCTGGTCTTTTTTAAAAAAGAGCCGGTCTTTTTTAAAATGCAAAAAGCCTGCGATCCAGTGATCACAGGCCTTTTCTCCTGGTGGGTACTACTGGACTTGAACCAGTGACCCCTTGCGTGTGAAGCAAGTGCTCTCCCGCTGAGCTAAGCACCCGAACTTGGTGACCCGTACGAGAATCGAACTCGTGATTCCGCCGTGAAAGGGCGGTGTCTTAACCGCTTGACCAACGGGCCTTATGGTAGCGGCAGTTGGATTTGAACCAACGACTCTCCGGGTATGAACCGAATGCTCTGGCCAACTGAGCTATGCCGCCATATATGGGTGCTTTTATTGCAAACGCTTAATGATGATATCAACATCAACTGCGATTGTCAAATTATTTCCGCCAAATATCCACAGAAAAAATAAGCCTTTATTTCAATCCTGACGAAAACCGCACTCCTAAATAGCTAGCTCATATAATACCCGTAAAAAAGAAAAGTTTAAAGTAGTTTAAAGTAGAAGCAATCCTACTTCGCCGTCGGAATTTGCAATTATATTTTAACTTTTGACTCCACTCTGCTATAATCAGCTTGCACGATTAGTGAAAGAGGCAGGGGTGGTTGACACAGAAGCGCCTTGTCTGATAATATATCGAAGCGTTCGAAAAATCGAACACCCAATTGTGCGGAACTAACTCAGTGGTAGAGTGTCACCTTGCCAAGGTGAAAGTCGCGAGTTCGAATCTCGTGTTCCGCTCCACAGCTTGGCCGGGGGCTATTGGGCCACCGGCCATTTTAAATAAAACGGTACCATAGCCAAGCGGTAAGGCAGAGGTCTGCAAAACCTCTATTCCCCGGTTCAAATCCGGGTGGTACCTCCAAAAGGACTCCGTTACAGATACAATCGTAGCGGAGTTATTTTTTATTTCTACATGAAAGCTGTTCATAACTTAATATCTCAGGTGCCTGGCACCATCGAGTACAGCCCCTGTTAAAAGAGGAATCAACATCGTTCACGCTGGTGAAGACATTAAGGCTGGAGAATTGTTGTCTAAGTCCGGCTCTATCATTGATTCCGGGACTGCCGGTTCGCTCGCGGCGCAAGGCGTAAGTTACCCTGAAGTATATAGAATACCTACGGTCGGAATCATTTCGACCGGCAGTGAAATAATTAATTTGGAAGATAGTTTAGAAGAGGGAAAAATCCGTAATTCCAACAGGTACATGCTGGAAGCGGCTTTGAGTAAAATAGGCATTGCATATCATTATCTGGGTAAGGCCGGAGATTCCACTACGGATATTTCAGAATTGATTTCTCTGGGTCTTGACGATTGCGACGCGGTGATAAGTACCGGAGGCGTGTCCGTCGGTGACTTTGATCTGACCCCTGACGCCATGGAAGTGTCAGGGGTGGAGATTTTGATTAGAGGAGTCTTGCTGAAACCCGGGATGGCGTGCGCCTACGGCATGAAAGGCAAAAAGCCTGTCTTCGCTCTTTCCGGCAACCCCGCTTCCGCTATAACGAATTTTTATGCGATCGTAAGTCCTGTCTTGAAGAAAATGGCAGGATGGGCCGCAGTCATGCCTGAAGAAATAAGCATAAATCTGAAATCAGATTTTAATAAAAACAGCAGACAGACCCGTTTCCTGCGGGGAAGACTGGATATATCAGATGGCACAGCCGGATTTGAGCTGCCCCCAAAACAGGGAAATGTGATGCTCAGCAGCTTCATAGGATCTGATGCAATCGCCATAATACCTGCCGGCAGCGGTCCGCTTCCTGCGGGTACGCAGTTAAAAGGATTTTTAATCTAAAAGGTGAAATTATGAGTTCCATCCCTATACTGTCTTTTGCCGGTTTTTCTGATTCCGGGAAAACCACATTGATCGAGAAGCTGATAAAAGAATTACACCTGAGAGGCCATCGTATTGCTGTCATCAAACATGATTCTCACGATTTTGAAATAGATCAGGAAGGAAAAGATTCCTGGCGATTTTCCCAAGCGGGCGCGACCATGACCCTCATCTCATCAGAATATAAATTCGCCCTGATAGAGAGGCGAAAGAAGTCTTTCGCTGAAATAATATCTCATATTAATGATGTTGATCTCATCCTGGTGGAAGGACACAAAGAAGAAAAACTCACGAAAATCGGGCTTTGCAGAGCAGCTAGCGGTCAGGGTTTTACGTCAGATCTGAGTGAATTCATAGCAATAGTTACAGATGTGGAAGATATCGAATTCGATCTGCCGAAATTCGACTTTGATGATATCAATGAGCTCGCTGATTTTATCCTGAAAAACAAAGACTGCTTTACTCATTCTCATGGACTGGGGCATTCCGGAGTCAATAACTGCTGATATATAGTGTGGAACATAACCCTGTTTCGAAATATAGCTAATTTCCATCGCACGCAAAGTATCAGTAAGATTCTCGTCTTTCTTCAGGACTTTAAAGCAACTTTCTATCTGCCAGCGGTTCTTGTTTATCCGTATAATCTCTTTGGCGTCGCCTTCAAGATTGGTGCAGACAGCGTAAAAATCATCGAGCCCGCCCAAGTCCTGCTTCAGTAGCTCCTTGCGCGAGCCAAAGCATCTAGGTTTTTAATGGTTCTAACTAAATGTCAAAGACACGAAAACTTTGATGTCTGGTATATAGATCTATTTTTATGTACAAAAAACACAAAAATTAATGAAAAACAGGGTTGTAATTATGCGATTAGCCAGATTTTATAGTGATAGAAAAATAGTAGGAGAAATTCAGGATTATTGTCAAAGGAGTAATCGTATTAAAATTTTCAAAAATCTATTAGCCGTCATGCTTGTATGCTGCATTTTTGTTAGCATTTTTGCTTTGCTCGGGATTCAGGTTGAAGCAAGCTCAGAAGACTCATTGTTTGTTTTCGAACGTAAAAACGTAGGATATATTTATTTTACTGAAGAGCGAAGCAAGGATAATGCTACTGGCACTTATGTTTATTACTATTATGCAAATGGACAACCATACGGCTCCTATTTTTCTGTTTGGAGTCAGGGTGTAAATGAAACTACAAATGGTTCGGGAATTATTTACGGAGGACAGCAGCGTAAAATATCCCAGTACGTTTATGAAAAAGGCAAACGTGTGTGCCAATTGGGCATTTCTCCACGAATTAGCGATATCGACAGAGTTTATGGTTGGTGGAGTCCGGATTCAGTAGGAGAATATCCTTACTGCAATCTCCCGTAGATCAATTATATTTGTTCAGATCAAAAACATGATCATTGGTTGTGTTTTTGATCTATCTTTATTTTTTGGATGGAAACTGAGGGGTTCAGTGATTACGCGGCTAAATTATAGGCGAAAAATACTTCAATTAAATACGCTCATACTTATGTTCGTTATGTTGTTTGCATCTGCTTGTACAGATTCTAATACGAACGAGAAGATAAACCCGACTAACCCTCAGAGCAATCCAGGTACAGAAAGCACAAAGAGTGAAACCGAAGTTATCCCTGGAACAACACTAGCTCCGAATAATCAGTCGGCGCCTTTATCTTCCAAGAAAACTACTTCTCACGGATCTCTGACCGACGGGAATATAAGTAAAGATAATTCTGTCATCCTGAGCGGCTTAGCAAAGCTGCAACTTGCGATTGAGGTGAAATCAGTCACGATCTTTGATGAAAAGTATCCTGTCGAAAGTTTCCCTGAGACAAGCTTTGCCCCAGGATCGGGGCCTATCATCTCAGATGGTGTTTTCGCTGCAGAAGATGTTTTTGTTAGCGTCTTGCTTGAACTGGAGCCTCTGGATCAGACGAGCGACTCGGAGAAGGAGTATAGTTTCGAAGAGATCATCTTGCTGGATACGGGCGCGCCGGATATAGAGACGCCGTCAATATTTATTATGCCGCTTGGCGATTCGATTGAACATGCTGATTATTCTGAAGACGCGGGCAATTTCTACAAAGTCTTTATCCGGAGCGGTGAAAGCGCTGATGTTTTGCTAGGTTTTATGCTACCCACTTCATCCTCTGATTCAGAGAATCTATATCTGGCTTTTGGTTCGACGGGAGCAGATGCATGGTATGTTTCACTTACGGACATTATTTCCAGAGAGGGCTAAAGATATGCTTAATAGTAGGTTCAAATCAAAACCCATACATAAAATTGCTGCAGTTGCTCTTGTGATGATGTTTACTTTCTTGTTGCCTGCCTGTGCCGGGAACAATGAAAACGGACAGCCTGTGGATAATAGTAATACTCAGCAAACTGTGAAGGAAGCACCCACACGCAAACCACATCAGAATGTTCAGGCTGATCCGGAATTTTCGCTAACTCCTTCACCAACATATCGTCCTATTGAGGAAGACAACATTTGCGAAGACAAAGTCGCTTTGTACGATGTAATGGAAGAGTGGGAAATCACTGTTGAATCGGCTCAGATATATGAGGGAGATTTGCCTGAATCAGATTTTCCTCCCGAGTTTTTCGGATCCTCAAGCGTCAAAAACGCTGCCAAGGATCGTGTCTTTTTACTCCTAATGGTTGAGTTTCACATCATCAAGCAAGCCGAATATTCGGAGACGGAGCACTTTATCAGTGACATAAATGTAATCGAAGCAAACAATATGGATCAGCCTGTGGGTCTTTCATACATTCAGGCGCTTGATTCAACAATCGGTCGTTCGGATAATCTCGAGAAAGACTTTTACAGGATTTATATGGCTGAGGGTGATCGGGGCAAGGCATATTTAGGTTTTCTTCTGCCTGAAGGACTTGCATCTTCCTCTGAACTCTACCTTTCTGTAGGACACATTACTCTTCCGGAGTCAGTACATTATATTCCATTGTCAGATATGCTGGATGCCGCATAGTATGGCTCTGTTAAGGATTAAGAAAATATCAATATGAATAAAGCAATATTGCGAAATTGCATCAAAACTGAGCTGAGAAAGGCCTTGGGCAATTATCTCTTTTGGCTTTCATTAGCTATAGTGGAAATGTCAACGTATGCATGTCCAAAAGTGATCAAATAAGAATGTACACTTTTACTGGGGGTGGGTCCAATTTCTATGCCCCCCTAGGGGGGCATAGAAATTAAGCGCGTTCGTATATGGTCATTGTCTTTCGATTGA
>LSQX01143604.1_pt1 | contig 29553 bp, 29 predicted proteins | sample 654561 | NCBI WGS metagenome assembly LSQX01 (sample SAMN04489861, study PRJNA283612) | anaerobic digester metagenome | isolation source: 4 biogas reactors fed with cattle manure at either 37C or 55C with and... | place: Denmark: Kongens Lyngby | collected 2014 | reverse complement strand
GGGCTTCGGTGTGCTCAATGATCAGGTAGGCACCGCTTTTAAAGGAAACGGTTTTCCCGAATAGAGACTTGATTTGTTTGTCGATGCCAAAATGCTCGAAAATGGGTGTTTTCGAGGAGTAGTACTTGACAATTTTTTGTTTTTCCGGAGCGATGGTGGAGATGAAATCCCGGATCTCGCGATACAGCGATTGGTCGTTAACGATGATGTTATTGAAGCTGGAATTAAGGATATCCCGCAGGATTGCGGATGTGCGATTGAGCTCACCGAGTACCAGGCTAGGTGTTGCAGCAACCTTAATATCCTGAAAGATTGATTCCCAGCGTTCTACAAGAGATCGAAGTTCGGCATCGAGCAGGGCTACCTTTCTTTCCTTAGCAACAGTTCGGACGATGACGCCGTAGTTCTTTGGCTTAATACTTAGTATCAGCCTTTTGAGGCGATCCCGTTCTTCTTCAGACTTTATCTTAGTGGAAACGGATACTTTATCCGAGAAAGGAAGCAAAACCAGATTCCGTCCGGCAAGGGAAATTTCACTCGTTAAACGGGGACCTTTCGACGCAATTGGTTCTTTGGCAATTTGAACCAAGATGGTTTGTCCCGATTTCATCAAGTTTGTGATCTTGCCGTGTTTATCGATATCCTGTTCAGTCTTGAACTTTTCGATTGGCATGATCTTCGTCTTCCTGGTCAAGGACAGGTTCAGGTACTTGTTCAGCGACTGAAACTGTGGGCCTAGGTCGAGGTAGTGAAGAAAGGCGTCCTTTTCGTATCCAACATCAACAAAAGCAGCATTTAGACCGGGCATGATCTTTTTGACCTTACCCAAGTAAACATCTCCTACTGCAAACTGAATATTGGATTTCTCCTTGTTGAGTTCGACCAGTCTCTTATCCTCAAGAAGAGCTATAGCAATCTCGTTAGGACTGGCATTAATGATCAATTCAGTACTCACAAAACATTTTTGCTTAAGGTAGATTGCAATGGTTTAATTGCCTGACCAATAAATAGCATAAACCTAAAGAGCAGTCTCTTTAGGTTTATGCTTGCACATATTTAACAAGGACTATTTCTTCTTCTTGTGACGATTTTTACGCAGGCGCTTCTTGCGCTTATGCGTCGCCATCTTATGTCTTTTGCGCTTTTTTCCGCTGGGCATAACAATCTAATTTTCCGGTATAAAACTACTTCTTAACTTGATCTTTAACTTTTGCAACGAAAGTTTTGGCAGGCTTAAAGGAGGGGATAAAATGCTGCGGAATGATGATGGTGGTGTTCTTGGAAATGTTCCGGGCTGTTTTCTCTGCTCTTTTCTTTACTATAAAACTTCCAAAGCCCCGGAGGTAAACGTTATTTCCATTTACTAATGAGGTCTTTACGGTGCTCATGAAAGCTTCAACCGTCTTTTGTACAGCAACTTTCTCAATTCCAGTGTTCTTGCTGATTTCGTTTACAATGTCTGCTTTAGTCATCGCTATAAATACTTTAGTTATCAATGAATTACAATCGGTCTGCAAATATAACCCTTTTATCTGTAAAAAAATATGGAGCATAACTTTTTTTCTTTTTTTTTCCACTGAAGCTACGAGGCTGCATCTAAGGACTATGTAACAACTGTTGAATTGAATATGTGCCATGAGTTTTTTTCCGGATCGGGGTTCACTTAGGGAAATCAAACCTCCCGACCCAACGCGTGCTTTTTAAAATGGTGAATTGTTCGTACTTTTAGTCAACCTTAAAAAAGAAAAAACAGATGTCAGTTAACAAAGTGATTTTAGTCGGAAACGTTGGTAAAGATCCAGAGATCAGGCATTTAGAGAATAATTTAGTTTTAGCCCGGTTCTCTCTGGCCACCTCGGAAACCTATAAAAATAGGAACGGTGAGATGGTTACTAACACGGAATGGCACAATATAGTAGCCTGGCGGCAGCTGGCTGAATTGGCTGAGCGCTTTATCAGAAAGGGCAGGCAACTCTATGTTGAAGGTAAGATCACGACTCGCCAGTGGGATGATAAAGAAGGCAATAAGCGTTATACCACCGAGATTGTGGCGGATAATATTCGCCTCTTGGGCAAACGTGAGGATATTGAACAGAACAATGATTCCAATGTTAGGCCTTCCAGAGCGGTTACCCCGGAGCCCATGTCGGAGGATGTTGATATTCCTAACGAGCCCGATGATCTTCCATTCTAAAAGTTGAAATGGACCCCGGCCTAAGTATAGCTTATCTGACCGCACCGCTTCGGACTACTGTCACCTCAGGATTTAGCCTGGAGCAAGGTGTCCAATTGATCATAATAGTGATCTTGTTAGCAGCCTCTGCACTGATATCTGGAGCTGAGGCTGCTTTCTTTTCTATTTCAGCACAGGATAAACAAAAGCTGGATCGGGAACAAGGAAGAACACCAAGAACCGTTCTCCGGTTGTTAGAGAAGCCAGATAATTTGTTTGCAACTATTATGGTGGTAAACAATCTGATGAACATTGGCGTGATCATTCTATCAGCCGGGTTCACAGAAGGCTTGCTAAATATGCCAGATCGACCGGTTCTGAAATGCATCCTCCAGATCGGGATAATCACCTTTGCAATTGTCCTGCTGGGAGAAGTGCTTCCTAAAATTTTCTCCACACGTTATGCTCTCAAGTTGGCTAGACTAACGGCTCTTCCACTCTATGTTATGGAGTGGGTCACCCGACCAGTCAGTAAAATTTTCCTAAAATCAAACTCAGCTGTTAACCGAAGGATTCAAGAGTCGAAGAAGTCCATGACAATTGGTCAGCTGTCGGATGCCCTGGACTTAACCAGTGATGACCTTGAGGAGGAGGAAAAGATACTGAAGGGGATTGTGCGGTTTGCTACAATCGAAGTGAGAGAAGTCATGGTTCCCCGTGTGGATATCGTTGCTCTGGATATTGCTTCCCCTTTTCGTAGTGTTCTTTCAAGAATGATCGAGCACGCCTATTCCAGGTATCCTGTTTATCAGGACGATATAGATAACCTCAAGGGAGTCATCTATCTAAAAGATCTGCTTCCACATACTCAGAAAACCAACTCTTTTCGCTGGCAAACCTTGGTACGGCCGCCATTTTTTATTCCGGAGAACAAAAAGATTAGCGACCTGCTGGAGGAGTTCAGAACCAACAGGATGCATCTGGCTATTGTGGTCGACGAATATGGCGGAACATCAGGATTAATCTCAATGGAGGATATTCTGGAAGAGATTGTTGGAGAGATTCGCGATGAATCTGATGTGGAAGAGGAGATCATTTACCGGACCGTTGGCGCCAATACCTATATCTTTGATGGCAAAACCCTCCTGAACGATCTGGTAAAAATCCTGGAATTATCAGACGACTTCTTTGAAGGCCTTCGCGGTGGATCCGATACTGTGGCCGGGCTGTTCCTTGAACTGTTGGGTGATATTCCGGAGACGGGCGAAGAAGTGAAGATCGGTCATTTAACCTTTATCGTGAAAAGTAAGGATGACCGCCGGATTACGGAGGTTCAGATTCATGTGGATAATTCTGAAAATGAATAATTTACCAAGGTTTATTCTGCTCCTGGTTGCCGCTACCTTGCTGATGGCAGGTTGCCGGAACTCTTTCACTCCTAAACCGAGGGGATATTTTCGAATCGAATTGCCGGACAAAGCGTATCAACTTCTGCAAGGTGATTATCCCTACGAGTTTGAATACCCGATTTATTCCAGGGCGACAAAATATTCAGGCGCTTTTTCCAATGGCGATTCTGCATCCTATTGGATCAATCTGGAGTTTCCTGATTATAAGGGGCGTATTCATTTGACATACAAGGAGGTTAAGGATAATTTGCCACAACTCCTGGATGATGCTCACACCTTTGCTTACAAGCACTCCGTTTTGGCGGATGCCATAGGTCAGGCTGTTTTTGTCGATACGCTTGCCAGCGTGTACGGAGTAATGTTTGATATCAAGGGTAACACTGCCTCATCGATACAGTTTTATGTAACTGACAGCGTACGGAATTTTTTAAGGGGGGCTCTCTATTTTGATGTTCAGCCTAACCAAGACTCTCTATCTCCGGTGATCGGATTTATCCGGGAAGATATTGAGCATTTAATGGAAACCCTCAGGTGGAAATAGGCAGGCGCCACTCTCCTTAATACCTAACCAGAGCAGTTTCTACGCCGAGAGATATTTTGGGTAGTTCCACGGGAACCGTATCTAGGAATAGAGGACCCATTCTGTAGGTTGCTGTTATTGCAAATCGGTTAAATCCGAGTCGTGCAAAAAGCTCCGGTACCCAATCCTGCATATATTCCAGCCCCCTGAAGATCTGTTTCGTTTTGCGGTACCAATTACCTGTGTCATTGTTTCCCGGATCGGTTTGAACTAACCGGCTTCCCATCAACAAGGTTTCCCTAACCCCAATATCCAGGTAACGCCCCAAGTAGTTGCCCCTCTGCCCAAATCGAAATCGTAATCCAAGGCCCGTCGTTGCCTTGCTCAGATGAAGGATCTGTCGGGAGTGGATGTCAGTATCGGGAAATTGTTTGCCTTCAAACTGATTGAACCGGACATTATCCCATCTTAGTCCGGCTTCTAGAATAAAGGCTAATGGATTGAAAATCTTTAATTTATAACGATAGCCAGCCGCAAATGAACCGGTGAGGGGAATCTTTATCAGTTTTTGCTCTGTTTGAGGGTAGGGAATAGCGAACCCCATTTCCAGGTAAAGATGTCCGAAATGTAGTTTGTTTGGCCCATAGTTGCCTGCTCCGGGTACCGAGTCAACATCCTGCTGGAGAACCATTTCCTGACCTTTTACTCCCATCAGGGAGGTGATTATCAGGATGATTGCTGCCAAGATCTGTTTTTTTATCATTTGGTTGCCCTCCATTCTATTTGTGTTCCCCGGTAAGTAGCACGTATGACATCACCAGGCAGGTATCTGTATTTATCAATTTGGATTGTTCCGGGTTCTAGTATCCGGTACACGCCGTAATGCCTAAGGTAACCATCAGGTCGGGCAATGTGGTAGTAAAGGTATTGTTCTTCGCGGTTGGAGTTACTCTTGACTGGAGACTGTTTTGTAGAAATCGTTACACCATTTTCAGATTTATCGACTGAAACGGTGACGATGGGTTTAGCGCGTGGGGTGTTTAGTACTCTGGATGCCTTCGGGATGCCAAAACCGTGAGCATAATCGTAATAGGGATACAGATGCCCGGCCTGTTCCACCTGGTGTAAAATGTCCATTGCCGTGGCGTCGGGATTCATTTGCCAAAGGCAGGCTGCAAAACCAGTTACCAGGGGAGCTGAAAAGGAAGTGCCGAACATGATTCGTATCCCCTTTGGACTTAGGGCGGCAACCTTGCCTGGAGCGCTAATGTTCGGTTTACTTCGCTTGTCGGCCGTTGGCCCGCGAGAGCTGAAATTAGCTACTATGCCGGTTTTGGGGTCAATAGCACCTACACTGAGGATAGAATCCGCATCAGCTGGTGTCCCGAGGTAAAACCACTTATTGGCTCCCTCGTTTCCCATTGCGTTGATTATCAGAATGTTATTTTTTGCGGCATAACTCGCAGCGCGGGAGGAGGGGCTAGTTTTTCCATCCAGATCGCTCAAAAAATAGCGTTGATAGGTGTATCCAAGGGAGGATTGAATAATCTGTGCTCCGTTGGCAATTGCCCATTCCACAGCTTTTCCCCAATTGATCTCTTCGCGGCGGGGTTCTCCATTCATTTCGGTTCTGGCCAGCAGAAACTCTGCATCAGGAGCAAGACCCAGAGGAGTTCCCTGATAGATGCCGGCAATACAGGATAAGACTGCAGTGCCATGAGGATTTCCGGTGTACACATCCTCGCGGTTTCGCACAAAATCCCAAGTTGCTATAATCTGTTTATTATCAAATAGATGCTTTAATCCCGGATGAGTATTTGTCCCTGGAAACCCGGCGTCAATGACTGCGATTCTTATCTTTTTCCCAGACAATCCCATGATTCGAAACAATTCGGCATCCAGGTAATTTAGTTGTTCACGGGCGGTCAGGCTGAGATTGCTGTTCAGGAGAGCTGGCTGTTCATTGCCAGGAGGAGTCTGGCACTTGGCTGAGTTTTCTCTGATCGCGGGCAAGAAGGCAGCCAGTGCAACGATGATCCAGGTTATGGGGTGTGCTAGGGTATTCATCTAGTAATCTGAATGTTATTGGAGTATGTCTCGGATGATATTTCCAACGGATCCTTCCGGTCTGGGAATGTTTAAAATCCTTGACAGAGTTGGTGTAATATCCAGAGGGGTAACCGGTTTATCACAAATGCCGGGATTAATTCCCCATCCGTACCATACCATTGGGATATGGCGGTCGTAGGAGTGTGGGCTACCGGAGTCGCTATCTGTATTTTCCTCCTGAATCCAGCCTGGCTGCAGGATCAAAATCAGATCACCTGTACGGTCGGGGTAAAAAGAGTTTTGAAGCAGGTCGGCCCAAGGTTGTGTTACGGCTCCAGTAACCAGCCTATCAGCGGGTATGGCTCGTGAAACACCTTCGAAATGGGTTAGAAATCGGGCAGCTTGTTCCTGAATATCGAGAAAAGGAATGTTTTTGCTGTCGATCAGGGTTTCGTTTAGGTACACCTGAAGGTTAATATAATTCTCGACCCAATCGCCCTCTCCATAAATTGCTGTAAGATAAGAATTTAGAAGAGCCATGGCATTACGATAGCGAAAATATCCACCAGGAAGTTTAAGTGACTTATTGTAGTCCGGATCGCGGGAAACGCCATGGGTAGAGGTTAAAATGAACAGGCTACTATCCCGGCCAACGGTTTCCTCCACCTGATGGATCAATCGTTGGATCTCGATATCCAGTCGGAGCAAGGCGTCAGCGACTTCACGCGAATCGGGGCCGAAGAGTAGATTAAGCTGATGGATTGCCGTAAAGCTGACCCATAAGATATCGGGGTGCTTGTCTGTACCGAGATTTTCTTCCAGCATGGCTGCTTTGGCGAAGTCGGCCACCAGCGTGTTTCCAAAGGGAACTTTGGTTAGAATCTCAAAATCCTGGCTTAGGCTCTCTTTACGGATGCGGGCCATTTTATAAGGGAAGGTTTTGAATCGGTTAAAGAATCCTGTTTCAAAGGGATTGTCATCAGGGATGATGATCTCATAGAGATTATCGGCCAGAAGTTGATTCCATTCACGTTCAATATAAATTTCAGCGATATTCCGTTGGTTATAATGGTTCACCCATTGCGGGATCTCTTCCATGTAGTGACTGCTGGTCATCCACTTTCCATTGGCGGAGTTGAACCAGTAGCAGGAAGATGGTTGATGCCCGGCTAGCAGGACGCTGGATTCGGGCTGGAGTGAAACCGTCACTACTTTGCTACGGTTATTGCTGGCCAGTAAAAGGACATCGTTGATGGTAGGGGTCAGCAGATACCTTGGGGAATGCCGTCCGAGCAGAGAAAGTGTTCCAACTGGTCGGGCTGTTTGGTCAGCCGTACAGAACACCTCTTCCCGGCTGAGGCGATTGTACCACTTAGCGGAAATGATTCCGTGCAGTGCTGGGGTTGATCCGGTAGAAATCGAGGCGTGGGATGATCCGATATCGGCCATCAGGAAAGGAATGTTGGCATCAGAAAAGGAGAGCCCCTGGGTAACCAATTTTTTGATCCCACCTTCACCGAAAAGGTGCCAGTACCGATCAATCCAGTCGGCTCGTAACCCATCCACAACTATACCAACGACAAGAGAAGGTGGTTCTTTAGGAAGAACAGGCTGTGCCTTTGTTCCTGCTGGTGAGATCAGGAAGCAGCAGAGTAGGATAACGTACACCAAGGTATTCAGCTTATGGCTGATATTGTGATAATTCATGGTAAGTGTTGACTGTCAGACATTAAAACGGATATGCAGGATGTCCCCGTCCTCAACAACATAATTTTTCCCTTCGATGTAAAGCTTTCCGGCATCGCGGCAGGCAGCTTCGGATTTTAGGTTGATGAAGTCATTGAATTTCATCACTTCTGCCCGAATAAATCCTCGTTGCAGATCTGAATGGATAGCTCCTGCAGCCTCAGGTGCGGTACTGCCTTTTCGGATAGTCCAGGCTTTCACCTCTTTAGGCCCTGCTGTAAAGAAGACCTCAAGATTCAGGATTGAAAAAGCCGACCGGATCAGTTTATTTACACCGGGTTCTTCCAGTCCGATGGCTGCCAGAAAAGCTTCGCGATCTTGTTGATCTTCCAGTTCGGTAATCTCCGACTCAGCCTTGGCTGCGATAGTCAGGACTTCGGCTTTCTCATCGCCCAGCGACTGGGTAAATCTTTGGGAATAGTGGTTGCCGTTGACAGCGGACGACTCATCCACGTTACAGACGTAGATGACTGGTTTGGCTGTTAACAACATGAGGTCGGCGATCGACTCTTCTTCCTCTGGATCTAGGTTTAACGTTCTGACATTCTGGAAGTTCTCGATGTGTTTTTTTATCGTAGTAACGACTTCAAGTCCTTTTTTTGCACTCTTTTCACCGACACGAGCTGCTTTTTCCAGTTTTTGGATTCTCTTTTCAATTGATTCGAGATCTTTAACTTGGAGCTCAAGGTCGATAGTTTCACGATCCCGAACGGGGTCGATAGTCTGATCAATGTGAGGAAGATTGGGGTCGTCGAAACAACGGACGACATGGATCAGGGCGTCACAGTTCCGAATATCCGAGAGGAAGCTGTTGCCCACTCCTTCGCCTTTTGATGATCCTTTTGCCAGTCCCGGAATATCGATAATATCGACTGTGGTAGGAACTACTTTGGCCGAATGAATCAGATCATCGATCATTTGGAGACGGTTGTCGGGTACTTTAACCTGGCCTAGGTTCGACCGGTTAGTGCTGAAAGCGAAGCTGGAGGTTGGAACTTTGGTATCGGAGATGCAGTTAAACAGTGTTGTTTTGCCAGTATTTGTGATCCCGATGATTCCGCATTTAAGGCCCATAAGAGGTTTCTTTAGTCAGCAAAGGTAAAAAAAAGTGCTATTTTCGCTGAGTCCCTCACCAATCATTGATTTGCTATTCATGAACAACGAGACAGTTAAACGGGCTGCGGATCAGATCCGCATTTTATCAGCTGCGATGGTAGAAAAGGCCAAGTCGGGTCATCCCGGTGGTGCCATGGGAGGAGCTGATTACATTCAAATTCTTTTTTCGGAGTTTTTAACCTTTGATCCCGATGATTCGGGTTGGAAGTTTCGCGATCGTTTCTTCTTGGATCCGGGGCACATGTCACCGATGCTTTATTCGGTGTTGAGTCTATGTGGGAAGTATACAATGGACGATCTGAAAGCATTCAGGCAGTGGGGAAGTGTTACTCCCGGTCACCCGGAGCTGGATGTCAATCGTGGGGTAGAGAATACCAGTGGGCCGCTGGGTCAGGGCCACGCGATGGCAGTAGGAGCCGCCATCGCTGCCCGTTTCCTGGAATCGCGGTTTGGCGAATGGACGGCTCACAAGATCTATTCGTTCATTTCCGATGGCGGTATTCAGGAGGAGATTTCTCAGGGGGCTGGCCGTGTTGCCGGGTTCTTGGGATTGAGTAACCTCATTCTTTTCTATGACTCAAATGATATTCAGTTATCAACTTCTACTTCGGCGGTTACTCGTGAGGATACTGCGATGAAGTATCAATCATGGGGCTGGAGAACCATCACCATTAACGGGCATGATGCTGATGAGATCCGGAGTGCCCTGCTGGAGGCGGTCACCGAGCGGGAGCGACCGGTGCTGATCATTGGGAAGACGGTGATGGGCAAAGGTTGCATAAATCCAGCAGGAGAATCCTTTGAAGGGATGAGCTCAACTCACGGACAGCCTATCTCAAAGGCAGGTGCTTCTTTCGAGCAGACAATTGTCAATTTGGGTGGTAATCCGGAAGATCCTTTTACCATTTTCCCGGATGTGGTGGGGTATTATGAGGCTGTTTTACGGGCCAAGCGAGATAAAGCTATTGAAAGAAAGCAGATTGAGGCGGAGTGGAAGCAGGAGAATCCGGAAGCCTGGGATAAGCTGCAAAGCTTTTTCAACGAGGAGTTGTCTGCGGTTGACTGGGGTTCTATTGATTTCAAGCCAGGCTTGTCAACCCGTGAAGCCTCCGGGGTAGTTCTTTCGCATTTTGCGGAACATTTTGATAATATGATTGTTATGTCGGCTGATCTGGCTAATTCTGACAAGACTGATGCCTTTCTGAAAAAGACCCATCCTTTCGGATATCAGGATTTTCGCGGAGCTTTTCTTCATGTGGGAGTCTCTGAGCTGACCATGGGTGCGCTGGCTAACGGTATGGCACTTCATGGCGGTGTCGTGCCGGTATGCGGGACATTTTTTGTTTTTTCTGATTATATGAAACCGGCTGTTAGGATGGCTGCGCTGATGGAGTTGCCGATCATTTATCTGTGGACTCATGATGCCTTTAGGGTGGGTGAGGATGGTCCCACTCACCAGCCAGTAGAGCAGGAGGCTCAGATCAGGCTGATGGAGAAGCTCAGAAACCACTCCGGTCATCCCTCGATGCTGGTGCTTCGGCCTGCCGATTCAGCTGAAACGGTCGTTGCCTGGAGTATGGCTCTCGAAAATCGCCATCGTCCTACGGCACTTTTATTATCGCGGCAGGGCATACATGATCTGCCACCTCAAAATGCTACTGAACGCTTGAATCAGGCTGCTAAAGCAAAAATGGGAGGTTATGTGGTATTGAAAAATGGTACTAATCCAGTCATTACCCTCCTTGGCAATGGCTCCGAAGTGGCCACACTCGTGGAAGCAGCAGATGTGCTACTGAACGAGCATGGAGTCTCAAGCCAGGTGGTTTCCATCCCTTCGGAAAGTTTATTTCTTGCCCAGAGTGCTGATTATCAGAAGGCTGTGATTCCAGAAGAAATCCCAGTCTTTGCGTTGACTGCCGGATTACCGGTGACAATGGAGAAGTTAGCTGGTTCTGGAGGATTTGTTTGGGGGCTCGATCACTTTGGTTATTCAGCGCCGGCAGGAGTTCTGGATCAAAAGTTTGGATTCACAGCAATCAATGTGGTTTCGCAGGTATGCGGAATGCTTGGAATTAATTAAAAACAAACAGATAAGTTTAATGGCTTTCCCGGACGACAAAGAACTTTTGACGAGTTACCGCGAATCGGGACGGCCGGAGTACTATTTTGGGATTATCCTGGAGAAATATCAGCAAAAACTCTACTGGTACATTCGCAGGATGGTGATTAATCATGAGGATGCCGATGATGTGCTTCAGAATACATTTGTCAAGGTTTGGAGGGGATTGCCGGCATTCAGGGAGGGTAGCGGGTTATTTACTTGGATGTACAGAATTGCTACTAATGAGGCCTTGACATTTCTGAAAAGTCGACAGAAAAGGCGCAAGAGGGAGATGGACGATCCGGAAGGGAGGATCGTGGAGGGATTGCACAGTGATCCTGAATTTAGTGGTGACGAGCTCTATCAGAAATTATTGATTGCGATTGAGCAGTTACCAACGAAGCAGCAGCAGGTTTTCCGTTTGCGCTATTTTGAAGAGATGCCTTATGAAGATATGTCGACGGTTTTGGATACCTCGGTCGGGGCATTGAAGGCATCCTATCATCACGCAGCAAAGAAAATTCAATCAGCCATTTTGGACGGAGATTAAACCTCTACGGACAGGTGGCGTCTAACTGGCGAAAGAATTAGGAATGGATAAGCACAACACTATTTTGGACTATGAGCGGCTCAAAAAGCAGCATTTGTCGGTACCGGAAGGCTATTTCGACGAGTTGCCAGGTCGGGTGATGGCGCGAATCCGTCAGGAGAGTGTTCGGCCGATACCTTACCAACGAAGACGATTGATCCAACCCTGGATGGCTTGGGTGAGTGCCGCAGCTGTGGTTATTCTCGTTGCCTGGCTGGGAATCAGGACAATCAACCGTGTTCCCGCTCAGGATGACTTGCTGGCAGATAAAATGCAATTTATGATTGAGTTTTACGGTCAAGACCTGAATGAGGCTATCCTGGCTGGATACTTGGAGGATCAGGACATTCAGCTCTCAACAAATGTTAATCAGGATGCTCAGGATTTGATATTCTATCACCCCGATCAGGTGGAAAGCTTGCTCTATGAGTCGATCCTTGAAAAAAATCCGAAACAATGAAAAGAGTAATCATCACAACCTTAGCGTTGGTCGTCTTGACCACCCTGACACTTGGCCAAGAGAAAAGGCCGCGCTTTCGTGCCAACATGGAGTTAATGAGGTCGGAACGAGTCTCTTTTCTGACCAACAAATTACAATTGACCGTTGATGAGGCAGAGAAGTTTTGGCCACTTTATAATGAGTATCAGAAAAAGCGCGAAGAGTTGTTTTTTGCCAGGCAAAAGATGATGCCTCGAAATTTCGATCCTGCAAAAGCTACCGACAAAGATCTCGAGGAGATGCTCAACAACATGCTGGATGAAGATGTAAAACTAGCGGAGCTTAAACGGGAATACTTTTTGAAAATCAGAGAGGTGATCCCTGTTCGAAAGGTTCTGATGCTTCATCGTGCGGAACAGGAGTTTATGAACCATCTTTTAAACCGTATACACGAAGGTGGTTCCCCCGGTGGTGGCGATCGATCGGGGCGAGATTTCCCTACTAAAAGTCCGTTGCCTGAAACTCGTTGAGGAAATCAGCCGAAGACTGTATCAATGGATAAAGAATTTGGTCCTGTTCAACGAATGGGACCTTTTTTCTATACTCCATGACGACCTTCTCGAGAGTGGGAGATGTGTGGGCAGGTCTTCTAAACTCCAGAGCTTGAGCGGCATTCATAAGTTCAATCCCTAGAATCGTTCGTAGATTAATGATAATCTTGTACGTTTTTGTGGCAGCGTTGGCGCCCATGCTGACATGATCCTCCTGGCCGTTTGAAGAGACGATGGAGTCGACCGAAGCAGGTGTAGCCAGTTGCTTGTTTTGGCTGACCAGGGAGGCTGCGGTGTACTGAGGGATCATGAATCCAGAGTTTAGACCAGGATTAGCCACCAGAAAAGCGGGAAGCTCTCTGGATCCTGACAGTAGCTGGAAGGTTCTCCGTTCGGAAATGTTGCCTAGCTCGGCAAGAGCGATGCCCAAGAGGTCGAGCGCAAGAGCCAACGGCTGTCCGTGAAAATTACCAGCGCTTATCACCTGCTCCTGCTCCGGGAAAATGGTCGGATTATCGGTCACCGCATTAATCTCCCGCGAAAAAACCTGAGCGACATACTGGATCGCGTCATAGGTGGCACCATGAACCTGAGGAATACAGCGAAATGAGTAAGGATCCTGAACCTGTACTTTTGGAAGGCTCATTAATTCGCTGTTTTTTAGGTAATTGCTGATTGCTCGAGCACAATCTGCCTGGCCAGGATGCGGACGAATTTCTTGGATCATCGGATTGAACGGTTCAATACGTCCGTCGAATGAGTCGAGTGACAGTGCTCCAGCCAGGTTAGCCCAGTTGTAGAGCCTGACCGCCTGGTTAAGGCACCAGATTCCGTATGCGCTCATGAACTGGGTGCCATTCAAAAGAGCCAGTCCTTCTTTTGATTGGAGCTGAACAGGGTCAAGACCTTTTTCTGCGAGTAATTCTGCAGCAGGTCTTTTTTTCCCTTCAAACCAGACTTCTCCTTCACCAATCAAGGGTAAGGCGAGGTGAGCCAGCGGAGCAAGATCGCCGGAGGCACCCAGCGAACCTTCCTGATAGACCACCGGAAGGATATCGTGATTAAACAGGTCGATTAGTCTGAGAACGGTTAACAGCTGGACTCCGGAATTTCCGTAGGAGAGCGACTGGATTTTAAGCAGAAGCATCAACCGGATAATCTCTTTTGGCACAGGCTGACCTGTACCGCAGGCATGAGAGCGTACGAGATTAACCTGTAATTGATGAAGTTCATGCTTTGATACCGAAGTGTTATGCAGTGCTCCGAAACCAGTGGTAACTCCATATATTGGCCTGTCGTCCAGTTTGATGCGTCGATCGAGGTACTCCCGGCAATGCACAATCCGCTTTCTTGATTCTTCGGACAATTCGAGCTTGTATCTATTGTCCATGATCTCCCGGATGATTTCCGGTGTCAGTCGTTTTGGACTGATCTGATGAATGTTCATAAGGATAGTAAATAACTCCGGATGTTGGCGGATAGTTCTCCAATTGAAGAGTCTGACTGTAGGCCAGTTATCATATTTCTTACGGTAGCTTTTCCTTCGGTGAGTTCTGATTCACCAATCATCACGACAATTGGGATATGATTTTGATCGGCATATTGGAATTGTTTTTTGAGCTTAGCAACATCGGGATAAACTTCAGCCCGGATGCCGCTATTTCTCAATTCCTCAGCTAACTGATAGGCTATAGGTGATTCTTTATCGCCAAAATTCATAAACAGAACCTGGGTAGAGGTTTGTGTAAAGCCAGGGAATCCTTCGGTGTGTTCCAACACGTCATAGATTCGATCGGCTCCAAAGGAGACTCCCACTCCCGAAACTCCAGGCATACCGAAAATGCCGGTCAGGTCGTCGTAACGACCACCACCACAGATTGATCCGATGATGACATCATCCGATTTTACTTCGATGATAGCTCCGGTGTAATAATTGAGTCCACGGGCTAGCGTCAGGTCAACTTCTACTGTTGACTGGAGTGGGTAGTTTGCCAGCAGGACGAGAACCTGGTTTAACTCATCGAGGCCGGCTTTTCCGTTTTTTGTATGGCTTAGATTTGTCTGTAAAGTATTGATTATCTCTTGGTTGGATCCTTTAACGGTCAGTAGGGGCTGAAGTTCTGTTGCGGCCTTTTCGGTGATTCCCCGTGTGAGCCACTCTTTTTTAACCTCTTCAATGCCGATCTTATCCAGTTTGTCCAGGGCAACAGTCAGATCAGTCAGGCGCTCAGGTTGCCCGATAAGTTCGGCCATACCGGCTAATATTTTCCGGTTGTTGATTTTAATCGTCACCCTGATTCCTAGATCGGCAAAGATCCGGTCGATAATGCGGATAAGCTCCGTTTCGTTTTGCAAGGAATCACTGCCAATCACGTCCACATCACACTGATAAAACTCACGGTAGCGACCCTTCTGCGGTCGGTCGGCGCGCCAGACGGGTTGAATTTGGTACCGTTTAAAAGGGAAGGTGATTTCATCGCGATGCTGAACCACAAACCGTGCAAATGGAACGGTCAGGTCGTATCGTAGGGCTTTTTCAGTGATCTCCGGGGTTATGCGACGGCTCAAATCGGGAGTAATCGCTTCGCTAAGCAAATTGGTCGGAATTTTGCTAACGAAATCACCGGAGTTTAATATCTTGAATATCAGCTTGTCGCCCTCGTCTCCATATTTTCCCAGTAAGGTATCCAGGGTTTCCATGGCAGGGGTTTCGATTGGCTGGTAGCCATATAGTTCAAAGACTTTCTGGATGGTGCTGAAGATGAAATTTCTTCGCATCATCTGGATAGGTCCGAAATCGCGTGTGCCTTTAGGCAATGATGGTTTTTGGCTCATGGTTGATCCCAATAGAGAGCAAAAATAGCATAAAATCGGGATACCTGGCCAGGCAGTTAGCGGGAGAAGTGGTGGAGATAATCGGACAGGCGGGTTCCCATCCGGTCTTTTGGGTTTCGTTCACCGTTGGTGTCGAAAAACATTTTGACATTCGCTGGTCCTGAAAGATGCGCAGCAGCGAGGATACCAGTCCGAGTGATTGGAATGGTATCAAAAAGGGTAAGTCCAATATACTGTTCGAAATAGTTTCTCATGTCAACCTCATTTAGTCGGAGGAGCTCATCCATAGCCTTTTCCTGATCCTTTTCGGGGAAGATATTCGGGTCTTTCATGAACTCTTCGGGATTGACATGATCGTAACCTGTTGCAGCTAAAGCGCTCTTCCCAAACTGATATTTGCCAATATAGCCGAACTGGTTAAACTCTTTCCAATTATTACTGGATTCAAGCCTAGCCAGCTTCTTCTTAAAATCATTGTAATGAGCAAGATAGGCTTCTTTATCCCGTTTCAGAACTTTAGCTCTGATCTCGTCGAGCAGGGCAAAAGAGTCGGGGGTGCCGGGCATATCCGGAGCTGGAAGCCTGACGGGCATGATCAGAAACAGGGTTAATATGTAGAACAATCTGATTTTCACTATTAAATAAATATTCAGTACATCAAACGCTTTAAATCGAGAATTGTTTTGTGATGTACAATTTTGGGGTGCAAAGGTGCTAACATTCTGATGATTACGGAAATTTTGTCGGGATTTTTTGGTAATTGCGGTTTATGGGTTCACCGTACCGGGAAATAGACTGGATTTTTCTCGTTCAGTCGGCGGATAAAAAAGAACAGCAGCTCATTTTGTTTCCTCTTTTTCAGTGACATAAACTCATCGTACAACTCAGGATCTTCGATCAGCATGGCTTGGACGGAGGATCGATCGAAAGACATCACCTTACCTGTTTCAAAGTCGATAATATACTGACGGAGCTCTTTGGATCTGGTTGTTCTGGGGTAGCCTGATCGATAGGAGTAAGGGTTGTAATACCCATAGTTGTAATAATCGTGGTAGTAAGGGTCGTGGTAGGTGTTGACAATGGTAATATCAGCAATAAAATGGCAGACCCGGCCGATAACCGGGATTCGGTTGAATTCGCCATTATATTGAACATAGAGTTTACCATCCTGAGCGTAGCCCCAGATCTGGGAGGTCTGAACCTCCTGCTGTGCTCCAAAGGCATCGAAAAAGCCAATGGTTTTATTCTGGGTCAGGTCTTTATAAAAATTGTGATCGAAGGGATCGTTGTTCGAGACAATCCGGATAGCCGGGATGGGTGCATTGTTTTTTACCTGACTGAAATTCAGGTAGATTCCGTCGTTAAAGCGGAATTCCGGAGTATATTGAACTCGTCTTACAGAATCTTCCTGGGCGGAAGTTTCCACTGTGACAAAGAGAAGTAGCAGGATAGTTAGCCAGCGCATTGTTTCAAATATAGTTTTTTTACTTTTATCAGGTAAACCTGTCATCATGTTAACGTACAAAATTTATGCCGCCGGAAGATTGCTGGAAACCGGAGAACGCCTAACCATTTCCAGGCCGTATGATGGACAGGTATTTGCTGAAGTATCGTTAGGCACTGCTGATATTCTTGAGCAAGCCATTGAATATGCGGTGGCTGTCAGTAAGGAGTTTGGTTCTCTGCCAGGGTTTCGCCGGAGTGCGATGTTGCAGGAGATTGTTAATGGGATGATGTTGGATCGAGAGCTGTTGGCGGATCTAATCTGCCAGGAGGCAGGCAAGCCGATTCGATATGCTATCGCTGAGGTAGATCGTGCGATTCAGACATTCCGGGTGGCTTCGGAGGAGGCCAGGCGAATACCGGGGGAATATCTGTCTCTTGATTGGACTCCCGGTGGAGATGGCAAAGAGGGGTGGCTTCGCTATTTCCCGATAGGAGTGGTGGGAGCTATCTCGCCATTCAATTTCCCACTTAACTTGGCTGCTCACAAAATTGCCCCGGCGCTGGCTGCCGGCTGCCCAATCATTCTTAAACCGGCTTCACAAACTCCTGTGGCCATCCTGCATTTGGCTGAAATTATTAGCCAGGTTGGCTTGCCGGATGGCGCTTTGTCCATCATGCCGATGAAGCGGCAGACGGGCAATCTTCTTGTTACCGACTCTAGAATCAAGCTATTGACATTTACCGGATCCCCTGAGGTGGGATGGAAGATGAAGAATGATGCGGGGCAAAAACGTGTGGTTCTGGAGCTTGGTGGCAATGCCGGAGTTCTGATGGCTGATGCTGACCAAATGGAAATGGCTGTGGCAAAATGCACGACTGGTGCGTTTGCCTATTCAGGTCAGGTTTGCATCCATGTTCAGCGAATTTTTGTGCTGAAGCAGCTTTTCGAGGAGTTCGTTAAACAGTTCTTGGAAAGAACTCAGCGGTTGGTTGCCGGAGATCCCCAGGATCCGGCAACGGACATATCTGTCATGATCGATGAAAATAACGCCGTAAGGGTTGAAAACTGGATCAGAGAGGCCGTTGCTGACGGAGCAAAGATCCTCGCTGGGGGTAAACGGAAGGGGCTGTTTGTCGAGCCTACCGTCATCACCGGAACCAATCCGGAAATGAAAGTATTTTCGCAGGAGGTATTCGGTCCCATTGTGGTGGTCGAACCAGTGACCAGTTTCCAGGAAGGAATCGACCTGATTAACCATTCGCGATTTGGTTTGCAGGCTGGTGTGTTTACGAATAATCTCGAGGAGATGAATTTAGCTTTTGAGGAGCTGGAAGTGGGAGGGGTTGTCATCAATGATGTACCCTCTTTCAGAGTTGATCATATGCCTTATGGAGGAGTCAAGGATTCAGGCTTTGGCCGGGAAGGAGTTCGGTATGCTATGATGGATATGCTGGAACCCCGTTTGTTGATAAAGAATCGATAATCATTTAAACTATAATATCTTACATTATGATGATCAGATTGAAACGAGCACTGTTCACCCTGTTGTGTATTGGCGTGTCGATAGCCTTTGCTATGGGCCAAACCGAAAAGAAACCTATTGATTTTACCCATTATGACTCCTGGAAAACCCTTTCGGGGCAACAGATTTCCAATGATGGGAGCCTGGTATCCTGGATCGTAAGACCCCATGTCGGGGATGGAGATCTTTACCTGGGGGGCTGGGAACAGTCGCAGCCGGTATCCGTTTTTAATCGGGGATCCCAGGCGCAGTTTTCACCCCAGTCGAACTGGCTGGCTTTCAGGGTTTCTCCTCAAGCTGATACCGTCCGACAGGCCAAAATAAAAAAGGTTAAGAAGGAGAAGATGCCTAAGGATTCGCTTGGAATCTTTGTGGTTAGCAGTCAAGAAACAATTTATTACCCACTGCTTAAATCCTTTAAAGTCGCTGACCAATCCTCACGCTGGATTGCTTTCCAGATGGAGGAAAAGAGTGCTGACGTGAAAGGAGCCAAAAGAGATACTACCCAGGGATCCAAAAAGGATGAGGAATCCAAGTCAAAGAAGAAATCAGAATATAACGGGCTTCCCCTGATTGTGCTAGATCCGCTCACCGGTGATTCCTTGAATTTCCCAACTGTGACGGAATATTTCTTTTCAAAAGATGGTAAGTGGTTGTGTATGATAGGAATAGAAGAGGATAGCGTGACACAGTCAACCATCACGGTGTTCGATACTGAAAAGGGTAAGGAGCAGATGGCTTGGATTGAACCAGGTGTTGCCAAGGGATTAGTGTGTGACGAAAAGGGTAGCCAGTTGGCATTTCTGTTTACCACGGATACTACAAAGACTAAAAACTACCGTCTTTATCACTGGCCGGTCAAAGAGAAGGCTCCGTTATTAGTTGCGGATTCCACCACCAAGGGGATGCCGGATGGTTGGAGTGTGAGCGAAAACAGCCGGCTACGGTTCTCTCCCAACGGAGAAAGGCTGTTCTTCGGGACTGCTGTTCGACCGATTATCGAAGAGGAAAAGAAAGACTCTCTGCTGGCGGATGATAAGGTGTCGGTTGATATCTGGCACTGGCAGGAGGATGTGTTAATGAGCATGCAGCTGAAGCGGGTCAATCAGGAAAGCCGGAAAAATTATCAGGCTGTTTATCATATCAAGAAGAAGCAGATGGTTCAACTTGAGCATCCGGATAATTTGGCATCGGTTCGGTTGTTTAAGGATGGTGATCTTGATTTAGCTCTTGGAACGGACGATCAATCTTACCGGATAACAAATGCGGTAAGCTTTACCAATTGGAGTGATTATTATCTGGTGGATATTACCACGGGTAGTAAGGAGTTACTATTTCAGAAGGCTGCTTTCAGGCCAGGGGCTTCTCAGGAGGGTAACTATCTATATTGGTGGGAACCAGCTGATTCCTGCTACTATAGCTATAATATTAAAGAGAGAGCTACGGTGAACCTAACGGAAGGGATGAACGGGATCTTTGCTAATGAGACTCATGATTCCCCAACTGAAACACGGAGTTACGGAGTAATGGGATGGGCTCCGAAGGACAAATGGCTTTATCTGTATGATCGCTATGATATTTGGCGTTTTGATCCAGAGGACCAGGAGGAGCCGGTTTGTATTACGGGAGGAAAGGGTAGAGAAAGCGAGCGATCTTATCGCTATGTCACCCTCGATCGTGAAGAGAAAACCATTGATGCTGAAAAGATTAACCTGTTTTCGGTGACAGGTGTCCGAGATAAGAATTCGGGCTTTTGCCGTTTTACTCTCAAAAATCCAGATCTGAATCCGGTGGTTTTGCAGGATGTCCGCTTCAGTAATCCAACCAAGGCCAAGGATTCAGACCGGATAATCTGGACCAGAAGCACGGTTTCGGAGTATCCGAATGTCTGGTGTAGTGATCTAAACTTTAATGGTGCACGTCAATTGTCTGATGCGAATCCCCAGCAGGAGGATTATTTGTGGGCATCGGTTGAATTGCTTGAGTGGATCGATCTTGACGGTGTGAAGTGCCAAGGTCTGCTTTACAAGCCAGAGAATTTTGACCCGAATAAGAAGTATCCGATGATTGTTTATTTCTATGAACGGCATTCGGATGGGATGCACACGCATTATGTGCCTCGTGCTAGCGCCAGTGTTGTCAATCCGCTGGAATATGCATCGAATGGATATTTGATTTTCATGCCCGATATCCGTTTCTTCGTTGGTTTCCCCGGGAAATCTTTCTATAATGCTATCATGAGTGGCTTGATGGATTTGAACACAAGAGGGTTCGTTGATATGGATCGTCTTGGGATTCAGGGGCAGAGCTGGGGTGGATATGGAACCGCTTACATGATTACTCAGACGGATATTTTCAAGGCTGCTTCGCCGGGAGCACCCGTCAGCAATATGACTTCAGCCTATGGTGGAATCCGGACGGAGAGTGGGATGGTTCGACAGTCACAGTATGAGAAGACTCAGAGTCGTATTGGCGGATCGCTATGGGAGAAACCGGAGTTGTACGTCGAGAACAGTCCTCTCTTCTTTGCCGACCGGATCAACACGCCTTGTCTGATCAGACATGATGATGCGGATGGTGCTGTTCCATTCAGCGAAGGAGTTCAGCTTTTTGTTGCCCTTCGTCGTCTTGGCAAGCCTTCGTGGTTGATCAATTATAACAACGCTCCGCACAACCTTTCTCGCCAGGCAGATAAGAAAGATTGGAGTGTCAGAATGATGCAGTTTTTCAATCATTACCTCAAGGATGAGCCAGCTCCTGATTGGATGACCAAGGGTGTTAAGGCCATCGACAAGAAGGATAATGATTTCTATTACAGATCGTTCACAGAAAAAGAATAGTCTGATAGGTAAATAAATCAGTTTGGCGGAGAACTAAACCGACCAAGCGGAACACCGATGTGCGTTTTTCTTTCAATGAGGGCTGATCAGTCGCACTTGCAAAAGCGTTTCGGATCGGTAGAGATCGACTTGAATTTTTTTAAGCCGGCCTATCTTCAAAGTGCTTTTGAATTTCCGCGGTGGCCGGTTATTACGGGTGAGCAGCCCAAACGCTTTAGTTTCCTCACCTGGGGTCTCATTCCACCCTGGGTGAGGAGTGCTGAAGAGGCACGTAAGTTTCGGGCTAACACAGTGAATGCAAGAGCTGAAACTCTGTTTGACAAGCCAGCTTTTCGCAGTGCGGCAGCCAATCGTCATTGTCTGGTTGTGGTAGATGGTTTTTTCGAGTTTCGAGAGCTGGATGGTCGCAAGTTTCCCTATTTTATCCGGATGCGTGAAGGCCAGCCATTCACCATGGCCGGCCTTCATGATACCTGGGTTGATCCGGCGACGGGTGAGGTCATCCCGACTTTCACCATCGTAACTACTCGGGCAAATGGTGTGATGGCCAAGATTCATAATCGAAAAAAGCGGATGCCTGTGATTCTTCCTAAGGAACAGGAAATGGAATGGCTGACGGCAGGATCCGGAGGAGCAGAATTGTTGGCTCCTTGTCCGGATGATTGGTTGCAGGCCTGGCCAGTATCGGGTTTGATAACCTCAAGAACGGCTGAGCGCAATGTGCCGTCAGTTCAGGAACCGTATAGTTATCAAGAGCTAACAAACGAAAAGCCCCTTCAAGGTTCCCTATTCTGATTTTTAAATCTCAATACGGCCCTCTTCGAAGTCTCGGTACTTGGAAGAGAATAGTGCGATCATTTTTCTGATGCTGCTGATGGCCTCAGCGGTATCGTCCGAGATGTCGCGTTTTCTCATTTTCATCAGCAGGGATCCGTAAAGAACAGTCAGACAAACTTCAATGTCCGGGATTTTTTCTTTTAATCCCATCCGGTTACGGAAGTCTCCGATATTATAGATAGCTTCCTGATAGGCATTCTGGTAATCCGAATGAAATGAGCTGTCTATCAGTCTGAAATGAAAGTCGTTCAGGTCGGCAACCAGGCTAACCAAGAATTGTAAATGTCCGGATTTCGTAATTTTTTCGCGAATCATGGAATCTACAATGTCAGCATACCATTCGGAGATTTCCTTTTTGATAGCTGGGTCCACTGCAAATTGTTCCACCAGTTCTTTTTGGATTCTTTCACGGTTGAATTCAAAGGCACGCATGAGGTCCTCAATCTGCCACATATACAGGATGTATTCGGCAATGTTTTCTTCGCGTTTCTTTCTGGAAATGATCATTTTATCAGTTTATGAGGTCAGCTTATCCAGATCTCGTCGCTCTTTTTTCGTTGGTCGGCCGGCTCCCCGGTCGCGAAGAAAGAAGGCGTTTTCGTGGATTTTTTTCACCCGTTCTAACTCTTCAGGTGGGGTAAGGTTGGTGACATTATGTGAGGCTTCGGGTGCTGAAACCCGTTTTTCGATCAGTCCATCAACCCGATAGGTGAGAGTCAGGGGAGGTTTTTTAACGGTAATGATATCGCCCAGTCTGACAGTACGGCTTGGTTTAGCTGGTTCTCCACCAACGAGCACTCTTGACATTCGGCAGTTTTCGGTGGCCAGGTTCCGGGTTTTAAAGATTCTGACCGCCCACAACCATTTATCTATCCTGATACCTTCAGTCACAATTCGTTAACCTCCAATTTAAAACCGGTTCCATGAATATTAACAATATTTACTGTTGGTTCTGATTTAAGGTAATTTCGGAGTTTGGCAATATAGACATCCATGCTTCTGCCCATAAAGTAATCGTCTGAACCCCAGATTTGTAAAAGAATCTGTTCTCGCCGAACAAGGTTATTGACGTTTTGGCAGAGCATTTTCAATAGCAATGCTTCTTTCTTGGTTAATCGTCTTTCTTCTCCGTGAATTTGGAGTACTTGGTTGGCAAAATCAAAAATGATTTGGCCAATTGTAAAGACGTTGTTATGTGTGTTTTCTTGCTGCTTGCCGATTCTGCGGAGGATATTTTCTATTCTGAGTTTGAGTTCTTCTGTGCTAAAGGGTTTAGTGATATAATCATCTGCGCCTAGTTTTAGTCCTTTGATTCGATCTGACTGTAGAGCTTTAGCGGTCACGAAAATAAAAGGTGTCTGAGGGTTGATCAGGTGGATCTCTTCAGCCAGTGAGAATCCATCTTTTACCGGAAGCATGACATCCAGGATACAGAGGTCGAACTGGCGGCTTTTAAAAGCTGTCAGGCCAGATTCTCCATTTTTTTGGAGATCAATCCGATAGCCCTCCATTTCAAGGAAGTCCTGGAGCATATATCCGAGGTTTTGGTCATCCTCGACCAGTAGAATGTCAGCTTTTACCTCTTTCATTTGGGTAAAGTTAGGATAAATTTGGAACCCTTTCCGGGATCACTTTTCAGGCGGATGTTTCCACCGTGGATTTCGACCATTGTTTTGACGTAATATAGACCCAGTCCGCTACCTTTTACGTTATGCAGGTTTCCGGTAGGTACACGATAGAATTTTTCAAAGATATGTTTCTGAGCTTTTGGGCTAATTCCAATTCCGTTGTCGTTAATCTCCATCGTAAACTCTTTGGATGAGAACCGGGTTGTGATGGTGATCAGGGGGGCGGCAATGGAATATTTTTGAGCATTATCGATGAGGTTATGAATGATGTTAGTGAAGTGAACCGGGTCAACTGAGATTTCTTCATGGTCATCACACAGATCCAGTTCTATCTTGGCTCCAGGCCGACAATCTTCAAGGCAAATATGGTCAACGGCATCTCGTATCAGCTCATTAATATCCGTTGGGATGCGATCGATGTGTGGGTTTTCCTGATTCCAGAGGGCGAATTGCAGAACCTTATCCACCAGTGAGCGCATTCGGCTGTTTTCTTCTTGCACGATGGTAACATATCGGCCAATTCGGTCTGAATTTTTCGTTGCATCAGGTCGGCGGAGAACGTCGCAAGCGAGGGAGATGTTAGCGATCGGGGTTTTAAATTCGTGTGTCATATTATTGATGAAATCATTTCTGATTTCGGTAATCCTCTTTTGCCTGATAATGGAGAGCAGGATGAAGGTAAAGCAGAGGATTACGACCAGCAGGAAGACGGTTGATAGGGCGAGCCAGACGAGCAGATCGGAGAGGATGACTTGTTTTGGGTGGCCAAAATCGATCTCCATCCGGTGGCTTTCAGTGAGTCCAAGACAGGAGAGGCTGATTTGATGTAGGCTGGTGTAGTTACTGTGCCCGGTGGCCAGTTTTTTCTCGTATAGGACTTGTGCTGTAGCGCACTTGACTACTCTAAGTCCATAATCGCTTGGCAGGCCATGGTATGCAAAATGGATCTTTAGGATGGAGTCCATTTTGGCCGGATCGAGGTTAACAAACATACTGTCAGCGCCGATTGGAGTCTGCAGGCATCCGCAATTTGCATCGCATGGTTCGCCCCGTTTTACGTGGACATATTCATCCAGGGCTCCTTGGAGCGCGATGGTTGCCCGGTTGTTGAACTGTTCTTCGCCCAGCCGGAGGGCATTATTGATCCAGTAAAGTTGAGTTGCGATCAGGCCTATCAGCGAGATCGTTGAAAAGGTTATGATCCAACGGATTGTTCTGTTTTTCATATTGACTTATTGGGCAAAATTAGCGGGAAAGCCCAACTTTTTGGTTGGTTAACAATAAATTAACAGGGAGTGTTATCCTCCGGGTTAGAGGCTATTGTTTTCGTTGGATAGAGTGCCAGGAGGTTCCCATGGGCGATTGAAATGGGTCATTGTTTGATCAACACCCTGAGTTCCGAAGCTGCGAATTAGGCTTGCGGCTGTTTTTAGCCGTTCGGGAAGAAGAGGTTGTTCCTCAGGCGACCATTCTCCGAGGACAAAATTGACAGGATTGCCAATGACTGGTCCGATTCCAAATCGCATTCGGGGGTACTGGTCATGTCCGAGCAGTTCATTGATACTTTTCAATCCATTGTGTCCCCCGTCGCTTCCGCTTTTTCTAAGCCGGAGTTGTCCGAATGGCAGTGCCAAGTCATCAACCAGGACCAGCAGGTTAGCGGGATCGACGGCTGATTTTTGCATCCAATAACGGACTGCTTTGCCGCTAAGATTCATGAAGGTACTAGGTTTCAAAAGGATGAAGGTCCTTCCCTTGAAACGGTACTCAGCCAGGTCGCCATAACGGGCAGGGGTAAAAACGATATTGGACGCGCTCGCGAGTGCGTCCAATATCATAAAGCCGATATTATGCCTGGTGAAACTGTATTCCTGACCAATATTTCCGAGTCCGGCAATCAGATATTTCACCTGGGTAGGGTGTTATTAACTCGAGGATCAACTATTTTTGGGCTGGCTGTTCGGTCTCAGCAGTAGCCTTAGCAGCACGGGTAGTTTTGATAGTAGCTACCACGGCGTTTTTCGGATTGAGCATTTCGAGGCCGTCAAAGGAGAGGTCCCGAACTTTAATGGAGTGGCCCACTTCGAGGTTGGTGACATCAACCAGCAGTTGAGCGGGAATATCTTTCACGAGGCCCTTCACCGTCAGTTTTCTCATTTGCAGAGCCAGCTTACCACCTTGCTGAACACCTTTAGCGAATCCTTCAAGTTGAACAGGGATAGCCACAGTGATAGGTTTTTCGGGGATTACCTCGATAAAGTCGATGTGGAGAATTTTGTCCGTGACGGGATGAAATTGAATCTCTTTCACGACGGCCTGGTGGGCGGTGCCATCCAGATCCAGGTTGGCGAGGTACACATGAGGGGTATAAACCAGGTGCCCAAATTCTTTTGCATCAGCCTCAAAATGAATAGGTTGGTTAATGCCGTAAATTATACAGGGAATTCTCTCTTCTAAACGAACCTTCTTAGTTGCTTTTTTGCCAAGGTCGGTACGAATAGTACCTTTCAGATCCAGTGTTTTCATATTACAGTTTGTGCTACTCAGGATTCCCTAGCTATCAGCCGGTTAGATGCCAAGGTCCCCCATTACACGTGAATTATTTATTCCGGCTATTTTGAGGGTGCAAATATACACTATTTTATAATAGGAAAGTGGTGCTGATCGATTGATTGTTATAGACTTTTTTGATGACATCAGCGAACAGGTCGGAGATGGAGATCACTTTAATTTTCGGACTTGTTCTGTGGAGGGGGATTGAGTCGGTGACGATGATTTCTTCCAGGGCTGAGTTTTCGATTCGTTCGTAGGCGGGGCCGGTGAGTAGCGGGTGGGTTGCTATGCATCGGATCGATTTGGCTCCTTTTTCCATGATGAGGTTTGAAGCGCGGGTGATTGTTCCGGCGGTATCAATGATATCGTCAACCAGCACAACGTTTTTGCCGGCAACTTCACCGATGACGGTCATTTCGTCGATTACATTGGCTACTTTTCTAGTTTTGTGGCAGATAACCATGGGAACGTCGAGAAATTTAGCATAGGAGTTGGCTCTTTTTGTTCCGCCGGTATCTGGGGAGGCGATAACCAGATTATCGAGTTTCAGACTGCTGATATAGTCAATAAACACATTACTTGCAAAGAGATGGTCAACCGGTACATCGAAGAATCCCTGGATCTGGTCGGCATGAAGATCCATGGTGATTATGCGGCTGACTCCCGCGGCGGCCAGAAGGTTTGACATCAGTTTTGCGGCGATCGAAACTCGTGGTTTATCTTTGCGATCCTGCCGGGCATAACCGAAATAGGGGATGACAGCCACGATTTTATAGGCGGATGCTCGACTGGCAGCGTCAATCATCATGAGCAGCTCCAAGAGATTATCTGCAGGGCCGAAGGTTGATTGGATGATAAAGACAAAGTCGCCTCGGACGGTCTCTTCGAAGCAAGGCTGCATTTCGCCATCACTAAACCGTTGAATGGAAACTTTGCCTAGTTCGGTGCCATAGGCCGCGGCAATTTTTTCTGCCAGATACCGGGAGTTGGTGCCGGAGAACAATTTGATCGGGCTGTTAGGGTGCATGAGCAAGGGTTGTTCTAAAGGTTCATAACTTTGAATACCGCGCAAAAATAGCAATAATTAGGGGTTCGGGCCAGCCGGCCTGAAAAGTAAATTGGTTTGTTGGATGAATTCGAGGATCTCTTCCCGTCCTCTTTTTCTTGCCGCAGAGGTATAGATAAATCTGGGTAGTTCCATCCAGGTTGGCTTAAGAGCCTCTTCGACAGCCTGTCTGTTTTTCTTGAGCTGGGGGGATGGTACTTTATCGGTTTTGGTGATGGCAATGATAAAAGGGATTTGTTCGGCTCCCAGGAAGTTGATAAAATTCACGTCGGATTCTTGCGGTGGTATTCGGCCATCAATTAAGACGAACAGAGTCATTAAGTTCGCCCTGGTTCTGAGGTACCGAGTGGTAAAACGTAGCCATTTCTCGCGCTGCACTTTGGAAACCTTGGCATAACCGTACCCGGGGAGGTCAACGATATACCACGAATTGTCGACAAGAAAGTGATTGATAGTCTGTGTCTTACCTGGGGTTCCGGATGTTCTGGCCAATCCTTTATGGTTGACCAGCATATTGATCAAACTGGATTTGCCCACATTAGATCGACCGATGAAGGCATATTCTGGAAGTACGGGTTCGGGGCATTTGTTCGGGTTGGAGTTGGCGGCTATATGTTCAACTACCCGAATCAAAAAAGCAGGATTGGTTGGCTCAGCTTTGTTTTCCGGCATTCTCAATATATACTTCCAGGACCTTGGTCTCTTCTCTGGCTTCGAGCGTTACATCTTTGAAAATGGCTGGTAGGAGGATAGTTTTTCCTTTTTTTACCAGCACTGGATTCTCTTCGCCATATCGCAGTAAGAAGCTGCCATCCAGGCAGATATAAATAACAAAAGAGTCAATTTCTAAATAGTCGCGATCAATGGACCGACTAAACCAAAGGTGGTTGACGGTGAAATAGGGGGTTTGGGTGATACTGGCCGAACCATTCATAACAGGCTCATAGTGATTCCTGTAGGAGTCATAATGTTTGAAATCGATCGCATCAATAGCCAGATCCGTATGAAGAGGCCTGGGCCTTCCATTTTTTTCCAGACGATTCCAGTCGAAAATTCGGTAAGTCAGATCGCTGGTCTGCTGAATTTCAGCAAAAAGAATGCCTGCTCCGGTTGCATGAACCCTGCCGGCAGGAATAAAAAATGAGTTTCCTGCCTGAACCTCCTCTTTGTTGAGGATCTCTTCAATCCGATTCTCTGCCATGTAGGTGAGGAAAGAATCCCGGTCGAGAGGTCGGTTGAATCCGGAATAGAGAACGGCACCGGGGTCGGCTTGAATGATGTGCCACAGTTCGGTTTTCCCGTTGGCATTGTGGCGCTCTTTGGCCAGTTGATCATCAGGATGAACCTGGACTGAAAGAACCTGGCTCGCATCGATTAGTTTAATGAGCAGGGGAAACTCTAGCCCAAACCGGTTGTACACAGAATCGCCAACCAGATCACCCATATAAACTTCGATCAGCTCTTGCAGGTCATTCCCTTCCAGAAAGCCATCCTTGACTACGGAAATCGCTCCTTCAACTCCGGAGATTTCCCAACTCTCCCCAGTCATGTCAGGGGCATCCATTTTTTGTAAAACACTACGTAACTTATTGCCGCCCCAAAGTCGGTATTGGTATATCGGCTTGAATTTCAGTGGATAAAGCATTAGGTTCGGTAAGTCAGTTTCATGGGTCAAAGCTAAGCTAAATATTCATAATCTCCACTCATTTTGTAGTCGGACCACTGTTTGTTCCTCTCAACAGCTTCCTGATGAGCGGGATGCAGCTGGTAGGCCCGAAGATCATCCAGGTTATCAAACGGCCTATCAATGATAATATCGCAGGCCGAAGCCCCTAAGGGTAATCCCTTTTCTACACGATATTGCCAGATTTGCGGAATTTGCCCCCCTAGGGACCGAAAGGTTTCGAGTAGATGATTGGTAGCCTCCAAGCGTTCGGATTCTGAAGAAAATTGCTTTAATTTGAACAGTACGATATGCCGGATCATTGCTGGTTTATTGAATTATGTAAATATACAATTACATCCCGTATACCATAAAAATATGTTGATCGTAGGTATTGCAGGAGGAACCGGATCAGGAAAGACCACAGTTGTGAGGAAAGTAATGGCTGGGTTTAATCAGGGTGAAGTGG
>LSQX01368361.1_pt1 | contig 29556 bp, 32 predicted proteins | sample 654561 | NCBI WGS metagenome assembly LSQX01 (sample SAMN04489861, study PRJNA283612) | anaerobic digester metagenome | isolation source: 4 biogas reactors fed with cattle manure at either 37C or 55C with and... | place: Denmark: Kongens Lyngby | collected 2014 | reverse complement strand
GAAGGGGGTTAATATCTCCTTTTCGTCTTCTTTATGAACGCTCTTCCAGTCACGCTTTCTTCCCGGACTTTTGAATCTTTGTTCGTCGAGTTCTTCGATTACTGCCTTAAGCAACACACAACCTAGGTTATCCAGCTCTTTTTTTAGTTGAGCTTCAAAATTTAGAAAGTCAATGCCATCTCCTAAAACCTTTAAAATCTTCTCAGTTACCGAAAGGACTTTTGCTTCTACTAAGCGAACTACATCCATGAGGAACCTCTGCCTCCTTTTGGGGGTATTCATCTCGATGTGAGGTTCCTCTTCGCTTTATTAAAAGATTATCCTTCCAAAAACCTAAAGTAATTTTACACTAACCCCTGCCGCCCTGTCCCTTTTTCTTCCAGGTCAGGCAGTTAAAGGAGCATTACAAAGTTTACAATTTTGCCGTTTTTGCAGTATACTATTTATACGCTAGTATACAGGGAAGGTGATCAGTTATGAAAAAAAGGCGTGAGGTCATTAATTTACCGGTTATAGATCTAAACCAGGGGAAGATGCTGGGCCGGGTTGTGGAACTGGCAGTCAATACAGAAAACCGCAAGATTGAAGCACTGGAAATCGGTGAACGTGCCCTGCTGAAAACGAAAACCGTTCTTCTCCCCTTTAATCTTATTCACAGTATCGGCAGCGATGCTGTAACAGTCAGCCTAAACAACGATACAGCGGCCGACAGCCAGGCGGAAAGCAAGCCGGAAACGGGACGCCGGTTGACGGATATGAAAGTAATCACGGTGGACGGTACTTTGCTGGGCAGTGTAGCCGATTATTCTTTCAGCCTGAATGATGCTTCCCTGGCCGATTTATATATTTATATGGACAAACCCCGCAACCAGCTGGTGATCCCTGTGGAAACGGTTGAAAACTTCGGACAGGACTTTATTATCGTCAGGGGGAAATACATAGAAAGCAACAGCCAGGAAAAGGACCCGGCGGCTGAACTGCACGAATACTGGCAGAAACTGCAGGCCCAGATTGTCCGCGGCGGGCGAAAGCTGGAGAAAGCCACTCAGGATAAAATCGGGGAATATGTTATAGGGAAAAAACTGTCCCGGCCGCTCTATGACCAAAACGGCACTCTCATTGGAGAATATGATGAAGAAATAACGGAAGAAATAAGGGATGCCGCCGTGAAAGCGGGGCTTCTAAACCAGCTTTTCCTGTCAGTCGCCGTCTCCGAAATGCAGACCAGGCTGGAGCCGCTGAAAAAACAGCTCCGGGATTTGCTTGACAACAAATAAAAGGAACCTGCCACTGTAAACACCCTTAAGACTTAAAAACAGCAGGCTTGTAATTTCAGCCTGCTGTTTTTTCGCCTCTTTGCAAATTCAGGCGCTATTTTTTCGGTAAAAACGGACTGGGCTCAAGTTTAAGCTTGGCATTAAGCTCTTCCTCGGGAGTTTTCTTGCCTGTAACCGGGTGCGGGAAATGCATGGGATAAATATAGCCCGAGGGATATTGTGTATTGTAGGGCGCCCAGATGTCGGGAGTTAATTCGCCAAAGTCCATTTCTCCCTCATCTTCATCTTTTTTAATTCCGAACAGCTTTCTTAATTCCTCGGAGGGGTGATAGGCATAATGCATCTGGAAGGCAAGCTTGAGAATCTTCCAGACGCCATCCTCCTTAATATACTCCATCTCGTAGATAACGCTCATATACATGGGGTCAATGTTGCCGTTTACAGGCCTGTGGGACAATGTGCCGTACCCGTACCATCTGCCCTTGGCCCTCTGCCTGTCCTCACTTAATGTGATTATGGGCGAAAGCTGCATGACCTGATGGAAAAATTGCGGCGGCACTTCTTTCATTTTGCAGAAATAGCGGCGCACTCCTTCTATCCCCAGATAAGTACCTTCAACAAAGGTTGCCGAAGTTTCAGGGTGATCGGCAAACAGATCAACGATTTCTTCTCCCATCCACCTCTCCAGGTAGTAGCCGTAAGCGCACTGCAGCCTTTTGATTGCTTCGATGTCGTACAGCGCCTGAATCTGCTCTTCTTTTTCCGCCAGCTGCTTCTGTAGTGTACCGATAGTTTCCTCCAGTTTCTGCAAACGTGCTTCCAACTCTTTCATTAACTCAACCTCCCAGAATTATATTATTGATGACCGCTGCAACAGCACTTCTTATGTAGTATTAAGCAGGCAATTGACAGGTTCCCGGTTTAAGATCCTTGCCGCAGATACTTACCATGCAGCTGCCGCCGGCGGTCCGCATGAGGAACGGCAGGACATTTATACCAAAAGCCTCATAAAGTAATCAAACATTCTCTCTTCAAATTCGTAGACGGCTTTGTCACCGATATCATCGGAATCCAGCGCCGTGAAATATTTGCTTTTAATAACCGGCATTTCTATGGGCTCAAAGTTCCAATCGACAGGCTCGCCCGCTATTTCCCCGGCATTGCTGTATCGGCCGTTGTCCCGGACATATTCCGCCACTGCAATTATATTCTCCACTTGTATATCCTTGACGGAAAGGACCCCTTTGTCCAGGCCAAAAATATACTTGCCGCCCGGAGCCAGTATGTCGAGCATTTCTTTGGCTTTGTCAATGCACTGCTCTTTTGTATGTGTCTTTAACATTGTCGCCGGGTACATGCCCGAAATAACATACTTTTTGCCGAGCTTTTCCTTAATCAGCTTAAAGTCTCCGTATTCAAAAGATATAATGGTGTTTGTCGGAAGTTCCTGCAAGTAATCAATATAACGCATCCAGTCCTGCTCGCAGAAAAGGTGGTTATTAATGCCAAGGGAAGCATACCCCTCCACCATTCTCATGAAACTTGGCCACCACAGTTTTGCAAAATCCTTTTCCCGCAGGTAAGGCGGCATATGAAGCGGGTAGATAACGGTGGAATGCTCGTTGATAACCTTTGGCATGCTGAATTTAAACAGCAGCGGGAACAAAGCGTCGCAGGCTTCCAGGATTTTTTCCGGCCTTCTTCTTACATCGATGCTGATTCCTGAAAAGCCTCTTAAAAGGTCCGACAGGAAATCAAAGGGCGCAACGCCAAAACCGGTTGTCCCGGGCGGAGATCCGGGATAATAACCGTATTTTTCAACCAGGCCTGCAGTAGCCGTCGCTCCCTCCTGGAGAAACCTGTCAAATGCCAGGCAGCTTTTGGCCAGGGTTTTAGCCATATTTACCGGATCACTGAGATCAAGGTTTGTATACAGGCGGGGGATAACCCGCTCCAACAGGCAGTCATAGGGATTGCTGATTAGATAGTCATAATCCTCAGCCGACATGCCTTCAACTTCAGGATGCTGCATGAAGCCGTTGGCTCCCATCACAAAGGACCGGGACCCCAGAATTTTATAATGGGCGGGGAATCTAAGGGATGCCCCCGAGGCCGGCAAGACATCCGAATATATATCCCGGCATACTTTTTCACAGGCCTCTCTGATCATCCCGGGATTCCATTGGGCTTCCCTGATGTCAAAGCCTCCATACTCGGCCGTAAACTCAAAGCCGAACATCAGGTTTACGGGAACTCGCTTGGGAATGATATTGTTGTATACATCATTAAAAATGCTGATTCTTTCTGCTTGCAATTCTTTAACGTTCATTATAGCACACTCCTAAAAACCTTGATAGCCACTTCTAAAGACATTGCTTATTCCCAGCCGGTACCGATGCCGTAGGGGAAAGTCGTCCCCACCACCTCAATGGCCCGTATTTTATCGTTTTTAATTTTAAACAGCTCCATTACCACCACACTGCTTGGCCTTTTGGCAAAAAGAGGTGTTTCTACCTTGCCAAAGCCCGGGATTTCCGATCCCAAAACCACCCCGTCATGTACAATTACAGCGTTGGTAACTATCAGGCCCCTCTCTTCATCAAACAACCAGTGGCGACGGGGGCGAACTCTGGAAATAAAATAGAAAACCTTCTTTTCAAACTGCTCGGCACACTTCATGGTGCTGCTCACTGCTATCGCATCATTGGCGTCTATATTTGCCGCCTTGTTATTGGCAGTAATCATGCCGTTTTCCATGCGGTAGCAGTCATCGTCAAACTTCACAAAATCGGCAGTATCCTGTTCAAGGCCGTCAAAATAGGAATCTGAATGGCGTATCAAATCTTCCCGTGTAGGACGCTCGTCGGGAGGAAGTACTTCGGCAAAGATCGGGTCCGGGCGCTCCAGTTTCACAAACTCTTGGGGATCGCCCTCCTGAGGCCGGACGACTATGGTTTCAATTTCAGTAATTTGTTCATTCTCCTCTTTAAGACGCAGCGCCAGCAAAACGGGAGAATCGTGTTCCAAAAGCACGGCAAAACAGCCGGCCTGTCCCTCCTTTGGATCGACAAAGGCATGCTTGTAAGTAGGCAAGCTGCCCGCCGTAGCCCAGAGTCCGACTCCCGGCTGTAAAGTTATGGTATTCTCGGTAAACTTGCAATTTTTTGCCAGCGGCAAGAGGGAAGGATCATGCGCCACCAGTGCTTCAAAATACCGGTCGATAAGGCCTTCCAAATGACTACGTTTGTTTTCCATTATGTACTCCTCCTTTAGTTGATTGTTTCCTGCATCGTTCTGGTATTATGGCTGCCGGCTGTCCCCGCTTGAATGCGGAAACAGCCTTGTTTTGTTATTATAACATACTTCTGCAGTTCTTAACAAAGTGAATAATAATAATCATTCCCGCGCTAAATACCGTCCCTGCCCGGCTTATTGACTAAATTATAGTATTTCCCGGAAAGCTGCAAAATGACCGTAAACTATAATTCTTGATAAACAGAAATAAACCTTCCTGGTTAGCAGATAAACCGGGAAGGTTTTTATATCAGATTCTGCTTATGTTTTCCCGCTGAAATTCTTCAGCTATTTTGGCAATTACCTTCTTTTCGATGCGGGAAACATAGGAACGGGAAATGCCGAGATTTTTGGCAATTTCCTTTTGAGTTTTTCGCCGCCCCATAGGCAGGCCGAAACGCAGCGCGAGTACTATTCTTTCGCGTGTTTTCAGCCGGCGGATAATATCATATAATTTCTTTTCCAGTATTTTTCTGTCCACTTCCTCTAAAATTTCTTCCGCATCAGACCCCAGAATATCGATTAGCGTAATTTCATTACCTTCTTTATCCGTTCCGATCGAGTCATGCAACAGCACTTCCGCTTTGCGCTTCGTCAGCACTCGCAGGTGCATAAGTATTTCATTTTCTATGCAGCGGGCGGCATATGTTGCAAGTCGAGTTCCTTTGTTGCTCTTGAAGGAGTCAATAGCTTTTATCAACCCGACAGTTCCGATGGAAATCAGATCCTCTTGCTCCTCACGGGTGTTTTCAAATTTTTTTATCACATGGGCCACCAGGCGGAGATTCCTCTCAATAAGTATGCTGCGTGCCTCTTCGTCGCCGTTTGCCAGCTTCTGCAGGTAATATTTTTCCTCCTCGGGGGAAAGCGGCTGCGGGAATGAGTTGTTGTTTAAGTAAGAAACCAGGAGGGTTATTTCCCTGACAATCGAAGCCACAAGTGTTACCAGGCCAAGCAAAAAAGCACCTCCCGCAAAATGTCGTATTCATATTTTATGCGGCGGGGGCGCATTTTGTTACTTTTTCGTGCCGAAAGCGGCTATTTTCTCCATGATTTGCCTAAACACGGCGGAAGCCGTTTCCCGGCCGGGGCGCCATTCTTCTATGAAGACGGCAGCGGCCAGGGTATTATTGTCAATATTGACATACCCGGCAAACCAGGAATGGCTGAAATCCACTCCGTCCAGCTCAGCGGTGCCCGATTTACCGGCCGCCCGGTAAAGGGGGCTATTGGCGCTTGCGGCAGTTCCTTCGCTGACAACCGTCTGCAGCATTTTTTGCAGTTTTTCCACTGTCTCTCCCTTCAGAACGCGCGGGCCGTACTGGCTTGGATAGTTCCTGACGGTGCTGCCGTTTTTGTCAGTGATTTTCATCACCAGCCGCGGGTAAACAGTCCGGCCGCCGTTGGCAATCATGGCCATCAGCCTTGCCAGCTGCAGGGGAGACACTGCGACAAGCCCTTGGCCGATGGCCATATTGGCCAGATCGCCGCCGTAGCGGATATCTTCCGGGACAGGTATATAACCCGGCATTTCTCCGCCCAGCGGGATGCCTGATACCCGTCCCAGTTTAAACCGGCCGGCCATTTCACTGATAGAGCTTTCATCTTCTTCCCAGAGCCGCTGGGCCAGATTGATAAAATAGCCGTTGCAGGAAGCGGCGAGGGCGGCCGGCAGGTCAAGCACGCCGTGCGCCGTGCCGTGGATGCATTTTACAGCGGAATTCCCCAGTTCGTAGCTGCCGTCGCAGACAAAAAGTCCCGGCACCTCAGGCAGGCCTTTCTCCAGGGCGGCCGCCGCCAAAACCGTTTTAAAAACGGAACCCGGGGCATACTGCCTTAGCGCCCTGTTCAGGAAGACACCGTCTCCCTCCATGTTCTTCATATCCTCATTAGTTAGGCCGCCGTACAGTTTTTCCACCGGCAGGCGGGGAAAGGAAGCCATGGCCAGTATATCGCCGCTTTCGGCTTCCAGCACTGCCACCGCGCCTTTTTTGATCAAGGATTTTCCCGTATCCTCAACGATTTTTTGCAAATCAAAATCGATGGTAGTCATTACATCATAGGGACGGAAAAAATGATTGCTTTCCCATTTCAAAAGGCCAATACCCGGAACCACTTCCTTTTTGGCATCCACAATCACACCGATGGCGGCAGGCATTCCCCACAATTCCTGATTGAAAGTACGTTCCAGCCCGCATATTCCGCCCTGGGGCTGCAGAGGACTGCGCGGCTTTTTAATGTAACCGGTAACGTGAGAGGCAAGGGAATCTTCGCTGTAACGGATTTCTGACATAACATTCAGCCCGCCGGCAGGAAGCCGGGTGAAGCTTCCAGTCATTGTTTCCGGACTGTAAACCTGTTTTACTTCCCTGGAATGCAGCTTTCTTCCCTCTCTGTCCAGGATATCGCCCCTTCCGGAGTCATAGACAAAGGCTGCAGTGCGCTGCGCCACGGCAGCAGCGGCAAATTTTTCGCCCTTGATTACCTGCAGGTAAAAAACCTTGCCAAAGGACAGTAAAAATGCCAGGGCAAGAAAAGACAAGAAGACCACTATCCGTATCTGCCTGTCATTTTTGGACATAAAAACACCCCGCACAATAGACTCAAAACTATAGTCTGTCTTGCGGGGCCTTCTTTTATTCCTTATTTTTCCTGAAGTTTACGGCGTATGATGGAGTATTCCTCCACGGCAAAGGGCAGCGAAAAGGAAACATGCTCCTGAACAAGTACAGCTTCACGCACCTGTTCCCCTTTGCTGTTTTTTAAACCGCTGACTTTAAAGCTGCGCACCGGGCTTTGCGGCCCGAAGACCTCCAAAACTTCTCCCTCTGCAAAACGGTTACGCATCTCCACCACCGCTCTTTGCGCAAGCGGGTCGTATTCCCTGACAACGCCGACAAATTCGTGGCTTGCAATCTGCCCGCCATCGTCAAAAACCTGGCCCTCCAGGCCGGGGAGCCCCTCCAGAAAACCTGTCGTATAGGGACGGTGGCTTACCGCTTCCAGTTCCTTGCGCCAGAGGGGATTTACCCGGAAGTCCTCGCCCGCCTCGCAGCAGGCATCAATGGCCTGCCGGTAGATACGGGTTACTGTAGCCACATAATAAGCGCTCTTCATGCGTCCCTCGATTTTAAAGCTGTCAACGCCGGCAGCCACCAGAGCCCCCAGGAAGTCGATGAGGCACAAATCACGGGAGTTTAATATATAAATGCCGCGTTCGTCCTCCAAAAGCGGCATGTATTCGCCGCGTCTCTTTTCTTCCACCAGGTAGTATTTCCAGCGGCAGGCCTGGGCGCATTCCCCGCGGTTGGCACTGCGCCCTGCCAGGTACTGGCTGAGGTAGCAGCGCCCGGAATAGGCCCAGCACATTGCCCCGTGGACAAATACTTCCACTTCCAGCTCCGTCCGGCGGCAGACGGTCTCAATTTCAGCCAGAGACAACTCCCGGGCAAGGGTCACTCTTTTAAAGCCCGCCTGCTGCCAGAAAAGGGCGCTGCGCCAGTTGGTGGTATTGGCCTGGGTGCTCAAATGGCAGGGCAGGCCGGGTACAATTTCCCGGGCCAGGGCAAATACGCCTGGATCGGAAATAATCAGAGCATCAACCTCAAGCCCGGCCAGTGTGGAAAGGTAGGCGGGCAGTTCTTCCAGATCGCTGTTGCCCGCAAAAATATTAACTGTTACATAGACTTTTACACCGTGTTTGTGGGCAAAGGCAATGCCCTCCCGCATTTCTTCCCCGCTGAAGTTGGCGGCAGCAGCCCGCATGCCAAATTTTTTACCGGCCAGGTAAACGGCATCCGCGCCGTACAGCACAGCCATTTTCAATTTTTCCAGGTCTCCTGCCGGAGCCAGCAGTTCCGGTTTTTTCATACTTACCGCCTACTGTCGGTTATTCATGTTTTTTCTTGCTTTTGCCTTGTTTTGTTCATGTTCCTGCAGTGTGCGGCCAAAATAATGTTCCCCGCTGCCGTCGCCTTTTACCACATAGTAAAGGTAGTCGGTCTCGGCAGGATAGAGCACCGCCCTGATGGCCGCCTCTCCGGGTGAAGCGATGGGGCCGGGCGGCAGCCCGGAATACTTGTAAAGGTTGTATGGCGATTCGACCTCCAAATCGGCGAAGGTCACAACGGTTTTGTGTTCGCCCAAAGCATAAATAACCGCAGCGTCAATCTGCAGCGGCATATTCCTTTGCAGGCGGTTGTGGATTACTGAAGCAATGGTTTCCCTTTCGCTGGCCACCCTGGCTTCCCGCTCCACCAGGGAAGCCAGGGTCAACACTTCATGGATATCCATTCCCAGCTCCGCCGCCCGCTTTTGCATACGGTCATCAAACACTTGTTGCAGCCGGTTCAGCATGCGCTCTATAATTTCCTGCGCCGCAACGCCCACGGCAAATTCATAAGTGTCAGGGAAAAGATAGCCTTCCAGAGCATAGCGCTGGCCTGCAACAACTCTGCCCATTTCAGGAACAGTCTTTTTTACTGCTTCCATAAAAGCCCCATATGCAACCAGTCCGTTTTCCTCCAGGCGGCGGGCAATTTGTTCGATATTATACCCTTCCGGAATGGTAACGGTTACTGTCGGCCGGTAAACATTACCCTGCGAAAGTTCCTCCAGTATTTCATCCATGGTCATGCCGTAATGCAGCAGGTAATTTCCTGCCTGCAGCCCTTGGTCCAGGCCTCGGTACCTGGCATAAATGCGAAAAACAAGGGCATTGCGGATTAAGCCCTGCTCTGCTAAAATCTCGGCTATAGCCATGGAACTGGCCCCGTAGGGGATTGACACCATTACCTTTTCTGCAGTCATAACAGGCACAGGCTGCAGCCAGATATTTACTTGTACAGCAAAAGCAACCCCCAGGATAACAATAATTAAGGCTGCAATACCCAGGGCAAGGCGCAGCTGCTTCCCCATGATTATGCTCTTTTCCCCCGTTTTTTCTCCGTTATTCTTCCTCGTACTCAGCCTGCTCTTCCCAGGCTGCGGCAACTGAATCCCATTCTTCATCGTCATCAATGGCTACCAGGGTTTGTTCCCCGTCCTCATTCTCGTCAATCCTGAAAATAACGGCTTCCTGTTCCTCTGCTTCCCCATTCTCCAGTTCCGCATCTTCAGCCGGGACCATGATGGCATACTCATTTTCATTGACCACGACAATATCAAGCAACACAAAGTCATGCTCGATGCCTTCCTCATCCACCAACGTTACTACCCCGTCATTTTCCTGCGTCATAATTTCACACCTCTTCCATTAAATGAATAAACAAGTAAACGCCCTATATTCTTTACAACTTTAACGGCTTTTATCCAAGCCGGGCGGAGGATGAGCCTGCAAATAGCTTTGCAGAATAAGCACTGCGGACATTTTATCGACAACTTTCCTCCGCCGTGCCCGGCTGACATCCGCCGCAATAAGCATACGCTCGGCCTCTTTGGTAGTCAGGCGTTCATCCCACAGTTTTGTTGGAATTCCCAGCTCCCGGAACAGCCTGTCCGCAAAGGCGGCGGCTGTCTGAGCCCGGGGCCCGATAGTCCCGTTCATATTCTTCGGATAGCCGACAACAACCAGTCCGACATTGTAGTTTTCACACAACCGGCGCAAATGTTGGCTGTCCTCTTTCCATGAACTGCGCCGGATAACTTCCAGCCCCTGGGCCGTCCACCCCAGTTCATCACTTACGGCAACCCCAATGGTACGGTCGCCCACGTCCAGACCGAGAATCCTCATTAAACTTTCCCCATTTGCTTTAATAAATTTTCAGGCAAAAATCCGGGCAGTGTGCGCCGCAGTAACCGCACAGGATACAGGCTTCGGCATCAACCCTGCACCTGCCGTCTGCAACACTTAATGCCTTCTGGGGACAGAAAGCGGTGCAGGTACCGCAGCCGGTACACCAGCTTTCTACCTGCAGCCTCCTGCGGCGGCTGCGCAGTTTTTTGCCTGTCTCTTCTGAAACTTCCTTGCCTGCAAAGAGGGCGCAGTTGTATTCCAATTCTTCCGGTGTCATCATCCCGACGGCTATGGCATCCAGGCAGGGCTGCCCCAGTACATAGCGGAAAGCATCATTGCTTTGCCTGATCAAATGGCCGCCGCCCAGCGCTTTCATAGCATAGATGCCGGCACCGCGGCTGTGCAGCTGTCCGATGGCGGACAGCATCTCAGCGGCGGTCCCGTCAGGAATGCCGATTCCCTTCATATTAATGAGCGGGTGGACTACGTCAATTTCCGGCATAGTAAACGCGGCACGAACTGCCGCCACGGTGTGGCAGGAAAAACCTACAGCCCGGACAAGCCCCTTTTCTTTGGCTTCAAGCAAATACTCCAGGGCCGGGCGGTGTCCGGCCAGGGTAAGGTGGGACTCCTGCTCGTGCAAAAGAAAAAGGTCAATATAATCCCTGCCTGTTTCCCGGAAGGCCCGGTGGAGGCTTTTTGCCATCCCTTCCCTTGTATAATCGTAAGATTTGGAGGCAATGACAAGCCGGCTTGCGTCACGGTGGCGGAGAGCCTCCCGGATATAAGGGTAAGTGCCGTAGAGGTCGGCAGTATCAAAAAAGTTAACACCCAGATCAATTGCCGCAATTAACAAATCGGCCCCTTCCCGCAGAGGCAGATTCGCTTGCAGAGGGCCTATAGTCAGCGTACCAAAACAAAGACGGGAAACACAAATGCCCGTCTTCCCCAGCGTCCGGTATTCCAAAATTTAACCCTTCTTTTCCAGCTTCTCCAGGTAGGATCCGACCAGTTCTTCCAGGAGTTCATCCCTTTCCAGCTTGCGTATCAGCACCCTGGCGTTATTGTGGCTGGTAATGTAAGCCGGGTCTCCCGAGAGAAGATAACCGACAATTTGATTAATGGGATTATACCCCTTTTCCTTGAGTGCATTGTACACAACCTGAAAGACATCTTTGGCCTGGTATGTCTCTTCCTCGGCCTTTCGTTTAAATTTCATGGTCTGGTCCATGGTATCCATCACTTCACCCCCACCACCAAAGGAACATCCCTAAGATATTCTCCGTCCGGCTCGTTTTCCCTTTAATTGTTTTGCAGCCGGCTTTGCACCAGTTCGTAAACCTTGCCCAGCGCCATGTCAAGGCGCTGCGGGTCTTTGCCGCCGGCCTGAGCCATATCCGGACGGCCTCCTCCTCCGCCGCCGGTCAGGCGGGCAATTTCACCCACCAGCTTGCCTGCATGGAAACCGCGGCTGACCAAATCGGCGGTAACGGCTCCGACAAGCAATACTTTCCCGTCATTCTCAGCTCCTAAAATAATAATTCCGGAATCCAATTTATTTTTTAGGCGGTCCGCCATCTCCCGCAGGGTTTCCATATTTGCCGCCTTAACCCGGGCGCTTAACACAGGCACTCCGCTTTCAGCCTTAACCCGGCTTAAAAGTTCTTCCACTTCCCTGCCGGCCATTTGCAGTTCAAGTTCTTTGTTCTCACGCCGCAGTTCCTTAATTTCCGCCTGCAGGCCGCTTATTTTTTCCACTAGCTGCAGGGGATCGCTTTTTACCTGGGAGGCGGCCTCTTCCAGGACAGCATTGCGCTCAGCAAAATAGCGATAAGCGGCACCGGCAGTCAGCGCCTCTATACGGCGCACACCGGCCCCGATGCCTCCTTCCGAGACGATCTTAAACAAACCGATATCGCCTGTGCTTTGAACATGCGTCCCGCCGCATAATTCCCTGCTGTAGTCACCTACCCGGACGACACGCACCGCATCGCCGTATTTTTCTTCAAACAAGGCCAGCGCGCCCATTTCCTCGGCCTTTTCCCGGTCTGTCACCACAGCCGTTACCGGCACATTTTCCCAGATTATTTCATTGACTCTCTGTTCCACTGCCTGCAGCTGGGAAGGAGTCAGGGGATTGAGATGGTTGAAGTCAAAACGCAGTCTCTCCGCGGAAACCAGCGACCCGGCCTGCTGCACATGTTCTCCCAAGATTTCGCGCAGCGCCTGGTGGAGAATATGGGTTGCAGTATGGTTGCGGCAGGTATTAGAGCGCCTGCCCTTATCCACAACAGCCTCCGCCCTGTCGCCAGTGCGCAGCACACCGGCCGTAACTTCTGCCACGTGCACCGTCTGGTCGCGCGGCGTCATAATGGTATCAACAACCTTTGCCGAGCCATGGGCGGTGGTGATCACGCCCGTATCGCCCTGCTGCCCTCCCCTTTCGCCGTAGAAAGGCGTGGCGGCAAGAACGATCTCCACTTTTTCCCCTTCACCTGCTGCATCAACTTTTTCCCCGTCTTTAAGCAGAGCCAGGATTTCGGAAGAATGCGCAGTCCTGTCATAGCCGACAAATGCAGTATTAAGCTCCGCAATTTCCCGGTAGGAGTCGCCCTCTGCGCCAAAAACTCCTTTTTCACGTGCACTGCGCGCCCGCTGCCGCTGGGCTTCCAGTTCCCTTTCAAAACCTTGCTCATCAAGTCCGAGGCCGTTTTCAGCCAGTATCTCCCTGGTAAGATCTATGGGAAAACCGTAAGTGTCATACAGTTTAAAGGCATCCCGTCCGGACAGAATACCCTTGCTGCCGGCTGCGGACATTAACTCATTTAGGATTTTCATTCCCTGCTCCAGGGTTTCATGAAAGCGCTCCTCTTCAAGGCGCACTACTTCTTCAATATAATCCTGCCTTTTTACAAGCTCGTTGTAAAAATCTCCGTATTCAGCGGCCACAATTTTTACTGCGCTGTAAAGGAAAGGCTCATCCACTCCGAGTAATTTCCCGTGACGGACGGCACGGCGCAGAAGACGGCGCAAAACATAGCCCCGGCCTTCATTGCCCGGCAGAATACCGTCCCCGATCATAAAGGAAATGCCGCGCAGGTGTTCCGTAATGATGCGCAATGAAACGTCCTTTTCCCTGTCAGTCCCGTAAGCTTTGCCGGTTATCCTGCTGAAATAATCAAGCAGCGGCCGCACCGTATCTATTTCAAACAGGTTTCTGACACCCTGCATGACAACGGCCAGCCTCTCCAGCCCGGCACCCGTGTCAATATTTTTTTGCTTCAGGGGCAGGTATTCACCGTCCGCAGTGCAGTCAAACTGGGTAAATACCAGGTTCCAGATTTCCATATAGCGGTCGCAGTCGCAGCCTACCTGGCAGTCAGGCCGGCCGCAGCCGAATTCCGGCCCCAGGTCGTAATATATCTCCGAACAGGGGCCGCAGGGCCCCTGGCCGATTTCCCAGAAATTATCCTCTTTCCCCAGGCGGAAAATCCGGTTGTGAGGAAGCCCGATAGTTTTGTGCCAAATATCGTAGGCTTCGTCATCGTCCAGGTACACGCTGACGTACAGCCTGTCCTCGGGCATTTTGTAGCCTTCAGTAACAAGTTCCCAGGCCCAGGTTATAGCCTCTTTTTTAAAATAATCACCAAAGGAGAAATTGCCAAGCATCTCAAAAAAAGTGGCATGCCGGGAGGACCGACCCACATTGTCGATATCCGGTGTGCGGACACACTTCTGACAGGTGGCAACCCGGGGATGCGGCGGCTTTTTCGCACCGGTGAAATAAGGCTTAAGGGGAGCCATCCCCGCACCTATCAGCAAAAGAGTGGGATCGTTTTGCGGAATCAGTGAAAAACTCGGTAAAACTAAATGATCTTTTTCTTGAAAAAAATCTAAAAATGTTGTCCGTATATCTTTGGAAAGCATTCCAGCCCCTCCCTGAATCATATCACACTTCATTATATAAGAGGAATAGGAAGCGTGTCAACAAAAGCGCCGCAGCAGGACTAGCGGCTGCGGTTGGCTGCGGCATCCGCAGCATGCTTGAGGAAAATGCGCATAATTGCCGTAAAGGGAACGGCAAAAATCAGGCCCGGCAAACCGAAAAACCTTCCTCCTATCAGCAGGGCAAAAATAACGACCAGAGGATGCAGGCCCAGGCTGCGCCCCATAACCTGCGGGGCAATTATCTGGCTTTCAAGCTGCTGCACTATCACATAGACAACAATTGTTTTTGCGGCCAGTCCGGGTGAATGAAGCAGGGCAATGAGAACTGCCGGAACGGCTCCGATAATGGGCCCGAAATAAGGAATAATATTGGTAATCCCCGCCACAAGCCCAAGAATTAAGGCATAATCTACCCCGATAATCACCAGGCCCAAATATGTTAATACCCCCACTAAAAAGCAGATAACCAGCATCCCGCGAAAATACGCTCCCATGGTCCTGTCCATCTCACTGCCCATGGAAACCACCCAATTGCGGTATTTCTTGGGGAAAAGCAACACCGCGGTCCGCTTCAGGGAATCAATATCGCGCAGAAGATAATAAACCATCAGGGGGATAACAAGTATGGCCAAAAGATTGGAGAAAAACCCCAAAACAGTGCCGGTAACCCGCTCCAGCAAGGCCTGCATTCCCTTTTGCAGGTTGATCAGGTTTTGGTCAAGGGCCTGGCGGATGCTTTCAGGCAGGTTAATCCGCTGGTAATCCGACTGCAGGCTTAACAAAAAATTCTGAAACCGGGCAGTATACTGCGGCAGCATTTCCCCCAGTTTCTGCATTTCACTGATCAGGTTCGGGATTGCAGTTACACTGAAGACAAAGGCTATGGTGAAAAAAACAGCATAAATAATTAAAATCCCCAGAGGGCGCGCAATGCGCCTTTCTTCCAGGAATTCTACCAGCGGGTTTAAGATATAGGCGATAATAAGCGCCAGAAAAAAGGGGATAAAAATTGCAAAAAGAACCTGTCCAAAGCGGAATAAAAGGTACAGAAAGAACAGCGCCAGGGCACAGGCTATGCCGATAATTCCGTAACGCCACCGTTCCTTAAGCAACAGCGGCACCTCCCCGAATTTCTCACTAATCTTTATGCCGGCAACGGGTAAACATTGCCTTTTATCCCCAGATGTTTTCCTGCGGCAGCTGTGAATTTTGAACCATTTCGCTTAGCGAAACAAGCGCCCCTTCCTCATCGACATAATAGGCGGAAAAGCCGTCCACCCCCTTCAGAGAAAATCCATGCAGGCAGTTCCAGCAATAATACTGGTCTGTTTCCACTTTGCCAACATCAATGCTGTTGCAAACGGGACAACGCATTATCTTCACCCCCGCTTCAGTCGGAAATAATCAGGGCATCCTCTCCCATGGTAAGCAGCAAAGGTTCATTGAGTACGGGACGCCCCTGCAGCAGGTCATCTATCAGACCGGTGGAAAGACGCCAGCCGGCAACCCGGCCCGTTTCCTCATCAAAAAGGATGTCTTCCACTATCCCCAGTTCAGTGCCGTCGGCCGACAGCATTCTTTTTCCCAGTACACGGCAGGTTTCCCGCCCGTCCAGCGCCGGAGGATCGCCTGCAGCCTGCCTTCCCTGTCCCGCCACCATTATGGCATCACGTCCAAATCCGGCAATCTCACCGAAGGAGAACAGCCTGCTCTGGGGCAGCCATCCTCCCCCGTCGGCCACAAAGGCAATCACAAACCGCCCGCTTTTATCCAGCAGCCATTCTTTCACTTTTCCAAGTTCCTGTCCGCTTAAAAAATCAATCACAGCTATTCCGGTTATTTCCCGGGAAAATTTCACTGTGACACCTCCAGATCGTACCGCATAGATAACAGCCGCTTTCAGGTTGTACAGTTTTCCAGCAGGCGCAGCAAATGATAAGTATCGGTAAAGGGCATCCCTTTTTCCAAAAGCGGGCGGATATCATCACGCACCCGGTAATCCTGCATGACATGCTGCAAAATACCGTAGGGAGGCTGTCCCCCTTCATAAATTGCCAGGCAATCCTTGTAGATGCCCAGGTAGCCTTCATAGGCTGCCTTTTTTGCAAAATGACCGGCCGCAAATCCCGGTGCGCCGCCGTTTAATACTCCTTGGACAGCGTTTTGCTGCAGTTTCTGCCGAGGAAAGGTTGTGCCTGCCGGGCCCGCCACAAGCAGGCCAAGCAGTAAACCCAAAACAAAGGCACTGCCAAGGTATTTCAGCCCGCCTGACATAAAAAACCTCCTTCTACAGGCATATATACTATAAATTACCCGTAAAAGGAGGAATTATACTGCCTTGGCTCATTCGCTTTCCAGCATTTCAGCCGTTTCCGGGGCTATCTCGAGATTTGTAAAGACATTCTGCACATCATCGTGATCTTCCAGTTGTTCAATTAGTGACAGGGCTTTGCGCGCCTCTTCCGGATCCGTTATTTCCACCGTGTTATCCGGAATCATGGCAATTGAAGCTTCAACAAATTCTATTCCTTCCGCTTCCAGCTTCTCCTTAACCTGTTCAAAGTCTTCCGGTTCCGTGTAAATTTCATAAAAATCCCCGTCGGCGACAAAATCATCGGCTCCGGCTTCCAGGGCGGCCATCATCAGTTCGTCCTCGTCCCGGCCTTCCTGTTTGACAGTCAGGTAGCCGCGGCGCTTAAACATCCAGGCAACGCATCCCATCTCTCCCAGGCTGCCGCCGCGGCGGGAGAAAATATTCCTTATTTCTGCGGCTGTACGGTTGCGGTTATCGGTAAGTATTTCCAGCAGCACCGCCGTACCGGCCGGACCGTACCCCTCATAAATTATTTCTTCGTAATTGACATCGTCCATTTCACCGGAACCCCGCTGCAGCGCTCTCTGAATATTATCGTTGGGCATATTGGCGGAACGCGCTTTCTGCAGCGCAAGACGCAGGCGAAAATTAGCGCTTGGGTCCGGGCCGCCCTGCTTAACGGCAGCCATGATTTCCTTGGAAATTTTCGTGAATATTTTACCCTTTTGCGCATCGACGCGCGCTTTTCTATGTTTAATATTAGCCCATTTTGAATGTCCGGCCATTTAAATCCCTCCCGGTTCAGCCTGTTAGTCCCTTCTTATTTTATCATCCCTGCCTGCCCGCGGCAATACAATGCCTTCTGCCGAAAAACCTTACCTGCCGCCTCAGCGGTATAAATACTGATAGTGCTTGTAGGCTGTACGCACTTTGTAAAGGAACTGCCTGGTCTCAAGCAGCGGTATATCGGCCCGGTCGGCATAGCTGCCGGACCAGATGCCGTTTTCCAGCCAGTACCTGACCCGGCCGCGGCCGCCGTTGTAAGCGGCAATAACCACATCAATACTGCCGGGGAATTCCTCTCTCAGGTTTGCCAGATACCAGGTTCCAAGTTTAATATTTATTTCCGGCTGCAAAATATCCTCCCTGCTTAATTCCTCCATTCCCAGCTGCCCGGCAATCCATTCCGCCGTTTCCGGCATGACCTGCATCAATCCCAGGGCGCCTTTGGCTGAGACGGCATCGCTTTTAAAATTGCTCTCCGTCCTTATTATCGCAAGCACAAGCAGCGGGTCAACCCTGTATTCCGCTGCATTCGCCTCGATAACCGCCCGGTAGCGGTAGGGGTAAAACAGCCTTAGAAATTTTGGGCTGCGGACAAGGCAGACAACGGCTGCTGCAATAATCAGCAGCAAAAACAGCCGCTTCACAAACCTAAGCATGGCTGCATTCCTCAAGCAGCCTGCCCAGGATCTGTCTTGCCTGCTTTTCCGTTTCCGCCAGAGTCCCGTCGTTGTCTATGACATAATCGGCCAGAGCGGCTTTTTCCTCCAGGGGCATTTGGGCTGCAATACGCCTTTTTGCCTCTGCAAGCGACAGGCCGTCCCTCTGCCTGAGCCTCATCAGCTGCTGCTGTTCAGAGACCCGGACTACAATAACCTTGTCTACAAATCGCTGAAAATTTGTTTCATATAATAAAGGCACTTCGACCAAAACAAGGCAGTCCCCGGCCCTGCGGGCTGCCGCAAGCCTCTCTTCCAGCAGAAGGCGGACCCGGGGATGGATTATGCCCTCCAGCTGTTTTCGTTTTCCTGCATCATTAAATACTATCTCCGCCATTTTTTTGCGGTCCAGTCTGCCCTGATCATCAATAACGGCACTGCCGAAAGTGCGGGCAATTTCCTGCAAGGCGGCGGTGCCGGACTCGACGGCTTCCCGGGCCAGGCTGTCGGCGTCAATGCGACGGATCCCCATTTTTTCAAACATGGCGGCAACAGTTGACTTCCCCGTGGCAATTCCTCCGGTTAAACCGACAATCAGCATGGTTTCCCCCTGTTTTCCGGGTTAGTGATTTTATTATAGCAAAAACATCAGGCTTTTGACAGGCACCGCCTGATTTTCCCTACCTCGGCCGCTATATCATCTGCCGAGACCAAAGCTGAAATCATGGCCGCGCATTTTGCCCCCTTTCTGAATACCAGGGCAATGTTTTCACTGTTTATGCCGCCGATGGCAACCACAGGCAGCGGCGTGCTCAAGGCAATGTCAGCCAGGCCTTCAAGCCCGATGGCCTCGCCGCTGTCCGGCTTGGTCCCGGTGGGGAATACGGGCCCGACCCCCAGGTAATCGGCGCCCCTCCTCCGGGCTTCTCCCGCCTCTTCCCTGCTTGAGACGGACACGCCGATAATCATCTCCGGCCCGGCCAGCCTGCGGACGGCATCTGCCGGCAGATCGCTTTGCCCCAGGTGGACGCCCCCGGCGCCGGTAAGCAGCGCGACATCCACATCATCATTGACAATAAAAAGGGCGCCCGCTTCCTTGCACATCTTTCCGATAATCTCGCACTGCCTGAATTTCTCTTTTTTCGTTTTTTCTTTTTCCCGGTACTGGATAATTTTAATGCCGGCCGCAAGCATCTGCCGCACCACTTCTATATTGTCACCGGCCCTGGAAATTTTTTCGCAGGTGATACCGTAAATATCCGTTTCTGGGAATGAACGCAAATTATGCCCCGCCTTTCCGCTTGTTTTGTCCCTGCCCATTATACCAGGAGAAAACCCTCTTCTGTCAATTGTCAATGCGCCTCCCGGCCGCCAGCGCCTGCCTGATTTTTACCGCCAGCAGTGCCGCGAAAAAGGCTTTTCCCAGGTCTCCCGGCAGGTAGGGCAAAACAAGAATTAACGCTTCGCCTGCGGGCAGTGAGAGCACCCGGGCAAGCTGAACTGTCGCCGGCAGGTAGAGGACAATAATTCCCCCGATAACAGCCGCCCCAAAATAAGAGGCAAGAGACGGCCGCCGCTTCTTTTCTGCAATCCTGCCCGTTACATAGACCGCCGGAATAAACCCTAGAATAAACCCTCCCGTCGGTCCTGCCAGCACGCCGGCGCCGGCCGTGCCGCCGGCAAAAACAGGCAGGCCGCAGATACCAAGCAATATATATACAGCAAGGCTCAGCGCCCCGCTTTTACTGCCAAGCAGCAAACCGGCCAGCATGGCGGCAAAGGTTTGCCCGGTAACGGGCGGCAGTCCCCCGGGCAGCGGGATGGCAATATAGGCAAGCAGCGATGCCAGAGCGGCAAAAAAACCAACCAGCGCCAGTTTGCGAATCTTTTCCTCCATGGCAGCCTCCTGCGGGCAAAAGTTTCTTTCCAGTAATTTTATTCCAAATCCACCGGCATGACAAGGGACTTAACAAAGATTAAAAAGCATTAATATAAACTCAATGATACTATAACGACTTTAACTGTTTTTTTTTATACAATGAAATTGCATCTCCCTTTTTCGACAAAATACTACCTGCAACAGGAGGCACCGAGATGGCAAGAGCGAAAAAAACAAAAAGCCGGGTATGGTTAATTGCGATAGCGGCAATTGTTCTGCTGGGAGCACTGATCTTGGCAGGCTCCAAAATACCGGGTGAAAAGGAAGCGGCAAACCCGCCGGCGAATGAGGAAAATGAACAATTACCGGCCGGGCCGGAAGATATAGAAGAAGAAAACGGCACTGACAGCAAGGACGGCAACCCGGAGGATCCCACAGAAGAGGAAGAAACAGAAACGCCGGTTATTTACGCCGGACAGGAGCTAATAATTCCCGGCGGCGGTTCAGAAAAGCCTGCCCCCTCCCGGGTTGTCAAAGAAGGAATTTTAAAGGGGGAGCAAAAGCAAATCGCCCTTACTTTTGATGCCGGCTGGCTTTATGACCGGACGGATGATTTGCTGGACGTGCTTAGAACTTACGGGCTAAAATGCACTTTCTTTACCCGGGCCCTCTGGGTGGAGTCCCACCCGGAACTGGCAAAAAAAATCGCCACAGACGGCCATGTTGTTGAAAACCATTCCCTAACCCACGGCCATATCGTAAACATGAGCGAAGACGAAATCAGGGATGAACTGCGGCAATCCACGGAAATCATTCAGTCCGCAACGGGCAGGAAACCTGTCCTCTTCCGGCCGCCGTACGGAGAATATGACAACCGGCTGCTGCAAATCTTAAGTGAAGAGGGCTACCATTATACTATATTGTGGACCGTTGATTCCCATGACTGGGCGGAAGAACTGAACGGCAGGCAGATAACAACTGAATACCTGGTTGACAGGGTGTTGAGCAATGCCGGCGACAACGGCATTGTCCTCATGCATATCGGCGGGTACAAGACAGTTGAAGCCCTGCCGCAGATTATAGAAGGCCTGCAAAAAGAAGGATACAAGTTTGTTACCGTAAATGAGATGCTGCCCCCTGCTTCCCCCGGGCAGGACAGGAAGCATATCGTGCAAAGCGGGGAAACCCTGTATTCACTGGCAAAACTCTATAATGTAACAGTGGAGGAAATTATTGAGGCCAACTGTCTTTAATCTTGCGCCCTTAGGCTGCTGCCCGGCCGCCTTGCCGGCGGCCGGGCAGTAACTTGGCAGTTCTTGCAGACCGGAAAGTAAAAAATCAAAAAAATATATATTGCTTTTCTAAACTTGTTTCATATATAATAGTTAGGAATTAGTTGTTTTTCTAACTATTTTTTTTGTGGTGATTGCATGGAGTTGCCAACTGAGAAGCTATTAACCCCTCTGTGGGCCATACCCCGGCTGAAATTTGAGCTGCTGGACAGTTTCTGGAAAGAAGAAACAAACAGGAAGCTTAATAAAACACAGGAAAGGACCATGCTGGCGATAAAATTTTTTGCAGGCGAGAACATGACTGCTTTAAGCAAGATTGCAGGGGTTGAAAAGGGCTCTTTTACGCATATCGTGGATAGGCTGCAGGATGAAGGTTTCATCACCAGGAAGCGCGACAGTAAAGACAAGAGAAACACCATACTGGAATTAACCGCCAAGGGGAGGGCCTACCTCAGCAACCTGGACACTCTCATAAAGAAATACTTTGAAGATAAGTTCAGCGTATTGTCCGCAGAGGAAAAAGAAAGTTTTTTTACGGCATGCAATACCATTATTGAGATGATGGAAGTAATTATTTCAGGAAAGGATCTTGCCTAATGGGAAACGACCGGATTTATATTTTGAGTGAAATGCCAGTACGTAAAGCTATCGTAACTTTGGCGCTGCCGACCATGCTGGGAGCAGTTGTGCACGCCCTGTATAACATGGCTGATACTTTTTTCATCGGCAAAATGAATGACCCAAACGCCGTAGCGGCCGTCACATTATCCTTCCCTCTTTTTATGCTTGTCCAGGCTTTCGGCAACCTTTTTGCCACAGGCGGCGCCTCGTACATATCGCGGGCCCTCGGCAGAAAAGAGTTTGAGAACGCCAATAAAGCCGCCTCCATCTCCTTTGCCATTTCCCTGGTTGTCGGTGTATTAATGACGGCCATTGCCCTGTCCAATCTGGACAGAATTCTTTCACTGATCGGGGCAGGGGGAAGCACCTTCCGGTACGCCAAAATCTATCTTAGTTATATCATGGCCTTTGCGCCCGTAATGCTGCTGCAGGTTTCCCTAAGCGGCATCATGCGGGCTGAAGGGGCTACCAAGGAAGCTACCATAGGGATGCTGACCGGTACAATTCTCAACATCATTCTTGACCCCATTTTTATCATTACCTTTAACATGGGTGTTGAGGGAGCTGCCATAGCTACGGTAATTGGAGAATCCGTAGGTTTACTGTATTTCATTTATTATTTTCTGAAGCGGAAGGGTATTATTACCATCTCCCCTAAAAATTTTTCTTTCGACAAAGCCATCATTTCAGATATTGTTAAAGTCGGGACTCCCGTTGCCATTAACCAGCTGTTAATGAGCAGCGTCAATACTTTTGCCAATTCCATAGCCGCTTCCTACGGCGACCATGTAATTGCCAGCATGGGCATTAATATGAGAATTAATTCCCTTGCCTTTATGCTTACCCACGGCCTTGCCATGGGATATCAACCCTTTGCCGGCTATTGCTACGGGGCCAAAAAATACAACCGGATGATTCAGGGCTTCAGATTTACTATTACCATCGGGGCAGTCTTTTCCGGCCTGTTTTCCATATTCAGCTTTACCTTTGCGCCGTCTGTCATCCGAGCCTTTATTGACAACGCCGAGATTATCAGCCTGGGAACGGTAATTATGAGAGCTTTTGCCGTACCGCTCATCTTTATGCCTGTTCAGGTGTCAATTATGGTCTCCTTCCAGGCAATGGGCAAAGCCCTGCAGTCCCTTGTGCTTTCCCTGGGCAGGCAGGGGCTGTTTTTCTTGCCTCTGGTCCTAATTTTAAATTCCGCTTTCGCCTTAAACGGTTTCATTTTTGCCCAGCCTATGTCAGATTTTCTCTCGACTTGCTTCGCTGTCCTGCTTTTCACCCGGCTGCGCAAGCAGTTAAAAGAGGAAATGGCGGGAGCCGGGGTAAAAGCCGAACCGGCGGCGGTACCACAGCATTAAAAAGCGGCCTTGCAAGCCGCTTCTTTGTTTTATTTTACTTTTATTCCAGCCCCAGAAGCTCCAGGCACCGGCGCAGCCCGTCCAGCGGGAGCTGGCCCGGCGCAGATGGGCGCTCCTGCGCGGCATAGATAATAGCGGAACCAAACAGGTGGCCGGCAATGCGGCTGATAATCCCCAGCCGTGACATGGACATGCAGGCGGCGGGAATCCTGGCATAGCGTTCCCTGAAAATCAGCGCCGCTTCCAAAAGGGATAAAACATCATATGGGTTTTGGGGCATTACGGCTATTTTGGCAATATCGGCGCCCGCCTCCTGCTCGCGGACAAGTATTTCCACCATTTCATCCCTGGCGGGAGTTGCCCGGAAATCGTGAAAGGAAAGAATTACATAAATACCGCCTTGCCGGGCTTCTTGAATAATTGCCTCCCTTTCCCGGGCTTCCGTAAGCAGCTCAAGATCAAGCAAATCAATTAAGCCGGACCGCAGCGCTTTTTTAACCAGGCTTATTCTTCCTTCCTCCGCCATGTCCGCCTGCCCCCCTTCCCGACGGTGGCGGCAGGTAAAAAGCAGGGGGATGCCGGCCGCTTCCCGGTGGACTGTTTCAAGGGCCGCCATTACTTCCCGCTCCCGGTCGAGCCGGTCAAAATAATCCACCCGCCATTCAATAATATCGGGCTGCAGGGCGGCCAGCCTGCCGGCCGCCTCCGCGAGGGCAGCGGTAGTCTTCTCCACAAGGGGCACGCAAAGGGCAGGTTTGTCCCCGCCGATCAGGCGGCCTTTTATCCTAACATCTTTAATCTTTCCGGGAAAGTTCATTTTTCCGCTCCTTTGCCCAGTATATTGTAAAGCAGGCCCATGCGCACGTACATCCCGTTATGGGATTGCTGAAAATAAAGGGCGCGCTTGTCAGCATCCACTTCCGCGCTAATCTCATGCCTTCTGGGCAGCGGGTGCAGCAAAATGGTGTCCGGGGAAAAGTAAGACATTACCTGCCTGTCCACAACAAATTCCTCCACCTGCAGGTCGCTGTTTTGAAAACGTTCCGTCTGGGTCCTGGTATGGTAGAGAACATCGATATCCTGCGGCATTTCCCAGAAAGAGCGGCAGGGTATATAGCGCCCTCCCCTTTTCTCAAGGTAGGAGACATATTCCTCGGGCAGGCTTAAAACATCATGACTTAAACCGTAAACAGTAATATTCTCATATAACGCCAAAAGCTTAACCAGTGAATGGACCGTCCTGCCAAAGAGAAGGTCCCCCATGATGCCCACCGTAAGTCCGTCAATAGCACCCTTATGCTTGTGAATGGTATAGACATCCAGGAGTGCCTGGGTGGGATGCTCCCCGCTGCCGCTGCCGCCGTTGATAATAGGCACCGCGGAAACGGCGGCGGCTTCCCTGGCCGAATTGACGTCCGGATGCCGCAGGATAATGGCATCACAGTAGCCGGCAATAACGCGTATTGTATCCGGCAGGCTTTCTCCTTTAATAACCGAGGACATTTCCTTCGCATTTTCAGTGCTGACTATACAACCCCCCAGCCGCTGGACGGCCGCCTCAAAGGAGAGGCGAGTGCGGGTGCTCGGTTCATAAAAAATTGTAGCTACCAGCTTACCGGCCAGGGCAGTGCGGTAAGCCGGCAGGTTGTTTCTGATCTCATCGGTAAGGTTGAAAAGCTCCTCCAGTTCCGCCCTTGAAAACTGCTCACAGCTTAAGATATGGTACATATTCCACCTCCGGCTTTTTCTGAAGCAATTATACAGGTAAAAAGCGGCTGGTTCAAGCAAACAGGGAAGGACTTTCACCAGATTATAACTGCATTGTTTTTTCTGCCCAACAGTTTATAATTAAATTAAAAAAGCTAAAGGAGGATACGATGAAGCAGAACAGTGAACCTTTAATCGGCGGCATCCCCAAGTCTGAACATGTCGCCCGCTGGCGCAGCCAATTTAAAGAAATGCTGAATGCCCCGGATGCCAATGTGGACGGGATACGCCGCAAATGGCTTGACCTCCCCTACACCAACCGTCCGGACGGCATGGCTTTGGACATTTACCTGCCGGAAGAAGGACCGGGCCCTTTCCCGGTGATTCTTTACATCCACGGCGGCGGCTGGTTTCTCGGCCACAAAAGAAACGTCAACATGGAGCCCTTTCTTTATGTCCTGCAGCGTGGCTATGCCCTGGTCTCCGTTGATTACACTTTAAGCGACAAAGCGGAGTTCCCGACCCAGGTTTATGAAGTAAAAACCGCTGCCCGCTGGCTGCGGGAAAACGCTGAGAAGTACTGCCTGCAGGCGGAAAAAATTGCCCTGTGGGGCGATTCTGCCGGCGGGCACCTGGCCGCGCTGGCCGGCATATCGTCGGCGGCAGGTGAGCTGGAGGACCTTTCCTTCGGATCCCCGGACCAGTCTTCCGCTGTCAGCGCAGTAGTGGACTGGTACGGGCCGGCAGACTTTTTTACCATGAGGGAACAGCAGAAGGAAATGGGCGTAAGTATGCAGCCCGCTCAGGGCTGCAGCATGGAAGAACTTTTCCTCGGCAGCCTTTTAGACGACGCGCCGGATAAAGTAAAAGCGGCCAACCCAGAAACCTACATCTCCCCTGCATCCCCGCCTTTTTTTATCCAGCACGGCGACAAAGACTTCGTTGTCCCCTGCGGGCAGTCCGTTTCCCTTGCAGCAAAACTAAAAGAAGCTCTTGGTGAAGACAAGGTTTACTTTGAAATACTGGAAGGCGCCGCCCATGCAGATCCCTGTTTTTTCCGCAGGGATAATATGGATAAAGCACTGGATTTTTTGGACAAATACCTGAAATAATTTACCGGGCACCTGGTGCCCGGTTCCTTTTTCGTGGAAAAGCCTGCCCCGCATATCAGCCCAGCGTAGTATCCAGAAACATCATCACAACGTAGCCAACCAGCAGGGCATATGTTGCACCCCTTGAATGGCCCTGGTTCAACTGGCTTTCGGGTATTATTTCCCGGGCGATAACAAACAGCATTGCCCCTGCGGCAAAAGCCAGGCTGAAAGGCAAAAAAGGACGGACAAACTGGACAATTGCAATGCCAATCAGGCCTCCCAGCGGTTCGGCAAGACCGCTGGCCAGGGATATGAGAAAAGCTTTCCAGCGGGGATAGCCCTCCCTCAAAAAGGGCAGGGCAACGGCCAGGCCCTCCGGTATGTTTTGCAGGCCGATACCAATGGCCAGCGTCAGCCCGTTGGCAATCTGCCCGTCGCCAAAGCCCACGCCGACCGCCATCCCCTCGGGGAAATTATGTACCGTTATGGCCAGGACAAATATCCAGACTTTGCGCAAGGCGGGGCTGATTTTAAAAAACTTAAAAAACCTGCCATTCTTAACCGGCTCCGCCAGATTCGCTGCCAGGTTGGTGTTTGGGAAGCATTTATCAACCAAATCCAGAAAGACGCCGCCGGCCAGAATTCCGACAAGAGCAATGCTGGCTCCCCTGATGCCCCCTCCGCCCCTTTCTATGGCCGGCAGGATCAGGCTGAAAGAGGTGGCCGCCAGCATAATTCCCGCGGCAGCCCCCAAAAGGGCGTCCAGGACTTTTTTTGATATATTCTTCGTAAAAAAGATGGGCAGCGCTCCGACACCGGTAGCAAGACCTGTCGCCAAAGTGGCTGCCACACCGATAAAAATTATGTTAAACTGTGATAAATACTCTACCATTAAAAACTCACCCCTGCGTATTTATATCTTTATCATATGGAAAAGGGAGTGAGTTGGTGAGCAGCCAAAACCGGCGCAAAAAACCGCCCGGCCGTTACGGCCCGGCGGCATTTTTTTGTTCCTTCCAGAGACGGCAAACCATCTCCACAACTTCTTCTACGGAAAGCCGGAAGCAGTTGAGGGTCACGTCCGCATACCGTTCATAAAGGAGAATGCGCTCATTGTACAAGTCCCAAAGAGTCTGTCCCCTGCCGATCACAATTCCCCTGGCAGTCATATTCCTTATTCTCTTTTTCAGTTCATCATAGGGCAGCTGCAAATACACAAGCAGGCCGTTCGCCCGTAAGGACGCCATCCCTGCCCTGCTGTAAACAACACTTCCGCCCGTGGCAACAACACTGCTATTAATATCCCCGAGCTTCAGAATGACATCTTCCTCGACAGCCAGGAATCTTTCAATGCCGTCGCAATCAATGATTTCCTGCAGCAGCCTTCCTTCCCTTTCCTGAATCAGCAAATCGGTGTCGATAAAAGCCATACCCAAAGCCTTGGCTGCCAGAACCCCGACGGTGCTCTTCCCGGCTCCCGGCATGCCGATGAGAATAAGGTTACTTTTCGCCATCACGTCCTCCTGGCCTCTCAAGATAGGGAATGGCCGCCCCGATTGCCGTGGCAAAAACCGCGTTGTCCGGAATTATGAAATTCAAGTCATACATTTTTTTCAGGCCCGCAAAAATCTCCTTGGCCTGCGGCAGCACAGTCATTGACCCGGTAAAAACAATATCTTTAATGGTATCATTGCGACAGGCAAAAACAGCCAGCATGCCTATGGTCTGAAAAATCATATTTATCAGCCCCAGGGCCAAATCGGCACTGGTAGCCGTGCTTTTGATGCTGCCAAAATTGGAGGCTGTCATATCCGGCGGCAGCAAAGAAACCGCTTTGGTGGAAATATCTTTAATTAACAAGTCAACGGCCTGCAAATCGCCGCGGCGGGCAAGCCTATCAATGGCATCAATGTCATTCTCCTGAAAGAGCTGCTCGGACAAGCCGATTAAAGTCCCGCCCCCGACGCCGCTGCCGCCGATATGAATAACTTTTTCCTTTGTGGCGCGTACATAGGCGGTTCCGGTCCCCATGCTGACAACCAGGGCCTCGTCCAGCCCGGACAGCATCAGGCCTCCCCAGCCGATGGCCTGGAACTCATTAATCTTGTAGGTGGGGATGTTGTAAATATTTTCGGAAATATACGAAGAGCCCACTCCCGTCAGAACAATTGTCCGCACATCGGACAGGGGAACGGAATTTTTGTACAAAAAATGCCCGATAGCACCATACAGGGAAGTTAACTGGTCAGTGGCCCTCACCTGCAGGGCGGCTATCAACTCTTTCTTTTCTGTGTAACCCACTATCTTGGTCGTAGAACCGCCTACATCTATCCCTAGGATTACGCCCATCAGATCAGCTCCCGGCAGATTTTGATACTATGGTTTTCAGCGGAGAGCCGACTGCATAATTGACAAAACCACCCACAATAGCTTCCGGAATGCCGTTTGTTAAAATAAGCAGCCCAATGGCGCCAAGAAGCAAGTTGTAGGCCAGTTCATTGGCAGCGGCATAATTCCGGCCAAAAAATAAATAAATACCCCCTAAAACAAGGATAGTATTGGTCAGGGAGCCCAGAACACCGCTTACACCGTATGTAACAAGCTTGCTAAACCGCTTTTTAGAAAAGTAACTATAAGTCAGTCCGGCCACTACACCGATCAGAATACGGGGGACAAAACAAATGACAATGCTCCAGAAGTTTCCCTGGAACATCTCCGCCGAATAGACAGGAGTAAAAACAAAGGCCAGGTGCGGCTGCGGAGGCATAAACGTCCAGACAATAAAACTGAACAACCCAAAGAAAAACCCCATTCCCGCCCCGGCTTTTGTCCCCAGCAGCACTGCCGCCAGTATAACCGGAATATGTGAGAGCGTAGCGCTGATGGGGCCTATGGGCGGCAGCGACCCGAGCGGTGTAAAGCAAACAATCGCCTCAATTGCCAGCAGAATGGAAAACTGAACCAAAAACAATGTCCTTTTTCTGCTTTGCTCTTCCATATGGTTCACCACCTGTTCTTTCCAATTAAATTATTACTTCATCTCTATTCATGTTAAGAGAGCATTTTTCCTGCCTGCGCTTTGACAACTAATTATACCACAAATTTTACCCTTCCACAGCGTGAATTATATCTAAACCGCCATATTCCGGCAAACAGGGATTATAAGACAAAAAATCGGCCCAAAGCAGCCGATGCTTAGGTTGATTCTTTGCAGATAGTATGCAAACCCCTCTCAAGGTCCCACGTCCCGGGCCCCGGTTCGGCTTTCAATTCCTTATAGGTAAATGGTTCCGCTGCATCGTGCTGCGTTTCAAACGGGTTTCAATTCCTTATAGGTAGTCTATAAACTGAAATACTGGACATATCTAATCATGCATGATACAAGTTTCAATTCCTTATAGGTAGTCTATAAACCCGCGCCTCTGGCTTTTCCAACCTTCATCAACCTTGGTTTCAATTCCTTATAGGTAGGCTAACAACTAAGGCCTCCATGTCTCGTATATAAATACCTTTCCAAGTTTCAATTCCTTATAGGTAGGCTAACAACACCAAAAAACCTTGAAATTATAGGATTCATTTCTTTGCTTTTT
>LSQX01396866.1_pt1 | contig 29581 bp, 21 predicted proteins | sample 654561 | NCBI WGS metagenome assembly LSQX01 (sample SAMN04489861, study PRJNA283612) | anaerobic digester metagenome | isolation source: 4 biogas reactors fed with cattle manure at either 37C or 55C with and... | place: Denmark: Kongens Lyngby | collected 2014 | reverse complement strand
TTTACTCCGGGTGGGTACGGGCACCAGACCAGGGACAGACGGAGGCAAACATGGCGAACCCCGCCATCGAAACAGAATTGCAGCTTTCAGACAACGCGCTAACGGTGCTGGAGCGCCGTTACCTGAAGAAGGACACCGACGGTAACGTCATAGAACGTCCGGAGGACATGTTCCGCCGCGTGGCGGACAACATCGCCTCGGCCGAGGGCACCTACGGCGCCACCACCGAGGAGGTGAAGCGCCTCTCCGATGACTTCTACGGCATCATGACGCGGCAGGAGTTCATGCCGAACTCCCCCACTCTGATGAACGCCGGGCGCGAGTTCCAACAGCTATCGGCCTGCTTCGTCCTGCCGGTCGAGGACTCGATGGAGAGCATCTTCCAGGCGGTGAAGGACACCGCCATGATCCACAAGTCCGGCGGCGGGACAGGCTTTTCTTTCTCACGACTGCGCCCCGCAGACGACATCGTAAGCTCCACCCGTGGCGTCTCCTCGGGTCCCGTCTCGTTCATGAAGGTCTTCGACTCGGCGACCGAGGCAATCAAGCAGGGCGGAGTGCGGCGCGGCGCCAACATGGCCGTGCTGCGCGTTGACCACCCGGACATCGAGCACTTCATCGAGGCGAAGACGGACCACTCGCAGTTGACGAACTTCAACCTCTCCGTCGGCGCTACTGAGGAGTTCATGCGCGCGGTGCAGCAGGGTGAGCGCTTTGATCTCATCAACCCGCGCACGGGCGAGGTGGCAGGCAGCCTCGATGCTCGCGAGATCTTTCATCGCATGGCCGAGCTGGCATGGGAGGGCGGCGACCCCGGCATCATCTTCCTCGACCGCGTGAACGAGCATAATCCCACGCCGCATGTGGGCGAGATCGAGGCGACGAACCCCTGCGGCGAGCAGCCGCTGCTGCCGCACGAGTCGTGTAACCTCGGATCGATCAACCTCGCGAAGGTCGTTGCAGGCGTGGGCGAGGGTGCCCGGATCGACTGGGAGAAGCTGCGCCGGATAGTGCACAGCGGGGTTCACTTCCTCGACAACGTCATTGAGATGAACGAGCTGCCGCTGCCGCAGATCGCCGAGCAGACGCGGGCCAACCGGAAGATCGGCCTCGGCGTGATGGGCTTCTCCGACCTGCTGATCCTGCTCGGCATTTCCTACAACAGCCAGCAGGCGGTGCATATCGCCGAAGAGGTGATGCGCTTTGTCACCGATGAGGCGCGGGCAAAGTCGCGCGAGCTTGCCGACCTGCGGGGCGCATTCCCCAACTGGAAGGGCTCCGTCGCCGATGAGGCGGGCGAGGAGCCGATGCGCAACGCCACCGTTACGACCATTGCCCCCACCGGCACGATCAGCATGATCGCGGGCTGCTCATCGGGGGTCGAACCGCTCTTCGCGGTCGTCTACACCCGGCATGTGCTCGATCGCGATGAGTTGCTCGAGATCCACCCGCTCTTTGAAGAGATGGCGCGAGACCGCGGCTTCTACAGCCCCGACCTGATGAAGGAGGTCGCCGCCCGCGGCTCGCTGCACGAGATCCAGGAGATCCCGCGCGAGGTGCGCGAGCTCTTCGTCACCGCGCACGACATCTCCCCGGAGTGGCATGTGCGGATCCAGGCGGCCTTCCAGGAGTTCACCGACAACGCGGTCTCGAAGACGGTCAACTTCCCCAACGATGCCACCGTCGAGGACATTGAGCACGTCTACCGGCTCGCCTACGAGCTCGGCTGCAAGGGGATCACGGTCTACCGCGACGGCTCACGGGATGAGCAGGTACTGCGGACCGGCCAGACTGAGAAGGCGCGTAAGGGGGGCGCGGAGGCCGTTGTTGCACCTCGTGCGAGGCCGCAGGTGGTGACCGGCCAGACGCGGATGGTGCGCACCGGCTGCGGGAAGCTCTACGTCACTATCAACAGCGACGAGTCCGGCCCGTTCGAGCTTTTCGCCACGATGGGTAAGGCGGGTGGCTGCGCGGCGTCGCAATCGGAGGCGCTGGCGCGGCTGGTCTCTCTGGCGTTCCGCTGCGGCATTCCCGCCGAGCAGATCGTGAAGCAGCTTAAGGGCATCTCCTGCCACATGCCCGCATGGGAGCCCGGCGGCGAGCGCATACTCTCCTGCGCCGATGCGGTGGCAAAGGCCATCCAGCAGTGCATGATGCCCGAAGGCGAGCAACTGCAGATGGACTTCAACGGAACGAGTTTCGGCCACACCGGCGCCTGTCCCGAGTGCGGTGGGACGCTGGTGCATGAGGGCGGCTGTAATGTCTGCCGCGACTGCGGTTACTCACAATGTGACTGACGGGATGCCGTCAGGTCCCGAAGGGGTTGGTTGAGCATGGCCACGAGCATAGGGCCGCAATTTCAGGAGGCCACCAAGTATTCGCGGGGACGGCCGGTGCCGCAGGCGCCGGAGTGGGCGGCCCCTCCACCGACGTACAAGGTCTATGAGGGCTACCTCGAGACCGTCGAACTGCCCCCGGCCACGAAGTCGGGGGGCGTGCCGCTGTGGGACGCCATCAACGGCCGCCGCTCGCATCGCCGCTTCAGTGGAGAGCCGCTGACGCTCGAGGAGCTTTCGCAGCTTCTGTTTGCCGCGCAGGGGGTCACGGGCGAGCTGCAGCAGATAGAGCTGCGCGCGGCCGCCTCCGCCGGTGCGCTCTACCCGAACGAGACCTACGTAGTGGCGCAAGCAGTCGAGGGCATCGCCGAAGGTATCTACCACTACGACGTCCGAGAACATGCGCTCGGGATGCTCGCCGAGGGTGACTACTCCGAGGACCTCTCGCAGGCATGCCTCGGGCAGACGTGGCTCACTCAGGCGGGCGCGATCTTCGTGCTGGGCGCGGTGGTAGCCCGCTGCGCGTGGAAGTATCAGAACCGAGCATACCGCTATCTGTATCTCGACGCGGGCCACATCGGCGCGCAGTTGCAGCTTGCCGCAGCGTCGCTGGAGCTCGGCTCATGTAACGTTGCGGCATTCTTCGATGACGAGGTGGCGCAACTGGTCGGGCTCGACGGGCACAGCGAGGTCGCCGTATACGTGACGGCGGTCGGGCGAGTCTGAACGCTCAATCGTCCTTCAGGTCAAGCACTTCGTAGATCTTCACCGGCTCGGAGAAGCCGCGTATCTCCAGTGGCCCCAGCGGGCGGCACTCTGTCGCGTGCGCCACCTGCTCCCACGTGCTCTCGGTAATCAGTATCGGCCGACCCAGCTCCTTGGTCATCGCCTCCAGGCGCGACGCCAGGTTCACGTGAGCGCCGATCGCGGTGTACTGCATCCTCTCCCCCGTGCCGACATATCCCACCACCGCTTCACCCGTGCTGATACCGATGCCCACCGCGAGGTCGGGCATCCCGAGATACTCCCATTCCGCGCGGTTGTACTGAATCCGGCGTTGCATGTGCACCGCGGTGCGTACCGCGAGGAGGGCGTGTTCGGCCTGATCGAGAGGTGAGTTCCAGAACGCCATCAGCCCGTCGCCCATGTACTTGTCCAGCGTCCCCTCAAACTCCCAGATCGTCTCTTGCACGAGGAAGAAGAAGCGATTGAGCAACTCCACCGTCTGCTCGGGGTCCATCTGCTCCGACTGGCTGGTGAAGTTGCGCAGATCGGCGAACATCACGCTGATGACGCGCCGATGCCCGCGGAGCAGGTCTGCCGGATCATCAGCCACTACCCGGTCCATAACCGCGCCCGGCACGAAGCGCGACAGGGCGCTGCGCACCCGCTCATGCTCCGTCTCCTCCCCGGAAAGCCGCAGCGCCAGGGCAGCGACCACCGCACCGACCATCAACAGGTTGGGCGCGACCATGTCAATGACGAAGCCGCGGTCGAAGAGCGCCAGCGCCAGCCAGTTGTAGCCGACGAAGATCGCCGCCGCAAAGCCGACCGCGCCACTGGAGCGGAGCCGCGACAACCCAAGGTGCATCACGAGCCCCAGCAGGAGCAGGACCAGCAGCGCCACTTCCCCGGGCGCCTCGCGGAGGAAGAGGCCCTCGAGGATGTTCGCCAGCGCGTTTGCCTGCGTCTCCACGCCGTTGTAGACGGTATCGTAGGGACTCGCTCGCAGATCGTACAGGCCCGGGGCACTGACAGCAACGAAGGCAATCGCGCCGTCGAGTTGCTGCTCCAGTTCCTCCGGCGCTTCCCGCGCCGTGTCGAAGAGGTCGTTGACCGCGATGTACTCGAATGTCTCCGAAGGGCCGGCAAAGTCAACGAGCATCCGGCCGCTGCGGTCAATCGGGATACTGCGCAGGCCTCCCAAATTGATGCTATGGCCCGGGCGCACCACGACGCTGCCGGGCTCCACGCCGAGAATCCCGGAGGCCACGGAGACCGACAGCGACGGATAGAGGCTGCCTTCGTGCAGCACCAGCGGAAATACCTGCCGGTACACTCCATCGCCAGAATCGACCACGTTGACGAAGCCGATGCCGCGCGATGCCTCTATGAGCTCGGGAAGCGGCGGGGTGATCTCGCCGATCGTGAAGATGGTGGCGGCCGCATTGAGGCCGGTGGCGGGCATAATGCGCGCCCCGGACCAGCTTCGCGCCGCCAGCGCGTCACTGACCTCGCCGCCGGCAAGCCCATCGGGGGCATGGCCGAAGGCCGCGTGGTAGACGATGCCGCTGTCGGCGGTGGCCTGCACAAGGGCACTGTCCGCCCGCTGACCCTCGGCGGCGGTGTCGCGTTCAGCGAAGAAGATGTCGAAGACTATCGCCGCGGCGCCCGCATCGGTAAGAGTGCGGACGATTTCGGCGAAAACCTCTCGCGACCATGGCCAGCGGCCGATGCGCCCGATGGAGGCCTCGTCCACATGGACGATGACGATCTCCGCCTGCGGCTCGCGGGCGCCACGTCGCATGAAGCGCCAGTCAACCGTCCGGAGCTCCATCCGGTCGATGACCGTTAGGGCCGGCCAGAAGCGCAACACGCCCACCATCACGATCAGCGCTATGATGATAAGCACGAGTTGTCTGCGCATCTGACGAATGGAGGCGCTGCTGTCTCTCATGGTGCGCAAATCCCCAGACCGGGCACTCATCCGTTTACGGGGCCCGCAGGGAGGGTATCCATTACGTGGGAGCGAACCTCTTCCCGGTCTGCTCACACGGCAACGGCAGTATAAACGGGGAACAACAAATGCGCAAATCTGCGGTCCTGCTCGTCGGTGTGCTCGGGGTGTTCATCTTCCTGGGCGTCCTGATGATACAATCGCTGGTGATCGTGCAGCGCATCGCATCGGTCAGTGAGATCGCTGGCGAGGTATTCGTCAAGGGCCGCTCCGACACCAATTTCCGTCCACTCGCCGACCAGGATCATGTGCTGGCCGGCTACACTGTCAGGACAGGCCCGGCAGGAGCGGTTACGCTCAACTGGGTTGATGGCTCACGAGTGCGTCTCGGCCCCGAGACGAGCGTCCGTGTCCGAAAGTGCTCGCTTAACACCAGCACCCGCAACACGACCTCGCTCTTCGATCTCGACGTCGGTCGCATCTGGGTCCGAGTCCTCTCGACCATCGGCGGCAATACCAAGTTTGAGGTGCGCACCCCCACCGCCACTGCCGGAGTGCGCGGCACCGTCTTCTACGTCGAGGTCGCCCCAGAGGGCGAGACCTCAGTGGCCGTTTACGAGGGCGAGGTCGAGGTCGCCGCTCAGGGCGGCACCACTGCCTCCGTAACGCCTGGCAATCAGGCCAGCGTCGCCGGTTCGAGCGCTACCGTCACCGACAGCCCGTTGGAGGATCTCCAGTGGAGTGAGCATCTCGGCATCGTTGGTCCGCGACTGGACCTGGCGGGCGGCGAGCTTATCTCCGTCCCAGCGAATGCAACCTCGGTCGCCATCAGCGGGATCTCCGAACCGGGAGCGACCGTCACCATCAACGGCAGCCCCGTCGAACTGGATCGCAGGAACCGCTTCACGGTGGAGGTGCCGATAGCCGGCGAGGGGCTCATCGTAGTCAGCGCCACGGACTACCGCGGCGGCAGCACGGTGCGCGCGGTGACAGTTGAACGGGAGACAGTCGAGTAGCCGCGCCGGGAACCATCTCGCACGAGAAGCACCCAGGCATCAAGTGAAACAGCACGGGCAGAGATGCCCGTGCTGTTGTGATTCGTGCCCCATCCACTCGCGTATCACAAGATCTTACGCACCAGGATGGCCCACTCGACCAGCTTCAGAATGTAAGACAGCACGATGAGCCCGACGATGACGTAGAAGAACGCCCAGACGGCGGGGCTGTCGAAGCGCTGGATCCAGTCATCCACGGCCACGTTTGTGCCCAATGCGAACTGCCGTGCGAGATTCGCGAGGATGTTGATGAACTGCACGTAGAGGCCGCGCATGACCGGATACGCGAGCACGAGCAGTATGATCGTACCGGCGATGATCAACGGGTTCAGCACGTGGAACTTCTGCCGCTGATGCTCATTGAAGATCGGGCAGTTCCGGCAGTCGCGCGTACGCTCGGTGCCCGCGTCACGCCCGCCGAGCAGGTCCGAGCGAACATACTCCGAACTCTTCTCCGACAGAACGTTCGGGCCGATGCCCTTGCGCAGCAGCGACTCGATCAGGTACGGGTCGCAGTTGCAGCCCTGCCTGATACGCCAGCAGTTCTTGCGGCTCTTGAAGGCCGGGCACATCTCCTTGATGGCGTCGTGGCAGTAGGGCATCTCCCAGCAGCGGCTGAGGCGATGAGGGGGGCGGGTGGACACTTTCTTCGGCTTCTCAAGCCCCTCGACCTCGGCAAGCCTCGCGCGGCGCAGGGGTGCCTCACGGAAGTACTGGACGATCTCCACCAGCACCCGCACACCCACGATCGCCACCATCGCCTGCCCCGTCATGCCGGCCCAGTAGGTGATGGTGGACGCGGCGCCCTGCCCGCCCTGGCCTACCTGACTCGCCACCAGCAGCGGGAAGCCGAGCACGTAGCCGAGGCCGACGAAACCCGCGACGACCGCCACGGCTACCTCTTCATAGGTGACGATGACGAGGCAGATGGTGCCAAGCGTGCCCGCGGCGGCCATGATCTGGCCCATGATCCGCAGGTTCTGCAGCACCCGCGCGGGATCGGGAGGGTTCTGCAGGAATCCGCCGTAGACGGCGTAGAGGATGTAGCCGGTGCTGACGATCAGCGCGAGCGCGGACAGCTTCAGCCCGGTGACCGCCAGCACTGTCATCTTCTGGACCAGGTCTATCTGGAACAGCGAGGCTCCCGAGCCGCCCCTGCCGTGTCGCAATCAGGCTCCTCCTCTCAGCGATGTGTGGTTCAATGCCTGCACGCGCGGCATCAGGAGTTGTCTGCTCGTTCGGCTGAGGCAAGGTACTCCTCAGGGATCGGATAGCCCTCGAGGAACTGCAACAGGTCCGTCTTCTGGTTGGCCCGATTGTACGCTTCCTCGAAAGCGACGATATCTTCACGTACCAGCTTCGCCAGATTCGACTCGAGCAACTGCATGCCCAGATGCCTGGAACTCTGAATAGTCGAGCGCATCTGTGATGATTTTCGTTCCCGGATGAGGTTGCCGATGGCAGGTGAGCCACCCGGCTCGCCTATCATGATCTCATAGGCAGCGACACGTCCCTTGCCGCTCTTGCGCGGGATAAGCTCTTCCGAGAATACCGCCAGCAGCGAGGTGGAGGTCATCGCGCGGATCTCCTCCTGCTCGCTGGAGGGGAAACCGGTGACGAGGCGGTCCACGGTCTTCGGCGCGCTGACGGTGTGAAGGGTTGAGAGCACAAGGTGACCGGTCTCAGCGGCCTGCAGGCACGCGCGCATCGTCTCGAGGTCGCGCATCTCGCCGACCAGCATCACGTCCGGGTCGGAGCGCATGTTGCGGCGGACCGATTCTGCGAAGCTCGAGACGTCCACCCCGACCTCGCGCTGGTTCAGCAGCGAGCGCTTGCCGTGGTGGTAGTACTCGATGGGGTCCTCGATGGTGATGATGTGAGTATCGCGCTCGCGGTTGATGTAGTCCACCATCGAGGCGATAGTGGTGGTCTTGCCGCAACCTGTGGGGCCGGTCAGGAGGATGATGCCGCGCGGGCGGTGGAGCAGCTCCTTCACCTGCTCCACCGGCAGGCCGAGTTGCTCGAAGGTCAGGATCTCGTTGGGGATCATCCGCAGCGCGATGGCCGGGTGCCCCTTCTGCTGGAAGACGCTGACACGGAAGCGGGCGCCGGTATCAATGGCGGCCGCGATGTCCGCGCCCCCGGTCTCGTGGAACTGCTGCCAGTAGCGATTGGTCGGGTCATCCTCGCCCAGCAGCACGCTGGTGGCGCCGATGCAATCGTGTTCATCGAGGGTCTTGTAGCCCTCAACGCGGTACATCTTGCCGTGGAGCCGGAAGATGGGCGGCTCGTTGAAGGAGAGATGCAGGTCCGACGCGCCCAGTTGCTCGCACGCGTGCAGAAGCAGCTCCACCACTTCCGCGTCCATTGTCCGCCCGGCGGCGTTGCTCAGGTCGGGCGGGGCCTTCACTGTTCGTCGAACGAAGTCATCACCCATCGTTGATCCCCTCGCAAGCGTGAGAGTGGCACGACGGTCAACTCATTCGGCAAAGAGCGCGCACTTCCGACAGCTACTGCGGATCCGGCCGCTTCGCGGCTCGGCGCTGCCGGCGGGTCTTCTCCTGGATTTCGCGATCCGACGCCATGCCGCCGCGGCCGCTGGTCTCTGCGGCAGTCTTCTGCGCATCGGGCACCTCGCCACGAGCGCCACCGATGCCGGGCTGCTCTCGCGCCGCCTTCTCGGCCTCGGTCGGATCCACGCGGCGCAGCATCTGGCGCATCTCCGTGTAGTTCCCGGCATAGAAGAGCGCGTCGCGCGCAGTAACCTTCCCCTGGCGATAGAGGTGCAGCAGCGCCTGGTTGCGCGTCTGCATACCCCAGTAGCCGCCGTCCTGCATGACGGCGTAGGTGTCGCCCGGCTTGCCCTCTTCGATCATCTTCGCCACGGTCGGGTTGGCGATCAGCACCTCGATCGCGGCGACGCGACCATCCGTGCCCGCTCGCGGCAACAGCGCCTGGGAGAGGATCGCGCGCAGAGACTTGCTCATGCGCAGGCAGATCATGTCGCGCTGGTGCGGCGGGAACATGTTGATGATACGCTCCATCGTCTCGGCGGCGCTGGAGGTATGCACGGTGGAGAACACAAGGTGACCGGTCTCCGCGGCCTGCATCGCGACGTTCATCGTTTCAACGTCGCGCATTTCACCGATCAGGATCACGTCCGGGCTCTGGCGCACGACGTACTTCATGGCATCCGAGAAGCTCATCGTGTCAATCCCGACCTCGCGCTGGTTCACGATGCACTTCTTGTCGGGATGAACGTACTCAATCGGGTCCTCGATAGTGACGATATTGCCCTCGCGGCTCTCATTGACGTGGTCGATCATCGCCGCCAGGGTGGTGGACTTGCCCGATCCGGTGGGACCGGTCACCAGCACAACGCCCTGCGGGCTCATCGCGACGTCCTTGAGAACCGTGGGCAGTTCGAGCTGATCGATGGTGAGGATCTCCAGCGGGATGATACGCATGACCAGCCCGATGGTGTTCTGCTGCTTGAAGATATTGATCCTCAGGCGGCAGGAGTCACCAACTGTGAGACCCACGTCGCGTTCGGGTACCTCCTCGAAGAGCTCCTGGTGACGCTCGGTCATCAGCTCGTAGGCGATTGCCTTCGTGTCCTCGGCGGTGAGGATGGGGTAGTGATCCCACTTTTTGATCTTGCCCTGCACGCGGACGTGAGGGTGCGATCCGGCCTTCCAGAACACGTCAGAGGCCCTGATACTGGCGCCCTCGATCACGACGTCCCGCCAGTTCTCCACTGCTTGCTGCCTCCTCGCCCCCCGGATGCGCGCTGGAGCCTGGATGATAACATGTAGTTGAGCTATCTTCCGCGTCCGTCCATCGGGGTCCTTCTTAATTGCAAAAGCGCCGGCAATAAACATTGCCCGCGCTTGTTTGCTTCTGGTGGTGGAGCAGGCGGGAGTTGAACCCGCGACCTTCTCCATGCCAAGGAGACGCGCTCCCACTGCGCCACTGCCCCACCCGGTTGCTCGTACATATTACCAGACACAGGGGGCGGTAGTCAAGCTCTCGTTCGGCGAAGAAGATGCAGGCACGCAGAGGGTGGAAAGCGAATGAATTACACGAAGCAGCCATCAAGATGGCAAGGGAGATCATCATGCGGATGAAGATCGCGGTCGTGGGGTCGGCGGGAGGCGAATTGTCGGAGGAGATACGCGCGAAGGCACGCGAGATGGGCCGGTGTATCGCGCGGCGCGACATCATCGTTGTGACCGGATCGGCCCCCGGCCTGCCGCATGAGGCGGTGCTTGGGGCGAAAGAGGAGGGGGCCTTCGTCATAGGCATCTCCCCTGCACATTCGCTGGACGAGCATCGCCTCGTCTACAATGCTCCGTGGGAGGAGTATGACGCTCTCATCTTCATCGGCAGCGGTCTGATGGGGCGCGAGATCGAGATAATCCGCACCTGCGAGGCCTGTGTGGTTATTGGCGGCCGCTCCGGGACGCTTGGTGAATTCGCGATCGCCTATGATGAGGCGCGCCTGATCGGCGTGCTCACCGGCACCGGCGGCGTCGCCGACCACATCCCCGAACTGCTGGAGGTCATCAACAAGGAGACCGGCGCCGAGATCGTCATGCACGATGATCCCGAGCAGTTGCTGGCACTGATGATGGAAAGCCACGAGGAGCGAGTGCGAAAGGGCATCGCCTACCGCGGCCCCGTCATCCACGAGGGGTGAGCTACGGCGCCGTTACCGTTGGCCGTTCGGGGCGACGCATCCGGCCGCGCGCGCGGGTGTAGATGCGCCGGCCGTTGACGAACGGCAGCGGCGCTTGGGCGCCGCCCCTCCCGAGGACGCGAGGGCCACACAAACGACACACGACAGGAGTGTCCGTGCCACGGAGCGGCGAGAGTGACGCGGCCGTCGCTATCACTGCTCTTGTTGCTTCCTCTGCTTCCGCCGCTGCAGTTAGGCGTTACTCCCCGCGCCACTCCTCAAGCATCATTATCTCATTGAGCGGCAGGCGCTTCTTGGGTGGGGCCTCCGCGTCCGGGTAGCCAATCGGCAGCAGTCCGACGATGATGACCTCGCGCGGAATGCCGAGGACGTCATGGACGCGCTCTTCGCTAAAGGCACCGACCCAGCAGGTGCCGAGGCCCTCCTCGACTGCGGCAAGCGTCATGTAGGCCATCGCGATCGAGACATCGATCGGGAAGCAGTGAAGGCCGCAGCTCATCACGTGCTCGCTGGTGATCGCGCAACCGACGATCACCGCCGGGGCCTCGGCGAGGAAGCGCTGTCCGTTGGCGGCCTCAGATAGCGTCTCGCGCGTCTCCTCGTTGCGCACCACAACGAAACGCCACTCCTGCAGGTTACGCGCCGAGGGAGCCAGTCGGGCGGCCTCCATGACGCGCTCGAGCTTGCTGTCCTCGATGTCGTAATGCTTGAAGCTGCGGACCGAGAAGCGCGCGCGTATCGCATCCATTACATCCATCTACGATCATCCTCTCACATTACCACTGGTGGGGCGCCACCGGCGGCTACTCCGGCAGATCGATCGGGGCTCCGGAGGCGAATTTCCCGCCGAAGTTCAGCAGCGTGGCCGTCGGCTTGTCGGGTAGATGTGCCGCGACGACCTCGCCTACAAAGATGGTATGATCTCCGGTCTTCATCCGGTCACGGAGTTTGCATTCGAGGTTGATCGCGGCTTCGGCAAGCAGGGGGAGGTCAAGTACCGCCGCGGGCGCGGTAGGGATCTGCAGCGCCTCGAACTTGTCCTCCTCCGCGCCCGAAGTCGAGCCGCAGTGCTTCACCAGCCGCGCCTGATGCGCACCCGCCCACGCGAAGATGAACTCCCCGGTCTCTTCGATACACCGGTGCGTGTGGCGGTCGAATGCGATAGCCACCGCCACCAGGAGTGGGTCCCCGGAGCAGATCATCCCCCATCCGGCGGGCATCACGTTCGGCGTGCCATCCTCGGCGCAAGCGACTATCAGGATGACCCACTCCGGATACTTGTGAACCAGCGCTTGCTCGGGCTTGACCTGCTTCATCCCCGTGCCTCCCACTCCCGCAGGACCTCGACAACCATCCGATGCTCCTCCCGTATGGCGATCTCCACCGCCGTTCGACCGTGCCAGGAGAGCTTCGGGTCGGCGCCGCTGCTGAGTAACACACGCACCATCTCCGCGTTCCCCGCACCTGCGGCGGCAAGCAGGGCGGGCATTGCGAGGGGGTCCTTTGCATTGACGTCGGCGCCATGAGCGATCAGCAGGCGGGCCAGTTCCACGTCCCCGGCCGCCGCCGCTGTCTCAAGCAGCGACTTGTTGCTCCACGACAGGCGCTGGTTCGGATCGGCCCCGCCTTCGATCAGCGCGCGCAATACATCCTCGTGGCGGTGCCGCACGGCCAATGCCACCGCCGCGGCTGATGGCGTGGCGCCGGCCTCAAGCAGCGCCCGAACCACCGGAGCCGCGCCTCGCCGCGTTGCAGCCACAAGAGGCGTCAGGCCGCTGGCAGCCGCCGCATCAGGGTCGGCGCCGCGCTCGAGCAGGACTGCCACATCCTGCACCGTACCGGTCTCAGCGGCCCTAAGTAGCGGCTCGCTGCGTCCGGCCTGCCGGGCCCGGTAGGCATAGCTCGCCACGCTCCAGATCACAGTGATTACCACCGCGGCGGCGATCACGTAGAAAGCGATCAGCGCCAGCCTGCCGGTCTTGCGGGTAAGCTCATCAGAGACAACGTCGGTATCATCTACGACGACATTAAGCCCGTTGAGGCCGAGCGCGATCTTCTCCTCGTCGCTTCGTCGCGATCTGCGGCTGCGCTGCTTCTCCGGCCGCCGGTACTTGCGCGAACTGGACCGAGAGCTTCTCGTCGATTCCGGTCGGGAACTGCGCCCTGAGCCGGAGGACGATCTTTCTCCCGGCTTCGGCCGCCGCCGGCCTCTGTCTTTGTCAGCTTTGCGTTCGCTCACGTATGAACTCCAGCCAATCTGCGTAGTCCTCGCGCGGGTTGTCGCTGCTCGGCGTCTCAAGCACCAGGTAGTCGTCGTAACCTATGTCGAGAATGGTGTCGCAGACGGCGTCCCAGTCCACATCGCCCTCACCAAGTGGTGAGTTCCGCTTATCCACCGTCATGTCCTTGATATGAATCTGCGCCAGTACACCTGCTCTGTCAAGTGTACGCAACTCCGCAGGCCCGTCAAGTCCCGCCCAGACGGCGTTGCCGACGTCGTAGTAGACGCCCATCGCGGGAGACGCGATCTCGTCAATCATCCGGAGCCACGCCTGCGCGTCAACCGTCCCCTCCAGCGCAAGGGTCACGCCGTGACTCTCGGCCTCAGGCGCACAGACACGCATGGCCTCAACTGCGCGACGGATCCGCTCATCGCTGGTAAGGGCCTGATCGCCAAAGAACGCAACGAGTATCCTTCCGATGCCTGCCTGCGAGCACCTGCCGATGAGATGCAGCATCAGCTCGATTGCCTCTTCGCGCACGCTCGGGTCATCATCGGGGAAGCCGCGCCGATTGTAGCGCCCGCCCATGCACGAGGGCATCTCCAGGTTGTACTGCGCGGAGACCTCCCGCAGCCGCGCGACGCCCTGTGCGGACCAGATCAGCTCGGTCTCGTAATCGAGAGCGATGAACGGGATCTCGAGCCCATCAAAGCCTATCTCAGATGCGATCCTGAAGGCATCTTCTATGTCATCACCGAAGCGTCCTGCCGCTACAATACCGTACTTCATATTATACGCCTCCCCTGGCGTAGATCACCAGCTTTGACGACTGCTTCGCCGCATGATGGCGGCTTCCCTTCGTGGGGCTTTATCCGGGTTCGGTGCTCCCCACTTTGTGGGTAAAGGTAAGGGTCGGAGGGAGGAGTAACCGAACACCGCGGGGAATAGAGCGTCCATGTGACGGTGCCTGGATGTCGCTATCGCCGTCGCAGCTCTCCGCTTCTCTCCTCACGCGAGCGGTGTAGACACTGGCGCAGACTCGGTACACCGGCGCTCATCAGGGTGGTATTCAGTGACTGGCATTGACTGGTTTGCAGTCGCCTCCGGTTCGGTCGGGGGCGTCGCTTTGCTCATGTATGGGATCCGCATAATGGGAGAGGGCCTGGAGGCCGCGGCGGGTGACGCGCTGCGCCGCATTCTCGCCGCCCTCACGCGAAACGCATGGCTGGCCTGCCTCCTTGGCGCTGTGGTCACCGGCGTCGTGCAGAGTTCCTCGGCCGTCACGGTGATGACCGTCGGCTTCGTCAACGCGCAGCTTATGACATTCCGACAGGCCCTCGGCGTGATCTACGGCGCGAACATAGGCACCACCGTCACCGGTCAGATCATGGCCTTCGAAATCACGCAGTTGGCACTGCCGGCGATTGCACTCGGCTTCGGCATGCAATACTTCAGCCGCCGCCGTGTCGTCAGAAACCTCGGCCAGGGGATGCTCGGCTTCGGCCTCCTCTTCCTCGGGCTGATGCTCCTGAAGGGCTCAGTGGAGAGCCTCAAAGAGAGCCAGATGGCGGTTGGCATCTTCACGATGTTCAGCCATAACCTGCTGCTGGCAGTGGGGGCCGGCGTCCTGGTAACGATCCTTATTCAGTCGTCCTCCGCGTCTCTTGGGATCGCGATGGCGCTCGCCGCTCATAACCTCATCAGTCTCGAGGCCGCCATTGCTCTTATGCTCGGCGACAACATCGGCACCTGTATCACCGCGCAGCTTGCCTCCATCGGCACACAAACGACGGCCAGAAGAACCGCGTGGGCACACACGATCCACAACATTGTGGGCGTGGCACTGGTGCTCATTGTGCTCAGGTGGTTCATTCCGCTGGTGCTTCATCTGTCCCCGTCGATTGTTGGTCTGGACCCCCTCTCTGAGGTGTACCAGGCGGCCGTGCAGCGGCAGGTGGCTAACTCGCACACCCTCTTCAATGTGCTCAACGCCATCCTGTTCCTGATTTTCAACAACTTCTTTGCGACGTGGCTGGAGCGCTGGTTCCCCGAACGCGGCCGCCTCGCCGAAGCCAGTCACATAGATCGCCGCCTGCTGGAGACGCCCGCGGCGGCGGCCGGCGCGACGCTGCAGGAGCTTGCGCGCATGGCCCGCGCCTGCCGACAGTTGGTCAAGGGCGCCACCGGGGCGGTGCTGGAGCCGGAACGGGTGGACACCGCGCCGCTGTGGGCAGAGGACGACGCCATTGACCAGCTTCAGGAGGATATCACCAGCTACCTCGTCGATCTGATGGAGGAGGATATCCCGGAGTTCATCAGCGCGCAGGTCCCGGCGATGCTCCATGTCGCGAACGATCTCGAACGCGTCGGCGACCACTGCAAGAACCTGCTGGAGCTTGCCGAGCAACGCAGGGATCACGGTATGCCGTGGTCCGACACGGCGGATGATTCGGTTCGCCAGATGGCCGCCCTGATTGATGAGATGCTGACCGCCGCCGCTGAAGCGCTTGGCGGGAGGAACGAGGGCCGGATTCAGCGCGTCCTCGAGTTGGAGAAGATCGTGGACCACCTGACTGAGGAGGGCCGCAACGAGCATCTTGAGCGTGCCCGCCACGGCGAATGCCTCATGCTCCCGGGGGTGCTGTATCTCGATGCGCTGATGAACTACGAAAAGATCGGCGACCACGTCCGCAACATCGGCCGGGCACTCGCCGGCGGCCTGATGGACGCAGGCACCACGATGCCCTACACCGCCGAGGGTGAGGCCGCCGCAGCCGAAGACGCTTGAGGGTCAGGCGCCGGGCTACTCGCTGAAGACCTGCGTGGTGAAGACATGAAGCTCTGCCCCACGCCGCCATGCATCGCGCGGCAGGCCGGCTTTGTGCGTGCAGAGGCAGTCGAGCATCGTGTCGCGATCCCAGCCCTGTTCGGGCGCCACCTGCGGCAGGAACACGCCGCGCCGATAGCCGTCGGCGACCATCACTCCGTGCTCGCCCACCGTGATCTCCTCGGCACTCGCCACTTGTCTGAGCGGCGAGAGCACACTGATCTCGATCTCGATCTCCGGGAGTTCGGCCGCAGTGACCGGCGGGAAGCGCGGGTCCTGCGTGGCCGCCGAGATCGCCGATGATCGAACTGCCGCCGCCAGCGGCTCCTGCGCCTCCAGGCAGCCGATGCAGCCGCGAAGCTGGCCGTGCTTGTGAAGCGTCACGAAGACAGCGCGCGGCGCCTCGAAGATCGCGTGGCCGGTGGGCAGATCGGGGATGGTACGATCGGTGACGTAACTGCGGATCGTGTCACGCGCCAGCTTCAGCAGTATCTGCTGCTGCTCCTCATTCAGTTCGCCCTGCTGCTCGGACATCGGCACCACCCCGCGCTGTGTCTATTGCCACACCGGTCTAAGCTCTGACTTCGCGAGCCGCGGACCTGAGCCCTGCCTCATTGGCCCCCCGCGGCAGTCCTCTCCGCCTGGGTGAAGACCAGCAATGCGTTGGAGACTCTTCGCTGCACTCCGTCGCTGGGCGCATTGATCAGCCTGCCATCGGCCACGAAGGTAGATGAGCCTCCGCCATCGAGGTTCATCGCCTGCACCGCTCCGAGCTTGATCATCGTCCCGGCTAGCTCGTCGAGCGTCATGCCACAGCGCCTGCCCTCACCCACCCCCTCGGCCACCACCAGCAGCAGGCGCCCTTCGGCGGTGATCCCGATTGCCGTGCGTGAGGGCGTCCCGACGCAGACATCGGGCCGGAACCGTTCGGGCGAGGCCGTGATATGCTTGCGCCCGTCCTTCACCAGCCGGGGCCCACCACCGATGGCATGGCGCAGGTTCGGCCATGCCGGAGTGGTGCCAAGCTCGAGCTTCACCGTGACCCCCGGCTCAACGAGCTTGAGGCTTTCTGCCATTCTCCCGATGCCGGAGAGCACGAAACCGCCCTCGGGGATGCTCACGACTCGACCGTTGGTTGTCTTCTCCAACACCACGCCCGCCGCATCTACCGCGACACGCGTGCGCCCGACCGCACCCTCCACCATGGGGCCCCAGCGGCGAGTGAATGCCACGAGCGTGTCGGTCTCCCCATGCCCCTGGTTCAGCCCGGTGATCGGTTGGGCCCCCAGTCCATCAAATACCGCCCGGCCGCAGAAACTGACGCGGTCCATCAGCAGGCGGCCGTCGTAGGTGATTCCGAGCGCGGTGCGTTCCCCCCATGGCTCCTTGATCCACTCGCCATCTATCACCAGCATCCCCAGCGGCGGCCCGTTGTAGCTGAAGAAGCCGCCATTGACGCCGCCCCATGCCCGCGACCCGGCGGCAATGCGGGTGAGCGTCGCACGTTCGTGGATGGTCGAGGCGGCCAACGCCGGGCGAACATCAATCTGCGATGAGCGCGGATCCACGTTGAGCACATAGACCCGCACCGCCCCACGGGGCGTGGTGAAGTTGCGCGTCTCCATCAGGCCAGCAACACGGGGAAGCGGGACAACCGGCTCAGGCTCAGGCTCAATCTCAGAGGGCTCGCGGAGCAGGTCAATCACGATGCGCGCGGGATCCGGCAGTGTGAATACGCGAGGGGAGAGGGGGGAGTTATGCTGCACTTCGATGCGGGTGACGTTCCCGACTGCAGGCCCCTGCCGAAGCTGGTCGGCCAACTCACCATCGAGCCGCAGCAGTCGGACGCTGTTGGCCCAGGCACTGTCCTCCGCGGTCGGCAGTTCCAGCACAAGCAGCCCCGGCTCATTCCACCAGGTGAAGCCGGTCGGGCGCGCGAGGTCGAGCACGAGGCGGATACGATCCTCATGCCGCCCGTCGCGGATGTCTGTGACCCCGCTGCCGGGCGTCGAGAGGAACCAGATGCCGGTGGCGCCATCATGATCGGCCACCGCGAAGAGCTCAATCGCTGTCCGCACGATCGCCAGCGGCACGAAAAGCTCACCGTCGCGCAGTTCCGGCCCAACCGCTGCCGTTCGTGGGAGGTCGTCGAGCGTGTAGCTCGCCGTACGCGGACGCACCAGCAGCGTGTGACCGAAGGCCCTGATGCACCACGGGGCGCCCTCCTGCGGCTCATCTACGGTGAAGCCGAGGGATTCGCTAAGGGCTCCTGCCGACAGCAGAAGCTCCCCGGCGTCGCCCGTGACCGCCTGCCCGGTCTCCAGGGGGCGACCGTTGATGACCACCACACAGTCCCCGGCAGCATGGGCCGCGGGCATGCCGATGGTGACGATTGCTGCTGCGAGAAGTCCGATTGCTGCGATAGTTCGCGCGGTCATGCGATGCCTCAGTTCAGATGAGCCGGCGGCTGTGTGTCCGCGAGACGCCCCCGATCCAGCACCACGCGACCTGCGAGCAGCACGGTTGACACGAAACCGGGAAGCTCGCGGCCGGCGAAGGGAGTGTTACGTCCAAGGGAGACAAACTCCTCAGCATCGACGCTCCAGCGGCTGTCAGGTTCGAAAATCAGCAGATCCGCCGGCGCGCCTGCCTCTATCAGACCCTGCGGCAGGCCCAGCAGCGCTGCCGGAGCGGCGGTCATCGTCGCAAGCGCTTGACTGAGCTTCATGCGCCCGCTCTCCACCAACTCCGCAAGCACCACCGAAAGCGCGGTCTCCAGCCCCACGATCCCGAAGGGCGCCGCCAGCATCCCTGCCGCCTTTTCCTGCACCGTATGCGGCGCATGGTCGGTGGCGATAACCGCGATGGTGCCGTCGCAGAGCGCATCAATCAGCGCCTGCCGATCCTGCTCGGTCCGCAGCGGCGGGTTCATCTTCGCGTTCGCGCCGTGCGTGGCGACGGCCTCGTCGGTCAACGCGAGATAGTGAGGCGCGGTCTCCGCAGTCGGCCCATCCGACCAGTCCCGCAGAAGCTCCACCCCCGCGGCGGTGGAGAGGTGCGCTATGTGCAGTGGTGGCCTGCCGGGGCCGTCCCATGCCTCCCGCCACTCCGCCAGCGACCGGACCTCGGTCTCCGGGTGCTGCCCCGGTAGCCCCAGCCTCTCAGCCACGGCGCCGCGATGCATCACGCCCCCGGCGGATAGCTCCTCGGCCTCGGCGTGCGCGAGGAAGATCAGGCCCAGTTCCGCGCACCGCAGCAGCGCCTCCCGACGCTGCTCGCGGGTGGTCAGCATGAAGGCGTCATCGCTGATGGCGACGCACCCGGCATCGCGCAGCGCCCGGAAGTCGGAGAGGTGGAAGCGATCGTTGCCAACGGTAGCCGCGCCGATCAGCCCCACGCGACACCACGCGTCCCGTCGCACTCGCTCACGGATCGCGGCCACGTTCTCCGGGATGTCAGGCGCCGGGGAGGTGTTGGGCATGGCGCAGACGGTGGTGAATCCGCCACGGACGGCCGCTCGGGTGCCGGTGCGGATCGTCTCCTTCTGCTCGGCACCGGGTTCGCGCAGATGCACGTGTACGTCAATCAGGCCGGGGCAGACGACCTTGCCGGTGGCGTCAATGACATGCAGCGGCTCAGTGGCCCGATTCGTGCCGACTGCGGCAATCGCGCCATCCCGCACGAGGATGTCCGTCTGAAGATCGAGGCCACTGCCGGGGCAGATGATCCGCCCGCCACGAATTACTGTCGCACTGTCAGCACTCATCGGCAACTCCGCTCGTCCCCCAAACGCAGAAGGCCTCCCGCTGGCGGAGGCCTTCATGCTTACTCAGATGATACTGAGGCTCAATTCGTCACCTGCACCCGAACCCGGTCCATGCGGTCAACCTTCTTGCCGTCAGGGTCGCTGACCGTCAGCGTAACCAGGTAGTAGCCCGGGGTCGGGAAGGTCCAGGTGGTCTCGCGGCCGTAGCCCTGCTCCTGAAGGCCGTCCAGTTCGTCGAAGTCCCAAATGTAAAGAGCGTTGACGCCCGCAGGCTGCTCGGCGGCCTGGAACTGCGTCTCGGTATTGACCTTAGTGACCATCGGCTCGCCCGCCTCCGCTACCAGCGGCTGCGCTTCATAGCCGAGCCCGACCTCGCCGACCCAGAAAGTCTCTTCAGTATCCCCAAAGAGCGCGACGTGGAGGATCTCACCATCTTTGACGTCAACCGGGCCGCCGAAGGCGGTCATCGGCAGCACGATCTCGACCCAGTCGTCAACGATCAGAGGGTAGTCAGCAAGCTCGATTGCGCCCGAGTCAAGCGCGCCGCTGTCGGTCACAAGCAGCACCCGCAGCCGCTCGATCTTCTTCGGCGGCTCCGGCGGGGCCATCATGCCACCCTCCATCCCCGGCTCCATGCCAGGCTGCCACTCAGGCGGCATTCCGCCCGGGAACTGACCCTCGGGAGGCATCGCGCCGGGATCAAACGGAGGCATAGCGCCGGGATCTCCGGGGAACTGCCCCTCGCCCGGGAAGAAGCCACCTTCGGGCATCACCGGCGTCTCCGGTGCAGGTTCGAGCGCCTTCGCGATCAGCCTCAGGTAACCGCCGCTCGGATCGCCAAGAAACGCGCTCGCATCAAGTGGCTCCCGAAGCGTAAGGCGCCCTCCGGTGAAGAAGCCGCCGGTCTCGATGCGCAGAGCGTCGCTCTGCAGGTACCTCTCATCTCCATCTATCTCTATCACCCCGGAGCCCCAGCTCCCGAGCTCAACCAGGTTGAGGTCGCCGCTGTAGAGGACCACCGCAGCATCGTTCTGTGCGAGAACCAGCGGGGCGAAGATCATGATCGCTGCACATGCGAAAGCCACCGTTACCTTGCGGGTCAAGGTGATCACTCTCCTGACGGCCCCGGCATCCGAGACCGCTGCTTCTGCCGATGAGACCACGCCTGAACATTCTACCGTGATGCTCCGAATCCTGCAAGGAAACCCGGAGGCTGGCAAACGTTGCGTCGCTTCGCGCCGCCCCCTGCGAGGGCGCAGGGGCCACAACGACGACGATAACGGCGCGGCGGGGGCAGCCGTAGGCTGAAAGCCCCCGCCCTACAACGACATTACTGATGCCATGTGCCATCCCGCCTTTGGGCGGGACCCGTGGGCCGTTCGTAAATCCCATTCGTGCGGCACGACGCACGGGCGTGGGCGCTTGTGCCGCATGAACGACTACGGCAACGACTTCGGCTTACGTCAGCCGCATGACGACCTCACTGTGAAGCTCCTCCCCCGCCTCCGTCAACCTGATCCGACCGGCGCCCACCTCCACCAGCGCCATCTCCACCAGCGGCCGCGCACGCTGAAGCAGCGCCTCAATCGACTCTGCACCGTAAGCCTGCGCGAGATCGTGTAACAGCAGCCCCTCGGTCATGCGCAGGCCCATCATCAGCGCCTCGGCAAGCGCATCCTCCGGAGCAAGCTCCTCGGCATACTCCTCAGGGCTCTCCCCCGCCTCAATCGCCGCGCGATACTCCCGCGGCTCGCGCATGTTGCCGCTGCGCACGCCATCGAGGTAGCTCCACGCGCCCGCACCAAGGCCGAGATACTCCTCATTGCGCCAGTAGGTGATGTTGTGCGCGCACTCAAAGCCGGGGCGGGCGTAGTTGGAGATCTCATAGCGGTCCAGCCCCGCGGCCTCGCAAAGCTCCCGCGTCACTTGCCGCATCGCAAGATGCTCAGCCTCCTCCACAGGCGCAATCTCCCCCGCCTGGAGGCGCGCGTGGAAGGGCGTTCCCTCGCAGATCTCAAGGCCATAAGCCGACAGGTGGTCGGGCTGAAGCTCCAATGCGCGCAGCAGCGTCTGACGCCAACTATTCAGCGTCTGCCCGGGAAGTGCGTATATCAGGTCGAGGGAGAGGTTCGTGAAGCCCGCCTCGCGCGCGGCGGCAACCGCTAAGGCCGTCTGCTCTGCACTATGCCCGCGCCCGAGCATCCGCAACTCGTCATCGTCGAAGCTCTGCGCGCCGACGCTGAGGCGATTGAAGCCAGCCTCCCGCAGAACCCGCAGCTTCGCAACATCCACCGTCTCCGGATTCGCCTCGCAGGTGACCTCAGTGCGCGGCGCTGCCGTAGGAGGGGCCGCCCGATCCAGCTCCCGCCCAGAGGGCGGGACTGGAGAGGGTCCCGCGAAGCGGGAGGTTCCACCCCGGCCCATGCCGTTCGTCGTTCGCACGCCGGCAGACCCGCCGGTCTCCGGCATACGTGGGGCCGGGGGGGGTGAGGCCGCCGTGTCCTTGAGCATCTCCAGCAGCCCCGCCAGTTCCTCACCGTGGTAGATCGTCGGGGTCCCGCCGCCGAGGAAGATCGTGCGGATGTGCGAAGCGCCGAGCAGTTCTGCCCGGCGCTGTATCTCCAGCTTCAGCGCCGCAAGGTAGCGCGCGCGTTCTGACTCAGCGGCAGGTCGCGAGTTAAAGTCGCAGTAGTGACACTTACGCAGGCAGAAGGGCAGGTGGACGTAGACCGACAGGTCCCGCGCCACGTCAGTCCTCTTCGTTCAACCGCAGGATGGACATGAAGGCCTCCTGCGGCACCTGCACGTTGCCGATCGCCTTCATCCGCCGCTTACCTTCCTTCTGCCGCTCAAGCAGCTTGCGCTTGCGCGTGACGTCACCACCGTAGCACTTCTCCGTGACGTTGCGGCGCAGCGGCGCGATGCGCGTCGAAGCGACGACGCGGCTGCCGATGGAGGCTTGTATACGCACCTCGAAGAGCTGCCGCGGGATCGCCTCCTTGAGTTTCCGCGCGATCACCCGCCCGCGGCTCTCGGCGAACTGGCGGTGGCAGATGATCGCCAGCGCATCCACCGGATCGCCGTTGATCATCAGCTCAACCTTGGTCAGGTCCTCCGGCACATAGCCGGCGAGCTCGTAGTCGAGCGTGGCGTATCCGCGCGTCGCGGACTTGAGCGCGTCGAAGTAGTCCACGACGATCTCCGCGAGCGGCAGGCGATAGTGCAGCGCGACGCGGTCGCCCCAGATGTACTCCTGCTTGAGGTAGGCGCCTCTGCGGTCATCGGAGACCTTGATCACCTGCCCCACATAACGCTGCGGGCACATGATGTTGGCTTCGACCACCGGCTCCTCGATCACCTCGATCAGCTCCCGCGGCGGGAACTGCGCCGGGTTGTCCACCTCAACAAACGTCCCGTCGGTGAGCGTGATGCGGTAGACGACGCTTGGCGCTGTGGCGACCAGGTCGAGGTCATACTCACGCTCAAGGCGCTCCTGCACGATCTCCATGTGCAGCAGGCCGAGGAAGCCGCAGCGGAAGCCAAAGCCGAGCGCCGCCGAAGTCTCGCGATCGTACTTGAGCGCCGCGTCATTGAGCGAGAGGCGATCAAGGGCGTCTTTGAGCGCCTCATAGTCGGCATTATCCACGGGATAGAGGCCACAGAAGACCATCGGCTGCGCCTCGCGGTAGCCCGGTAGCGGCTCTTCAGCGCCCTTCTTCGCGCAGGTGATGGTGTCGCCGACGCGGCTGTCCTTCACGCCCTTGATCCCGGCGGTGATGTAGCCGACATCGCCCGCGCGAAGCTCCTCCACGTCCACCATTGCGGGCGAGAAGAAGCCGGTGCGCGAGACGTCGAAGCGCTTGCCCGAGGACATCATGCGGATCTCATCGCCCGGACGCACCCGGCCCTCGAAGACGCGAACGTAGGCGATGACGCCCTGGTGGACGTCGAACTCCGAGTCGAAGATCATCGCCCGCAGCGGCGCATCTGCGTCCTCATCAGGCGCCGGAACGCGCTTTACGATCGCCTCCAGCAGCTCATGGACGCCCACCCCGGACTTGCCCGAGGTCATCACAATCTCATCGGGATGGAAGCCGAAGGCGTCGTCCATCTCCTTCAGCGCCATCTCCGGCTCAACGTTCGGCACGTCTATCTTGTTGATGACCGGAATGATCTCAAGCTCGGCCTCCAGCGCGAGGTAGACGTTCGCGACCGTCTGCGCCTCGACGCCCTGCGAGACATCCACCAGCACCACGGCGCCCTCGCAGGCCTGCAGGCTGCGGGAGACCTCGTAGGCGAAGTCTACGTGTCCGGGGGTGTCAATGAGGTTGAGCTGATAAAGCTCGCCATCGTCGGCCTCGTAGAGGAGGCGGACGGCGGAGGACTTGATGGTAATGCCACGCTCGCGTTCGAGGTCCATCGTGTCGAGCATCTGCTCGCCCGCTTCCTCGACGTTGCCGCAGACTTCGAGGAGCCGGTCGGCGAGCGTGGACTTGCCGTGGTCAATATGCGCGACGATGCAGAAGTTCCGCACATTCTCCTGCGGGACTCTCTGCACCACTTTAGGCCTGTCCGCCTTTGCCTCAGTCGCCATGCTGTCTATCTATACCCTTTCAGCCCACTATCCAGATTCCCGGCGCCCCTACTATTATCCGGAGTCCAGGCGCCCTCGCCTGGACGCCGTTGCCGTTCGGAGCGACGCATCCCGCCGTCCGGATGCGTCGGCCGTTTGCCGTTGCCGTGCCCTTTGGCCGTTCGTCCTGCCAATCAATGCCGCTATCAATGACGATTCCCGCGCCCTGACGTTTACTGCGAACATCTCGCGCCGCTTCGCGTCGCCCCCTGCGAGGGCGCAGGGGCCACAACGACAACGACTCGGCCACAGTCTCAGCGCCGCACCCTGCCGAATTTCCTCGCCACCATCCGCCATGCGCTCTCAAGCTCGCGCAGGCGCATCGCTCTCGCCAATCCCACGAATACCACCGCTCCCAGGCCGAGCGGCAGCGCCACCAGCAGCAGGCGTTCGATTGCGCCCCCGGTGCCTCCGCCAGGCAGGTAGGCCTGCAGCGCCGCCATGCTCCCCCACGCCACCAGCGTCATCAGCGCCATCGCGGGCAGCATGCGCAGGACCGACTGCACGATCTCCCTCCCGCCCAGCGCTCCCACGCGCACCTGCAGCATCACCACCAGCAGCGCGGCGTTGATCACGCCGCTGATGGAGGTCGCCATCGCGAGGCCCGCCACGCGGTAGGGCCCCGCGAGGTAGAGCGCCGAAGCGATGCAGGCCGCCACAGAGATCGCGCCGATCCAGACCGGCGTCATCGTGTCGTGGCGGGCGTAGAACGCTCGGGCGGCGATGTATACCACCGTGAGCGGCACTATTCCCGCGCAGAACCACAGGAGCGTGACCGCCACCGCCCAGACGCCCTCCTCGGTGAAGCTCGGCCAGAGCAGCCGCACCGAGGGCACCGCAAGTACCATGATAAGTGCGGTGGCGGGCACGGTCAAGAAGGTCGCGTTGCGCATCCCGAACGAGAAGTCGCGGCGGAACTGATCTCCGTCGCCGCGCGCGTAATGCTCCGCCAGCGCCGGGAAGAGCGCGATAGCGATCCCGGCGCCGATGACGCGCGCGGGCAGCTTCCACAGGTGGTTCGCGTAGTTGAGTGTCGAGACGCCGCCGTCGCCATCCACGGCGTTGGCGAGGACCTTCGTCACCACGAAGTTGATCTCGGCGATCGCGAGGCCCAGCATCACCGGCAGCGCGAGCAGCACCACCCGCCGCACGCCCTTCGTGGGGCGGAAGATCGGCATGAGCCGCCCGCCAACGCTTCGCAGCGCCACCATCTGCACCGCGAAGTTCCCGACGAACGCGCCCAGCAGCACCCCGTAGCCGAGTGTGCTCGGGCCAAAGAGGACCGGAGCGGCGAGTGCGGCGGCGATGATCGAGCAGTTGTAAATGATCGGCCCCATCGCCGGCCAGAGGAAATGCCGGCGGGCGTTGAGCGTGCCCATCAGCAGGCCGCCGAGGAGGAAAAATATCTGCGCCGGGAACATCAGGCGCATGATACGCGCGCAGATCTCCAGCGCCTCCGGGTTGCCCTCGAGGTCGGCCTTGAGCAGCCCGAGCGTCTCCAGCGCATGCCGCAGGCTCTCGGACATGTTGTCCGCGGCCCACGACGGGTTGACCATGTGCGCAAGCGGCTCGGCGAGAAGGATGCCGCCGACCGAGAGCAGCGCGGCCATGACGGCCAGCAGCCAGAAGAGCGCGCTGAAGGTGCGCCACGCCCGATCCTCCTCGCCGCGCGCCATCATCTCCGTGAAGACCGGGACGAAGCCCGTCCGTAGCGCCCCGCCGGCTACCATGAAGTAGAGGAAGTCCGGGATGGTGGCGGCGTTGTAGAAGGCATCCGCGACGACGCCGCGGCCGTATGTGTGGCCGATGGCGACGTCGCGGAACATGCCTGTGACGGCGCTGGCGAGCGTGGCGAACATCATCAGGATGGCCGCGTTGGCCATCCACGATGTTGCGCCTGACGACTCCGCCGGGGCCGGGCTCTCGAGGGATACCTGATCGTCCATGACGACGAGTATCATACCTCGCGCCACGCCGGCTGACAAGCTATCCGCCGAAGCTCATTGAGCGCCGTCGCAGTTTGCAGTTGGAGAGGTCGGCCTCCGGCAGACGCTCCGCGTCTGACGACCTGTGCCATAGCCGTGCCGTTGCTGTCCTCTGCCGTCCGCCGCCGTCTACCCACCGCGCCTCCATGACCGGCTATCCCCCCAGGTTCACGTAGTAGGCCGTGGAGATCGTGGGGTCTATGAAGTAGTTGATGATGATCCGCCAGAGGATGCCACCGATCAGCACGTGACCAAAGAACAGGCCGAGGAAGGCCGGGACCGTCTGCCGATACGCCGGCAGGCCTCCGTAGCGCAGAGTGAGCCTCTGCGCCAGCCATGCCATGAGGAAAGGCGCCCAGTAGGGTGAGGCATCGTTGTAGAGCGTCCCGAGGATGATCCCGAGCGGATGGAACGGGAAGTTCGAGAGCATCATGCGCGCCCATGTCACCCCCGCTGTCAGCAGCAGGCCGCCGCCGTAGAAGCCCACTCGCGTCCAGTCGGGCCCCGCAGGGCTCTCCAGCGCCCGGTCAAGCTGCACGTAGTTCCCGCGCGACCAGCTCAGCGCCCACGACTGCCCCGCGCGCCCGGTCTTTGCCCCGATCAGCCCCTGACCGTAGCGGTAGCCCACATCGAGGTGATACCAGTAGGTCAGCGCCAGCCCCACCACGCACATCCCGATCATCAGCCACGCGAAGCTCGATCGCCGCGCCCGCACGAACTCCGGCAGCTTCAGCCCATCCGCGAATGCCTGCCCGGAACTGTGCGCAAAGACCGTGCGGCCAATCCAGAAGAGCGCGTAGTAGAGCACCATGGACTGCGGCGATCCGACGCCGCGGATCGCCCGGCTGCCGAGAAGATGCACCGGCACGATCGTGTCGAAGCCGTAGGGATGCGTCCAGAGCACCGGCGGCCCTGCCTCGGCCCTGATGCGCGCGGCCACCAGCACGAACATGTAGAGGCTCGCGAAGAATGCCGCGAGCGTCCCCGCGCGAATGCCGGCGTGGTTGAGCATCCACACGAGCGCCACCGTGCCGACGATCAGCCCGATTACCTGCGCCCGATAGGGCATCGGTTCGCCGCGATCGTAGTCGTTCGGGCCGCTGATGACGCTGCGCGCCACCCGCCGCAGGTGAGGTCGAGCGGCCCAGAGCATGAAGGCCGTGAAGGCGATGCAGGCCCCCGCGGAAACCTCCTGATAGAACGGGAAGCCACTCTCACGGTAGCCCGCAGACAGGCCGCCAACCTTCACAAGCTTCATGAACAGATACGTGACCAGCGCCGTCGCGAGCACCTCGCCCGAGACGAGATACGACAGCCCCCACAGCTCCAGCGAGAAGCTGAAGTTTAGCGGATGGAACCAGCGCCACGGTGGGTCAGCGATCGTGCGTGTGATGGAGATGGTCTTCGCGATCCCGGGGAATGAGGGGTAGAACGCGTGCGCGATATTGATGCCGTTGAAGAGAGCGGCGGCTCCGAAACCGATCCACATCACCGGGTTGCGGAAGAAGCTGACGCCGTGAGATGAGCCCGAGAACCCGCCGCTGATCTCCAGCGGCAGGAAGAGCATCGGGTAGCTCAGCCGCTCGTTCTCGCTCCACTGCTTGCGAAACAGCGCGACGAGGCAGAGGACGGTGAAGACGAGGATGAGGCTGAAGGCGCCCCACCATGCGAGCGGCGTGAGCCACTGCTGCCACGGGATATGTCCGCTGGCGGTGCCCTCAAAGAAACCGTCTATGACCCACTTGTCCTGTGGCGCCCAGAAGGCGGGATAGTGCTCGGCGATCTCCCGGAAGCCGTCGGTGTCGGTGCCGTAGTAGCGCGGGAAGAGCAGGTAGTGAAAGGCGTAACCCGCGCGCTCCATCGGCAGGGCGGCGGAGATGGCAGCGTAGATAAGCAGCAGTTCGCCGCGCGAGAGCGGCGCCAGGACGTTGATACGCCGCCCCTGTCGCCACAGCAGCCACAGACCGGCGTTGATCGCCACGAGGATCAGCAGAAAGAGGATCGCCGGAACCGGTGGCACCACGTAGGGCACCCAGTTGATGCTTACGTAGCCGACGCGTGTAATGCCCAGCCATGTTGCGATCGTGAGCAGCACTGCGAGGATGACGGCCCGCGTCGTGATGCCCTGGATGGACGTCGGCGCCTCAACTGCATTGTTGCCGGCCTCGCCGGCATCGCGGATGAGCTGGCTCATGGGGCAGGCTCCGCTCTACGACATCCCGGCATGTTCCGCGCCCGGTTCCACATCGATGAAAGATTCCCTGCAAAGGCGGCGAACCTTGCATCATCTACCGGCGTCTCAGCGATCGAGAGCCAACTTCGGGAGGTGGTCGTGTTGTCACTGCGGAGAGTGTTCGTGACGATCGCCACACTGTCTCTTCTCTTCACCGCGACATGCACTCTCTTCGCCGCCCCGGGCGATGAGGCAGGGCAGTTGTCGCCCGAGGCCCGTGCAGCGCAGTTCTTCGCAAAGCTCGACACCGACGGGGACGGGAAAGTCAGCAGAGAAGAGTTTCCGGGCAACGATGAGAAGTTCGCCCGGGTGGACGCCAACGGTGACGGCTTCATCACCCCCGACGAGATGGCGGGCCGTGGCGGTAATCAGGGGCGGGTCGGCGGCCAGCAGGCGAACCCACAGCAGCGCTGGAATGCGATGCTCGAACGCTTCGACACCGACGGCGACGGCGCGATCAGCGCTGAGGAGTTCGAGGGGCCCGAACAGGTATTAAAGGCACTCGATCAGGACGAGGATGGGAAGATCACGCAGGAGGAAGCGCTTCGCATGGCGAACCGGGGTGGAGAGGGACAGGCGGGCGGCGGTGCTGAGGGCAATCGATGGCAGCGCCTGCTCCGAAGCAGCGACAGGGACGGCGATGGCGCGATCTCCCGTGAGGAGTGGCTCGGACGCCCTGAGGGTTTTGCCCGCTTCGACCGCGACGGTGACGGTGTGATCTCCGCCGAGGAGGGTGCGCAGATCGGTGCAGGGCGTGAGGGGCAGCCAGCAGAGCGGATGGATCCAGCCCAGACGCTGCTGCGTATGATGGACAAGAACGGAGATGGACAGGCATCCGCTGAAGAATGGCAGAACTTTTTTGAGGCCGCGGATGTTAATGCAGATGAGCGACTGAGTCGCGATGAGTTGATGAAGCAGTTCCAGGACGCCCTGCGGCCTCCCGCACCGGCGCCTGTCGAAGGGAACTGACTGCACAGACGAACAACCCGAGTTTTCTCCGTCGCAAGACGGAGCATTTGCGGCCCCCGGTCTCCCCCCACCGGGGGTCGCGATGTTTAATGGAACGAACGCCCGAAGGAAGGCGTGCCCCAGCCGTCGAACCGCTCCTTGCTGCAGACTACCGCACCGGGAGGGTACCGCCATGATCC
>LSQX01114361.1_pt1 | contig 29583 bp, 28 predicted proteins | sample 654561 | NCBI WGS metagenome assembly LSQX01 (sample SAMN04489861, study PRJNA283612) | anaerobic digester metagenome | isolation source: 4 biogas reactors fed with cattle manure at either 37C or 55C with and... | place: Denmark: Kongens Lyngby | collected 2014 | reverse complement strand
CCTGCTGCTGCATCAGCTCTTCATGGCTGCCGGCTTCATTGATTTGCCCTTTGGAGATATGAAAAATGCGGGTGGCATTGACAATAGTGGACAGCCTGTGCGCGATGATAAAGGAGGTTCTGCCCTGCAGCAGCCGGTTAAGCGCCATCTGCAAAGCCTTTTCAGTTCTCGTGTCGATGGAGGATGTGGCTTCGTCGAGAATGAGTACCTTCGGATCCGACAGCAGTGTTCTGGCAAAGGAAATCAGTTGGCGCTGCCCGACTGAAAGCCTGGAGCCACGCTCATTTACTTCGGTTTGATAACCGTTTTCCATCTCCATGATAAACTCATGAGCCATGACCTCTTTCGCGGCCTGAATAACATCCTCGTCGGAAGCATCCGGTCTGCCATAACGAATATTCTCCATGACCGTACCCGAGAAAATAAAGGTATCCTGCAGCATGACACCAATCTGATCCCGCAGCGATTCCAACGTCACCTTTGAGATGTCGTGACCATCCACAAGGATTTTACCCTCACTGATATCATAGAACCGGCTGAGCAAATTGATGATAGTCGTCTTACCCGATCCGGTGGGGCCAACCAATGCGATGGTTTCTCCTGGTTTAACGCGGAAGCTGACATCCTTCAGAACAGGAATATTTTTTTCATAACTGAAAACTACATGGTCAAATTCAACTTCACCCCTGATCGGCGGCAGAGTAAAGGCATCATCGGCATTTTGAATCGCAACGGGTTCATCCAGGGTTTCAAATATTCTTTCCAGATATGCCGCGGCTACAATAATTTGATTGTAAAAATTGCCGAGGTTCGTAATGGGCGCCCAAAAATGGCTGATGTAGGATGAAAAGGCTACAAAGTCTCCTACTGATATTCCGGCATCGGAGATCCACATCACACCGGCAATGTACATGGCTGATATTGTCAGTACGGAGATGTTCTCGGTGGCCGGCCACAACAGAATGTTTGCCTTGACGGCGGATATCCACGAAGTGCGGCATTCCTCGCTGGTGGCGCGGAATATCTTTTCATTTTCCTCCTCACGGGCAAAGGACTGGGTTACCTTAATCCCGCATAATGATTCATGCAGATAGGCGTTCATATTGGATTGTTTTCGGCTGACCTTCTGCCAGCGCACGCGCTGAATGTTTTTCAACACATAAAGAACTACCAGCAGCAGCGGTACACCCGCCAGGCTGACAAGGGTCAGCCTTACATTCATCGACAGCATGAAGCCGATGATCAGAATCAGACTGGACATGTCGGTCATCATGTTGATAATGCCATTTTGCAGCAGGTCATTCAACGAGTTCACATAATTCACAACGCGGATGATGATCTTGCCATGGGGCCGACTGTCATAATAAGTAAAAGAGAGCTTCTGCAAGTGCATGAACAGGTCCCGCCGAAGGCTGGCGATAACATTCTGGGCAATCTTTGACATGCTCCTGATCCGGTAACGCAAACAAACCATGCTAACAAAGATGGAAACAAGGAACAGCAATGACACAAGCAGCAGATGGACCGTATTTCGGGAAGGAATGATCTCGTTGATAGCTGTGCGCATCAGGTAAGGCCCCAGTAACGTTGCCAGATTTGACAGAATCATCATCACCAGCGTTGCTGTGATGTCCTTTTTATATGGCCGGATATAGGCCCAAAGACGTTTGAGGTGATTTATATTAAACTCACTTTCCAGGGTTTCATCCACATCGAACTTATTCCTTGCCATTCAGCTCACCTCCCCGCCAGATGGAGCAATAGAATTGAAATCCCCCATCTGATTGATATACACATCATAGTAAAGGCCTTTCAACGCAATCAGCTGCGGGTGAGTTCCCTTTTCCACAATCCGTCCCCTGTCCATGACGAAGATTTGATCCGCGCTCATCACCGAGGAAATCCGATGAGTGATCATGAGTGTGGTTCTTTTGCGGTTTAATTTTTCAAGAGCTTTTTGTATTTTGAACTCGGTTTCGATATCCAGGCTCGAGGTCGTATCATCCAAAATCAAAATGTCGGGATCTTTTAATAGCGTCCGAGCCAGCGCGATACGCTGCTTTTGGCCTCCTGACAGCCCTACGCCGCGTTCCCCGACGATGGTGTCATAGCCTTCGGGCAATTCCATGATAAAGCTGTGCGCTTCCGCGATATCAGCTGCGCGCCTGACGGCATCAAAGTCGGCGTTGGGCACACCATAGGCAATATTCCCCTCGATGGTATCGGTAAACAAAAAAACATCCTGCATTGCAATGGATATCCTATTGCGCAGCATTTTTAAATCCATGTTTTTAACATTCACGCGGTCGATCAGAACAAGACCCTCATCGGCTTCATAAAACCTAAGAATCAGGTTCATCACGGTACTTTTGCCGGAACCGGTTGCGCCGATGAAAGCTGCGGTCTGCCCAGGTTCTATGATGAAATTCACGTCATACAGAACAGGAGCGGTTTGATAACTGAAGCTTACGTCCCTGAATTCAATTTTTCCCTTGATGTCCAGGTTATCCAGACGAATCCCCTCGTTTTTGATTTGGGGTTCGACGGCAAGCAGGTCCCGGATTTTCCCGCTCGATGCCTGAAAGTGCTGATAATCGCTGGTGAGCCAGCCGATCATGCGCATCGGGATGGTAAACCTTTGGGCAAGACCCTGGAAAACCACCAACTCACCCACCGTTATGATATCTCTTAAAACAAGCCATCCTCCTACCAGGAGAATCAGGAAAAAAATCATGTTACACATGAAGTCCAGCAGTGGAAGGAATTTTTCCCAAAGCTTTGCGGTTTCAATGTTTCTATCCCGGTACTGTTCATTTTCCCGGTCAAATTTTTGAATTTCGTATGCTTCCCTTGCAAACGCCTTTACAATCCGGTGACCGCTGACATTTTCCTGTACAGCGGTATTCAGCCTCGAAAACTGTTGGCGAACGGCTTGCATCGTGGGCAGGATCACCTTTCCGAACCGGGTGGTGATCATGAATGTGACGGGAGTCAGCAAAAAAATGCACAGAGCAAAAAAGACGTTGATTTCAAGCATCATCCAGATGGAAAAGGCCAGAGTGACTATACCCTTGACAAACTGCGGAATGACATGGGCCATCGTATGCCGGACAGCATCCATATCTCCAGTCATTCGGGCCATGATATCTCCGGTTCGGTTTGTGTCGAAGAATGAAAAATCCTGTTGATTCAGCTTTTCATAGGTGGCTGTTCGAATCTCATGAATAACGTCCTGCGAAGCCTTTTCCTGGAGGTATTGCTGAATATAAGCAATTGTTGTCCGGAATAACGTCACTGCGATCAATGCCAATATCAGTGGTGTCAGAAGCTCGGTTTTTTGGTCTTTTACCACATCGTCCACCAATCGGCCCATGATCTTTGGGACATACAGGCTCAGGATTGAAAAAAAGGTCAGAAGAATCATTGCGATGCCGTATACCCAGAGGCGCTTCTTTAAATAGCTCCAAAGCCATTTTATATTTGCCATAAAATGAACCTCCAACATTCTCATTATAATATCGAATTTCTTGTTTGAATTAGTAGAACTTTATCATTTCTTGGAGTTTATGATGATGAAAATTTTTCCGGGAAAGTAATGCTACCTTTGAGCAGTAACGGTATAAGAGATGGAAATTAGGATAAAGATCTGATATAATGATTTCATAGCATTCACTCGAAAATCATTAAATTTCATGCATAATAACCACCAATTCGGCATTTTAGTGAAAAGCGTTGCTATTCAGAGGTATGTGTTTTATCCTGAGCACAGGCGAAGGATCTTGTCAGGAGTAATGCGAAGCTCATTGACTTCGTTCAGCAGACCGTGCCTGCTTACCTCTGAAAAGCAATTGAAATGCGGAAAGAGTTTCAACAGTGAAATCATATAATTGCATGCGAATGTTCCAATTGATATAATGGTTATGAGTGGAAATTATGGCTGGACCGCTATCATCTTGCAGCCGTTTGTTTAACAAGATGCGCGGCGGTTTTCAACCTCACAAAAGGAGAGTATGAGTATGGCAAAAAGAGGTGGCTTTCCCAAGGGCGGAATGGGCATGGGCGGCGGTGGTATGAATAACCTGATGAAACAAGCCATGAAGATGCAACAGGATATGGAAAAAGCCAAGGAGGAGCTTGCTGAAAAAACAGTGGAGGCGTCCAGCGGCGGTGGTGCTGTGAAGGTCGTTGCAACCTGCGGGAAGGAAATAAAGTCTATTGAAATATCCCATGATGTTGTAGATCCCGATGATGTGGAAATGCTTCAGGATCTGATCCTGGCTGCGGTCAGCGAAGCGCTGCGAAAAGCAGATGATGAAACCAAGGCAACCATGGGCAGGTTCACCGGGGGAATGGGCAACATACCGGGAATGTTCTAACGGGAGATTGTCTGTTTCCGGTACAATATTACCCATATACAGGGTCGAAATCCAGGTTCCCGATATTCAGGCTTCATCTGGTTTGCGCAGAAGCCTGGGTTTGAATGCGCAAAATCCTGAATTTTATCCACTGCGCGACTTAAAAGGTTAACTTTTTGGAGAATATTATGAGCATGTATGCAATGCCGGTTGCGAAGCTGATCGATGAGTTTGAAAAGCTTCCGGGAATAGGACATAAAACTGCACAGCGGCTGGCTTTTCACATTCTGGGGTTGCCGGCTGAGAAGGCTATGGCCTTTGCAAAAGCTATCGTCGAGGCCAAAAGAACCATTCACTATTGTTCTGTTTGTGGAGATCTCACCGACACTGATCCCTGCAGGGTCTGCAACAGTGAAAAAAGAGACCACTCCGTGATCTGCGTCGTGGAAAGCCCCAGGGATGTTGTGGCGATGGAAAGGGTCAGGGAATACCGGGGGCTTTATCATGTGTTGCACGGTGTTATTTCTCCGATGGAAGGCATAGGGCCGGACGATATCAATATGAAAACCCTGATCCAGCGTGTTGGATCGGGAGAGGCCCGGGAGGTTATCCTTGCAACAAACCCCGACGTGGAGGGTGAGGCTACTGCAATGTATCTGGCCAAGCTAATAAAACCACTGGGTGTAAAAGCCACCCGAATCGCTCATGGTCTGCCCGTTGGGGGCGATCTGGAATATGCCGATGAGGTTACACTGGCAAAATCACTCGAAGGAAGAAGAGAACTGTAACAGGTTTCATGAAGCAACGAAATGAATAAGGAGGATTGCCATGAAGGTTCATAAAGCGATTATACCCGCAGCAGGGTTGGGGACACGTTTTTTACCGGCTACAAAGGCACAGCCCAAGGAAATGCTTCCGATAGTGGATACGCCCACCATTCAGTTTATTGTTGAAGAAGCGATTGCTTCAGGGATAGAAGACATTATTATCGTTACCGGCAGAAACAAAAGAGCCATAGAAGACCATTTCGACAAATCCATTGAGCTGGAGGAGGAACTGAAAAAGAGCAAAAAGGAAGAGCTTCTGGCCCAGGTGAGGGATATTTCAAACATGGTCAACATTCATTACATCCGGCAAAAGGAGCCCAAAGGGCTTGGACATGCCATATACTGCGCGAAAGCCTTTATTGGCAATGAGCCTTTTGCGGTGCTGCTGGGCGATGATATTGTCAAAGCCGAAGAACCCTGCCTGAAGCAGCTTATTCGGGTTTATGACGAATACAAGACCTCGATTCTGGGGGTACAGAGGGTTCCCGATAATGAGACCTCCAAATATGGCATCGTGGCTGGCAAGCAAGTGGAGGACAGGGTATATAAAGTAAATGATATGGTGGAAAAACCAGAACCTGGTCAGGCACCTTCCAACATTGCTATATTAGGACGTTACATTATCTCTCCGAAGATCTTCTCCCATCTTGAAACCATTACGCCTGGCAAGGGCGGAGAATTACAGCTGACAGATGCCCTAAAAAGCCTGATGCACGATGAAGCCATGTATGCGTATGATTTTGTTGGCAGAAGATATGATGTGGGCAATAAAATGGGGTTTTTACAGGCTACAGTGGAGTTCGCACTGGAAAGAGAGGATTTGAGGGACGAATTCAAGGTCTGGTTGAATCATAAGGTAAACGATTGAATAAAAAAGGATTTTACTTCGTAAAATCCTTTTTTATTGGGTCGCTCGATGCTGGATTTTACTTCGTAAAATCCTCTGTTTTTCTCAATCGAACGAGCCCCTCCGGGGTTCGTTCTGCAATCATCACAAAATGAAACCTGTTCAGGTCTGTACACAGATAAAAATCATTCTCCGGCGCCCAGTCCCTGTTCGCCGGGTCGAAGAACCTCTTGCCGCTGGTTTCCTTCAGCTTTTCCACAGCCGATTCCACCGGATAAGGCTTCCTTTCCAAAAGGCTTTCGATGTATTCGGCGCAAAAGGTATCTTCTTCTGATTCTAGTCTGCCGGCAATTCCCATGCAAACCAGAGAAACCTGAGGGGGGTTGCGCTGAAGAATATATTGAGCGATCGCTTTTGCATTTACAAGACTACCGGTAATAATCTCATCCGCCCCGGATGCATGAACAATTCCCTGCGTACCGGCGCTGGTGGTATGGATGATGGTTTTTCCTGTAAAATCAGTTTGATGGATCTCATCCGGTGAATTCCCATATTGAAAACCAGCCTGTTTCCTTCCATATCTTTCGCCAATCAGGATAAAGCCCGGGTTTTCCTGCTTCAGCCTGTATGCGTCATCAATTCTGCCCACAGGCAGAACAGACTCGGCACCGTTCTCAAAAAGGTAGCACGCAACCGAAAAAGCCCTGAAAACATCTATGATAACAGTCAGCCCAACAGCATTTTTCGCTCCCTGAAGCAAGTGGAGTATTTGTATATTCATCTTAAAGCTCCTTTACTGATAACAAAAACCGGTATTCATCAAATACCGGTTGTAAGCAAGTAGCCTTGCTTTAGCTTGTGACCAGCCCAAATTGCCCGAAAATTAATTCATTCTGGCAAATAGGCTGATGGCATCTTTTTCGACCATCAGACGGCCATACTCGTTTAAATAACCCTCAAAGAACAGCACATTCAGAACCCGGTCGCCATATTCCGCCAGCACGCTTTCAACCCGGGAAAGGCTGTGATCCACCCCGTCCATCCTTTTCAGCACCAGGTAATAGGAGCCTTCGCATTGATATACCATGCTTTCGCCAGTATAAAGCGGGTCAAGGCGGGCAGAAAGCTGACACAGATCATCAAAACTGTCCAGATTGTATATCAGCACGGTGGAACAAATATTGCTGGTTTTCTTTTTTATCTTCAGATCATTTCGTTTGTACCGGTTTTTAATAAATTTATGAATGGACTCAAAATCACCGTCTTCATCAATGCGCGTGATGGTGATCACAAAGCCCTGTTCAACATCGGTAACCGCTTCAATGCACAATTGGGATTCATGGGTCTCAAACCCCAGTTCCAATTCAGCCTGCTCCATCAGATCCCAAAAAAGCTCCTGAGTCTCGGGAGAGTTGTAATTGAACGAAGATAAGTCGATGTCCCTTTCTTCCAGGTCATCAAAGGTGACGAAGATGCGTATTTTGTTGTCGTTGATTTTTTCAATTCTCATATTCAGCATCCTCAAATTTCAGTCATTCAGGTTGGTTTACGTTAACGCTTTTTTATGGCACAGCCGGGTAATGTTTTTTTGCAAAACCTTGCGTTGTTATTAGCATCGGTAAACAGCTTCAAATCCTTAATACCATTATACTTTGAAAACCCCATATTGAGAAGTACCAAATTATGCTTCGAACCCAAATAGTCCATTTGTTGTGTTGCGCAAGCTTCCCGTCTGTCTGGTTTTACTGCAGTCTCCTGTCACACGCTCATGCTGAAACGAAGGATGGTTTTTAAAGGATTGTTAACTGTTATGTATCATATTTCCCCATTCTGCGAATGGTTAATCAAAGAAACAGGAACAATATATACAAATTGTTTCTTCTTCCTGGCCTGAACCGTCAGGTGTGATGAAAAGGACCGAATAGGCAGCTAGCCTCTTGGACAGTATGGTAATGCCACCTTTGAACAGCAATAATGGGGTTACTAGTTGAGGTATGTTTTTTATCCAGAACGCAGCGAAAGATCTTCTCATGAGAAATGCGGGATCCTTCACTCTGTTCAGGGTGACAGGAACTTCGTTCAGCAGGCTGTACCAGCTTACCTTTAAATAGTAACATAACAAGCAAGTTCCTCCCAGACTTTTGTTAGAAAGTTGTTCCCTAAAAGCAGTAGTTCGTGTATAATGTTGTCTGATAAAGACATAATTAAGAAGGATTTTATGAAAGAACTAATTCTTGCTTCACAGTCTCCCAGAAGGAAAATGCTGCTGGAGCAGGTTGGAATACCCTTCACCGTGCTTCCCTCAGAGGTGGATGAGACGATTGGTAACAGTAAACAACCTGCAGAGGTTGTGCAAACCCTCGCGGCAAGAAAGGCGGAAAATGCTGTCCGTCAATTGCCTGAAGGCTCTTCTGCCATCGTGCTGGCTGCCGACACCATCGTTGTGCTGCAGGGCAGGGTTTTGGGGAAACCAACAGACAGGGACGACGCATTTCAGATGCTGCAGATGTTACAAGACGAGTGGCATGAGGTAATGACCGGTATTGTTTTGATCGACAGCGCAACCGGTAAATGGCTTACCCATGTAGAAAAAACCAAGGTACGGGTTCGCCCGTTAACCTCTGATGCCATCCGCAATTACATCGACAGCGGTGAGCCCCTTGATAAGGCCGGGGCATATGCGATACAGGGTTTGGGCGCGCTTCTGGTGGAAAAAATCGATGGCTGTTATTCCAATGTAGTGGGTCTCCCATTATACAGCGTTTCGATGATGCTTGCCGAAATGGGGTTTCAGACACCTTTGGACAGGTGAAGTGAACTTAGGGATGAATCAATCTGCTTTTGTGGCACCACGCTGGTAACGAAAGTTTTGGTACCTGAGAGCGCTGCGATAAAGTGATACGTAAAGTAGAAAGGAAGAAGTGGAGAATGTTTACAAGGGATATCGGAATAGATTTGGGAACAGCCAACACACTGGTTCATCTGAAGGGAAAGGGTATTGTTCTTCGTGAACCTTCTGTGGTTGCAATAAACAATTACACGGGGGATGTTCTTTCCGTGGGCCTGGATGCGAAGAACATGATCGGCAGGACACCCGGTAACATTACAGCCATACGACCCATGAAAGACGGCGTCATTGCCGATTTTCAGGTGACACAGGGCATGCTGAAATACTTCATCCGCAAGGTTACGGGAAATAACAGGCTGGTGCGGCCTCGGGTGGTGGTCTGCGTCCCCTCCGGAGTAACCGAGGTTGAAAAGCGCGCTGTTACCGATGCAACCCTTCAGGCAGGCGCGAAGGAAGCCTACCTGATAGAAGAACCGATGGCGGCTGCAATCGGTGCAAAGCTTCCTGTAGAGGAACCCTCCGGCAGTATGGTAGTAGATATCGGCGGCGGCACCAGCGAGGTAGCCGTGATATCACTTGGGGGCATTGTGGTCAGCCGCTCCATCAGGGTGGCCGGCAATGAATTGGACGATTCTATTGTCCACTATGTAAAAAAAGAATATAATTTAATGATAGGGGAGCGTACCGCGGAAGACATTAAAGTAAAGATTGGTTCCGCAAGCGCCATCGAACCGGAAATGAAAATCAATATTTCCGGGCGCGATCTGGTGACAGGCCTTCCGAAGGACCTTTCCATCAGCTCCGTGGAGATCCGGGAAGCCCTGGCCGAGCCGGTAAATTCCATTGTTGACTCCATCAAATACACACTGGAAAAAACGCCTCCGGAATTGGCATCAGACGTCATGGAAAGAGGGATTATGCTTACCGGTGGCGGAGCACTGTTAAAGGGTCTGGATAAGCTGATATTGAAAGAGACGGGTATATCCGTTAATATTGCGGAATTCCCGCTGGATTGTGTTGCTCTTGGAACCGGAAGAGTCCTGGAAGAAATAGAAGTGCTGAAAAATGTATTGATCACATCAAACAGGGGCCGGTAAACGAATGAATGCGCAAAACGCGATTCAGGTGTTTTGTGTGAATGGTATGGGTGAGGGTTTATTCCAAAAAGGGGGGTAAGTCCCCTTGAACCTTGGAAAGGGGTCTACCTGTTGCGGAAATTTTTTGAGAACAAGGTTGTTGTAATTATTCTGGTTGTTATTGTTCTGCTTGTTATCGTTGCGCTCACCGCGAGTGAAAACAGCAAGCTGAGCGTTGTCCGCAATGTTCTTTCGGTGCCTCTCAAACCGTTGCAAAAGGGAATCAATGGGGTAGGCAATCAGATCAAGGATACTATCAACTTCTTTCAGGATGCCCGCACAGCCAGAAAAGAAAACGAAGAGCTGAAAATCAGGCTGCAGGAAATGGAACGGGAAATGGACAAGGTGTATCAGCTGCAGAAGGAAAATGAGGCGCTGAAAAAGCTGTTATCCATTAAAGAGCAATATACTCAGGAGTTCATTGGCTGCAATATCATCGCAAAGGATCCCGGGAACCTGTTTGAAGTTTTCACCATCGACAGGGGAAGCAAGGACGGGATTGGTGTAAACGATTCCGTTGTAAATTCAGATGGCCTTGTCGGAAGGGTTTCACGGGTTGATCTTTTATCATCAACGGTCGTGGCGATCATCGATGCAGAAAGCTCGGTTTCAGCCAGGCTTTCCAAAACACGGGACATCTTTATCCTGAAGGGGGATACCCAGCTGCGCACGCAAGGACTGTGCCGCCTGGATTATATTCCGCCCGATGTGGACGTTGCGGTGGGGGATAAAGTAGAAACCTCAGGAATGAGCAGCCTTTATCCGAAGGGGATCATCATCGGTGAAGTGATTGAAGTGATCCGGAACGAAGGACAGTTTGACTATTATGCCATCGTGGAGCCAGTTGTGGATTTTCGCCGTCTGGAAGAGGTGGCTGTGATCAAGATAACCGCTGAAGAGGAGAACAAGCCATGAAGAAAAGGGCGTTGGCTTTATCTGCTCTTATTTATGCGTTTTGCCTGGCGCAAAGCAGTTTGACAGGGTATGTCGAGATCATGGGTATCCGCCCCAATCTGCTGATTGTGGCGGCGATCTGCATTGCGCTGTGCAGAAAGGATATGGAGTCGGCGTTCATGGGCCTTCTGCTTGGCTTTGGGTTGGATATCCTGATCGGCCACGCTTTGGGCTGGTACGCTATTCTTTTGTTCCTGGCCTGTTTTGGTATTGGCATGGTGAACCCAAAACTATACAAAGAGAATTTTATCATCCCGGTGTTTTTTGTTTTTTTCTCCACGGCAGCTGTTGAACTGATGTATTGTTTTATCCATTATTTCCTGAAAGGCTACCAGGACATGGTGTTTGTGCTGATGGCGCTGATCCTTCCAGAAAGCCTGTATAATGCGGTTCTGGCGATTCCCGTCTACCCGCTGATTGTCCGTATTCATAAAAGATTGGATAAATTTGATTATATCCATGCCAGAATATAAGGGTGGTGAAAATGAACTCAGAAAAGGAACTCGAGAAGAAAAAGCAGCAGGATCTGAAGAGAAGATTTATCCTGTTTTTGGTGGTCATCCTTATCGCCTGTGGTGTTCTGCTGCTGCGGCTTGTCCATCTTCAAATCACTGAGGGTCAGCAAAATCTGGACAATGCCCTGAACAGAATTGTTACAAAGGGTATTATGTATGCCGAGCGCGGCAATATTTACGACAGGAACGGCGTTCCCATCACTGGCTCTCGAATGGGTTACTGCATTCAATATGTGAACGTGAATGCACCGGATTCCGAAAAGAATGCGATGTTCAACCGTCTCGCCCGTCTTCTTGATAAAAATGGAGATGTGTATAAGTCTACGCTAAGCAATATTTTTAATTTCAACAAATTCACCTTCAAAATCAAACGGGATGGTCTTCTGAAAGTCATCGGAATGAGCGACGCAGATATACAGACCCTGATGGAAGCCGATGAGTATGATATTTTCCAATATATGCGTGAAAAGACCTTTAACATCGATCCGCTGTATACTGATCAGGAAGCATGGAGAATCATGGAGTACCGCTACGAGATGATGATAAAACCAGCGACCGTCCAAACTCCCCTGCTGATTGCAGAGGATGTTACCAAGGAAACCATGATTGAACTGGAAGAGCGGAATGCCGAATTCATAGGGATAAGCACATACCCCAAGCCTTACAGGGAATACTATGATGCAGCATTGGTAGGCCACATCCTTGGGTATATGCGCAATATCGGAGACAATTACCCCGAATGGTCTGAAAAATACCCCGAGTTGGGGTATCAAATCAACGACATGGTGGGCTGGGACGGGATTGAACGGTCAGAAGAGCAAGCCTTAAGAGGTGTTAACGGCATTACAAGGAAGGAAGTAGACACCGAGGGAAGGCTCAAGGCATTAGAGATCGAAGTAGCCGCCAAGCCAGGACAGGATATTTACCTGACCATCGATTTGAACCTTCAAAGGGCGGCTTATGATTCACTGGAAAGGAACATCCAGCTGATAAGGGAAAAGCAACATAGAAAGAACCAGCATGATGCGAATGCAGGGGCAGTTATTGCCATGGACGTGAAGAACGGTGAAATTCTGGCCATGGTCAGCTACCCCACCTATGATCCGGCTATATTTCTTGAAGGTGACTGGGAAAAGATCAATGCACTGAACAATGATCCGAACGGTTCCACATGGAACCGGGCAACCCTGGCCAGATATGCACCGGGATCCACCTACAAGCCGCTGATAGCCATTGCCGGCCTGGAAACCGGAACAATCACGCCGTATACGAAGCTCCACTGTCCCAGCAGTATGGAAATTGGCGGTTTGATGTGGAGAAATCCTGAGGGGAACCAGGGATACATCAGTCTGGAGAAGGCGCTCGCGACCTCCAGTAATATGTTTTTCTTCCAGACCGGCTTTAATTCAGGCATTGACAATATCGTGAAATGGGCAAAGAACTTTGGGTTTGGTAAGCCTACCGGCATTGAAATCAATGAATCCATCGGTGCCCTGGCCTCGAGGGAATTTAAGCTCAGGGAGCTTAAGGAAGGCTGGGTTCCCGCCGACACCGTCAATGCTTCCATTGGGCAGCTCTATAATTCTTTTACTCCGCTTCAACTGGTCAACTATGTCTCTACAATTGGAAATGGAGGGTTAATGTACCGCCCGCATTTGGTTTTGAAAAGAGAAAACGCTTCCGGGGAAACGTTGATCACTGAAATTGAGTACCAGGAAACCGGCGCGAAGAAGTCCACCATTGAGGCTGTGAAAAAGGGTATGGTGGCCGTTACGAACTCTGAGGACGGTACTGCGGTGAGCGCCTTCAGAGATTTCCCCTTTGATGTGGCGGGAAAAACCGGTACGGCTGAAACCGGACACGAGAAAACTGAATCCTCCAACGCTCTGTTTGTATGCTATGCACCTGCGGATGATCCGAAGATTGCGGTGGCCGTTGTTGTTGAGAAGGGCGTTGTCGGCGCCTGGACAGCACCCATTGCCAGAGATGTTTTAATGACCTACTTTAGTAATGAAGAAAAGAAAAAGGCGCAATAATCCTGAAAAACACAACAATTATCAGAAAAGAAGGGTTACACATGGATAACGAAGCAAAAAACATCGCTTTTAAAGGAACAGCGGAAGCCTTGATCATTTTAATTCCTGAAGAAATGTCAACTGAAGTTCTTCTAAACCAGGTGGCTGAAAAGGTTCGGGCAGCCGGGAAATTTTTTCGGGGCGCGAAACTGAAGGTGGTTTACAGGGGAAAGGTACTCACTGAAGGTGAAGAACAGCAGCTTGTTGCGGCCATGGTGGAAAACGGCGGCGCCATCATTGAACATATCCGGCATGAAGAAGCGCCCGCGCCCGTTGAAAAGAAAAAACCGCAAAAGCTTTCAGGAATGCCGCTTCGCAAGATCTTTTTCAAGGATCTGCAGGAAGGCATGTGCAAATTTGTAAAGGGAACAATCCGTGGGGGCACCAGGGTTTTTTACGAGGGAAATGTCGTGGTTCTCGGCGATGCAAACCCCGGCAGTGAAATTGTTGCTTCGGGAAATGTTGTTGTTTTGGGGGCCTTGCGGGGAATGGTTCATGCCGGGGCTGACGGCAACAAGGATGCTGTAGTGGCGGCATTAAAGCTTTGCCCGACACAGCTGCGCATTGCCGATCTGATCACCAGATGCCCGGATACCTCGGACGAGTTGAGGGCGCAACCTGAATTGGCATTTATCAAGGACGAAATTATTTATGTCGAGCGCGTTGGAATTCGCTAAGAACCGCATTAAATAAGGGTTTTACCCTTTCGCACGGTAATGTTCCGCGGTTGACATTCAACTTAAAAACCGATATGATTTAGGATAGACAAGACAAGATAAAAGAAGCCTTGAAACAGCGGAGGAATAAGTATGGGTGAGGTTATCGTTATCACTTCCGGTAAGGGTGGTGTGGGCAAAACAACCACCACCGCAAATCTTGGTACCGGGTTAGCTATGAATGGAAAAAAAGTCGTTTTAATAGATACGGATATCGGGCTTCGAAACCTGGATCTGGTCATGGGGCTTGAAAACAGGATCGTTTATGATCTGGTAGATCTGATTGAAGGCTCCTGCCGGGTGAAGCAGGCTCTGATCAAGGACAAGCGTTATGAAGGTCTTTATCTGCTTCCCGCCGCACAAACCAGGGACAAGAATTCTGTAACTCCCGAGCAGATGGCAAAGCTGTGTGATGAATTACGCGAAGATTACGATTATATCCTGATCGACTGCCCCGCAGGAATCGAACAGGGCTTTAAAAATGCCATCGCGGGCGCCGACCGGGGTTTTGTCATCACAACACCCGAGGTTTCCGCCGTCAGGGATGCGGACAGGGTTATCGGGATGCTTGAAGCACAAGAACTGAAAAACCCCAAACTGATCGTCAATCGTGTGCGCCCCGATATGGTGAAAAAGGGTGATATGATGTCCATTGAAGACATCATCGATATTCTTGCAATCGAATTAATTGGTGTCGTACCGGATGATGAAAATATTATCATTTCAACAAACCGCGGTGACCCCGTTGTTGCAGACGGAAAGTCCCATGCAGGGAAAGCCTACCGGGATATTACACACAGGATCATGGGGGAAGAAGTACCTTTTGCCGACATAACCGGGCAGGATGGCTTTTTAGCAAAGGTTAAAAAATTGTTCGGGTTCAGATCGGCATAAGGAGGGGTTAAGATGCTGGAAATGTTTAGTAAGTTCTTCGGAAAGCGTACATCCAAGGATGTTGCCAAGGAACGCCTGAAGCTTGTCCTGATCCATGACCGGGCCAATGTTTCACCTCAGTTTCTTGAAATGGTCAAGGGCGAAATCATTAAGGTCATACAAAACTACTTGGAAATCGATGAAGATGCGTTGGATATCCAGCTTACCAAAACCGTAAGCGAAGAGGGCGAGGGGGTTGTACCGGCTCTGATCGCGAACATTCCCATTAAAAGCGTAAAGAGCTGCGGCAGATAAAAGTTCACTTTTCAAGGTTTTTGGGTTGGAGGCATGCATGAATATTGCATTTATCGCGCACGACAATAAAAAAGAATTAATGGAAGCCTTCTGCATTGCATACAAGTTCATACTCAAGGATCATACCTTATATGCCACCTCCGGCACAGGTTCCATGATATCCGAGGCTACCGGCCTTGGTGTCATATGCCTTGAATACGGCCGACTTGGCGAGGAGCAGATAGCCGCCAGGGTTGCTTATAACGAAATGGATTTGGTCATCTTCTTTATGGATCCCAATCAAAGTGAAAGCAGGCTGGCAGGGTTTAATACCATTCGTGCTCATTGCGATACACACAACATTCCATTCGCAACCAATCTGGCCACCGCCGAGATCTTGATCAACGGGCTTTACCGGGGCGATTTCGCCTGGCGCGAGCTGGTCAACCCATCTATAATACAATAAAAAATGGTTTCAAAAGGGTATCTCGGGATACCCTTTTTTCATACCACAGGGGTTTCGGTTCACCCCTGTGCAATATCCGGGATTTCCTCTTCACTGTACCAGGAATCAATCTCATCTTCTTCAGAATCCTTGAGGTCATCATCATAAGAATTCTCTTCAGTTTCGGCCGGGGAAGCCTCAGGGGTTGTGCCTGTGTCACCGGACTTTTGTATATTGGTCTTTTCCTGCAGTTCAGGCGGGTATGTAATATTTGTTATACCGAGATTCCTGGATTCTTCCTCATCACCACGAGGCTCGTTTTTCAGATGCTCATAAAGCCGTTCCAGACGTGTGAGTTTTCTTTCATGTCCCTTTTGGGCCAGCCAAAGCTTTGTGAGATCCCGCTGCATGTTTTCGGTCAGGTTCTGCAGCAGCAGTACTTTTTTCTGAAGCTCCTTTAAAACTGAAGAATCCGGAATCTCATTACGGCTTTCAGGACTTTTTTCATACGCCCTGTGTTCTTTTCTCCCGCCGCTGTATGGGGCGCGAGACCTCGACCCATCCGGGTATAAATCATTGAAGGGGCTTGCGGCGCCTTCGTTGTGCACAAAGGCCAGCTGATAACCTTTTGTGAAGGTTCCCGGCAGTTCGTGACAGGAAAGCTCCTGTTCTTTGAAATAGTTTGTAAAGTAGGTAAAACAGGTTAGTGAGGTTCCTGTCCCCAGGGGAACAAGAGCTTCATCGGTCCAGTTTTCACCATCGTCCCCGGAGGTTCTCGCATAGATACAATCTGAGGATATACGGAAAAGCCGAAGAATTCCGCTGTGATAAACAAGGCCTGCGTAGCCTGGAGGGGAGGTTCCCTTATAAAGGCACTCGGAAATGCCATCATTTCTTCTATAAAAGAGCTGGTAAAGGTTTTCCGAAGAAACCTGATACAGCAGATGTGTTCGATTATCCAGCCCAATCGCCGCGTACAGCAGAACTTCATGTTCAGAACTGACCAGCCTTTCCGGCGCTGAAAACAGTTCGGTTTCTTCGTTGTATAGCCTTTGATATAAACGCTTCACCGGCCCTTCGTTATTGGTATAAAACAAGCGACATTGACCGGTTTGGTCGATCACCACATGATAATTTTTGCCCGCGCCGTCCGTATAGTCGATGGCTGTCGGTTTTGAAAAGGCAGTATCCTTTATTGTCTGCATTGAGAGCAAGTACTTTTTCTGGTACCGGATCAAGTAGAAAAGCAGGATCACATTTTTATGCAGGGTCAACGATACATGTTTCATCCATGGAGTGGTATCCTTGCTGGTGAGTACTGTCTGTATTTCAATCTGTCCGTGCTTTCCGTGACCATACAGAATTTGGCCTTCCGTGGATTGAAATACAAAATGGAAAATATCATCCTGGTCCAGAATGACTGAGAAATCATTCACCGATTTATCTGTCAGAACATATCCCCTGGACCAGATTCCGCTTTCTCCAAGCATTCTGACACACAACCCACGGCCGGCTTCATAAAATATATGATAGGATACGCCAAGGCTGTTTTTTACAATCACCTGCTTTTGCTCCGGATGATACATCAAAATCCCCCCATTTATCTTTAATGTATATTCCTGAAAATTATTGACATGACCTGCAGGGAAATGATCTGTGAAATTTCATTTGGTTTTTATATCCGGTTCACAAAAAAAGGTGACAAAACACAGCCATTCATTCACCAAAAAAGCTCTGAGACATATTATGAAATTGAGACACTTTGAATTTTGGGGGAATGTATTTTATGGGCAAAGAGCGCGTTGTTGCAGGCCTTATTGATGGTGAGGACATCTGCAGATTAAGAGAAGCTGTTTGCGTGCAGGTTGAAAAAGTATACGATCATTGCCGGGAAAAGGATTGTGTAGAAGATGCAGAGGTGGGTTTTGTTGAAGATGTACATGTCTTGATCGGCAAAGCCATTAAGGTAAGGGTAAAGGATGCAGAGGTTGTTAAAGTATTGGCAGATCTGGATGAAGTGCCGTTCAGAAGAGGCTTCTTTACAGTGAATGTACGTTACAAGATTAAGCTGCGTGTGGAGTTCTGCTTCAGAGAATTCGGTAATTTGATGACCGACGTAAAGACCGGATTTGTTTGGTTCAGCAAGACCGTTTTCCTGTTCGGTTCCGATGGCAAGGTAAAGATCTTCAGTTCATCCGATCCCGCACCTTGTCCTTCACCAGCCGGCAGCGACGGGGATGGTTGTGGAGTAACCCTGGAGCAGGATAATCTGCCCAATGTAAAGGTAGAGGTAGCTGAACCACTGGTTTTGAATGCCAGGATTAAGAGAGCACACTGCCATCATAAACCACACGGAAAAAGTTTTGATCTGCAGGATGAAGAGAATTTCGAAAATGAAGATGCAGTTGCAGGAGTGGGGATTTTCCCACCAAGAAATGTTGTGGTTACCATTGGGCTGTTCTCCATCATTAAGTTAACCCGCCTGGTACAGCTGTTGATACCGGCATTTGATTTCTGCATTCCAAACCGTGAATGTGTTTCTGCCACAGACGAAAACCCCTGCGATCTGTTTGACACGATCGAGTTCCCCTTTGATCAATTCTTCCCGCCCCAGATCTTCGACTTCCCGGTTGCGGGCGTTGAAGAAAGGGATAAGGATCACCATGGAAAAAAGGGTGAAAGAGCAGAGAGAGAAGAAAACCGGGAAAAGGACGATAGAGCGGAAAGAGCCGAAGAAAACAGGCCTCGCAGAAGGTAAAACAACCCAATACAACTTCGTAAAAAGAGAGGTGCAAGCCTCTCTTTTTACATTTGAGAAAAATAATACGATTGTAACTTTACAGCTTGTTTGATATTCTGTATAATCATATTATTAAATTGAATGCATTGAATGGGAGGGTGTCAGGTTGAGCAGGATTAAAATAATCGGAGATCCTTTGAAAAATATCCCCTGGCAGGATAAGCCGGAAGGTAGCGAAAGCGTCGTTTGGAGGCATGATCAAAATCCAATCATCCCCCGAAACCCTACCAAAAAGACAGGCAGAATCTTCAACAGTGCCGTTGTTCCGTTTCATGGCGATTTTGTCGGTGTGTTCAGGGCTGATCAGAAAAACATGAAAGCACTTCTGCATGTCGGATGGAGCAAGGATGCGCTTCATTGGGAGTTCAGTGACGAAGAGATCCACTGGAAGGATACTGACGGAAACCCTGCAGACCCTTATTATGCCTATGACCCCAGAGTGATAAAAATTGAGGATACGTACTACATCGTCTGGTGCACTGAATTTGGCGGAGGCCCATCATTGGGTTTTGGCATGACACGTGATTTCGTCCATTTCACCAGGCTGGAAAACATCTGCCTGCCTTGCAACAGAAATGGTGTCCTGTTTCCCAGAAAGATTAATGGAAATTATCACATGCTCAGCAGGCCCAGTGATACCGGTCACACCCCCTTTGGCGATATCTTTATCAGTGAAAGTCCGGATTTGGTATACTGGGGGAAACACCGCAAGGTCATGAGCCGCGGAGGTTCGGGCTGGTGGCAGGGCCTGAAGATCGGAGCGGGATCGGTTCCCATTGAAACAACGGAAGGCTGGCTGTTGTTTTATCATGGTGTATCCAGCACCTGCAACGGTTTTGTCTATAGCTTTGGCGCGGCTCTTCTTGATATTGACCAGCCCTCCAGGGTTTTATACAGAAGCAGAGACTATTTGCTGACACCCGAAATGAGTTATGAAACCACCGGTTTTGTTCCCAATGTGGTTTTCCCGTGCGCCACGCTGGCAGACTCCGAAACCGGCAAAATTGCCATCTATTATGGCTCCGCCGACACATATGTTGCCGTAGCCTATACCCATATTGAAGAACTGATTGAATTCCTGAAGGCTAATTCCGAGCTTTGCCCGGGAGATGATAAGATTATTCGCTAAAACAGGCTGCTGAGATATTGGGTTGAAGCCGTCATACGTTGTATGGCGGTTTTTATTTAGCTTTATTTGAATTACCCGGTGTGAAAAGAGAGTATTGCGTTTTATCAGCGGACAGGGTAAAATGTATACAATGTACATCGTTAAATCAACTTAGCCCCTTGTATTTCATGGCTTGCATGGTTAATTACAAATGAATTCGTGTAAGCTTATTAAATTCCTATTTTTTGTTTTATGTTCTCCGAAAAGTGGTAATGAATCATCAAGGCTTTGTATGCCTTCCAAGTTGAATCCTGAGTTTTGAAAAAACAATTGTTGGTATAATATATATCGAAATGAGGTGGAAAGATGGCACTGGCCTTAATCAAGGAAATCTCCGCCGTTGAAGGGCAGGCAGAGCAAATTGAAGCCGAAGCCCAGCAAAAGGCAAGGGAAATTGTTGCCACAGCCAAAAAGGAAGCAGCAGATGCCTTGCTAAAATCAGAACAGCAGGCCGAACAGGAAGCGAAAGCGATGCTTCAAGGTGCGGAAGAAAAAGCGGCGATGGATATTCAACAGCAAAATGAAGTGACACAAAAGCAGTGTCATGAAATAAAGGAATTATCCGGCAAAAAACTCGATAACGCGGTAGATTTCATTGTTGGAAGGATTGTGACGCACAGTGATCGTTAGCATGAGCAAGGTAACCCTGCTTGGGATGGAAGAAGAGCGGGAAGACCTGATAAAGAGCCTGATGGACTTTGGAGCTGTTGAAATCAATACCCTCGACGCGGAAGATTATGAGGAGCTTGCCAATAACCCGGTGGTTCAAGATGATCTTTCATCTGTAGAAGCTCAGTTGGCAAAGGTTCGTACCGCCATAGACAGCATGAATAAATACTGCCCGGAGAAAAAGGGACTGTTTCAAAGCCGTCGCGTAATCACCATTTCTGAATTTGAAAAACTGAATCAGGACCGACAATCCACCTGGGATACGGTTGATAAAATCAAGGAGCAGGAAGAGAAGCTTACAGCCTTAAAGGCGGAAGAAAACAAGCTTTTGAACCTGCAGCAATCTATTGCACCCTGGAAGGGTTTGACGGCTCCGCTTGATGCAGTGGGAACACATAAAACAATTTTTCAATATGGTACTATTCCGTCGGCTGTTTCCTGGGATCTGACACAGCCTGAGTTTGCAGAAAAGTTTCCTTTTTCCGTGCTTGAGAGGATCAACAGTGATAAGGATCAGCATTATGTATATTTTTTCACCCACACGGACAGCACCGATGAGTGTCTTTCATTCCTCAAAGCCCGCGGATATAGCCGGGTTACATTCCAGGGGTTGTCCGGAACAATAGAGGATAATATCCGTAAAACGAATCATCGTATCGATGAAATTACTTCTGAACGTGAAACCTGCATCTCGCAAATTAAAGAATTGTCACAGGCAAGGAAAGCGGCCGAGGTGCTCCACGATGCACTGCAGATGGAGAAAGGCCGTATCGAAGCTGCCGGAAAAGTACTGACCACGAAAAGAGCTTTCTATATCACAGGTTGGGTTCCCGAAAGGCATGCGCAAAATGCGAAGAAGCTTTTAGAGTCAAAGTATACCGTTTGCGTAGAGCTTGAGAAACCTGCCAAAGATGAAGAGTTCCCCGTGCTTCTTGAAAACAAAGGTATTGCCGAAGCGGGCGAACCTGTTTCGGGTATGTACAGCCTTCCAAACAGCCTCGAGATAGACCCGAATGCCGTAATGGCACCTTTTTTCGTTATGTTTGCAGGACTGATGCTGGGCGACGGTGGGTATGGAATCATCCTGGCTCTTGCGACGGGTTTTGTCCTTTGGCGATTTAAGCTGGAGGACGGCACACGAAAATTTGCAAAGGTTTTGTTTTATTACGGCCTTGCAACAATCTTCTGGGGTGTGGTGTTCGGCAGCTGGTTTGGTATCAGCGGGATGGTGAAATACGCGTTATGGTTTGACATTGTTGCCGAACCGGAAAGGATGTTAAGCATCGCCTTCCTTTTCGGGATCATCCATCTTTATGCCGGCTTTTTAATGAAGGCAGCAAATCTCATTCGGAATAAAAAGTATCTGGATGCACTGTTTGATGTAGGTTTCTGGCTGATCTATTACACCGGTGCTGTATTTTTCCTGCTTCCTTACGCGCCAGAGGTCGACAAAGCCAGCGTTGCCCCTTTGGTCGAAATCGGTAAGTATTTGTTCGTGATTGGAGCTGTTCTTGTGCTTGCAACTTCGGGGCGCAAAAACAAATACATCGCCACCAAATTCTTCGGTGGGCTGTATAATCTATACAATATCGTCAGCTTCCTCAGCGATATATTGTCCTATTCCAGGCTTCTTGCCCTTGGGCTCGCAACAGCCATTATCGGCAGCATTGTCAACGATCTCGCCTTCATGTTTGATATGCCGGTGGTCTTAAAAATTATTTTTGGTATTGTCATATTGCTGATCGGGCATACCATTAACTTTGCGATAAACCTTTTAGGTGCCTATGTTCACTCTTGCAGGCTTCAGTATCTGGAGTTCTTTGGTAAGTTTTTCACGGGCGGAGGAGTACCCTTCAGTCCTTTGAAAGCAAATACAAAATATATTACTGTTAAAGCAGATGCGGGAATTTAATCGAGTTTAGCCGTATCGAAGAGAAAGGGATGGAGGTTTTAAACATGTTTGAACAAATTATCAACGGACAAAATTTAGCTTTTCTGGGTGCAGTTGTTGCTTTTCTGGTCGCCGGTTTCGGCTCTTCGAAGGGTGTTGGCCTTGCTGGACAAAGCGGTGCAGGCGTATTAACCGAGGATCCGTCTAAATTTGGTTCCGTTATGCTTTTGGAGGCACTCCCAAGCACGCAGGCTATCTATGGCTTCGTTGTAGCATTTTTAATCATCGGAAAAATTAACCCTTCACTTACACTCGCTGATGGTTTTCACTATCTGGCCGCCGGTGTTCCTATTGGTCTTGTGGGCTGGATCTCAGCGATTTGGCAGGGTAAGGTTGCAACATCCGGAATCCAGCTGATAGCCAAGCGCCCGGAAGCTCTCGGAAGCGCGATTACCCTTGCGCTGATGGTTGAAATGTTTGCTATTTTGGCCCTGATTACATCTATCCTGATGATAGGATAATGCTGTATCGTGCATTCGGTACAGGGTATCATGGCCGATAATGAAACACAGGAAACCCATTACCGAACAAGGTGGGCATAGCCCACACCCCAATATCGGTACTCATAGCTGCAAAACATCAAAAACTTCTATTTGTTTTTTGTTTTGCTGCAGTAAGCTACTAAAGGAGCGTTCCAAATGACAGGAACTGATATGATAAAAACCAAGATCCTTGACGATGCCCATAAAAGGGCGTCTGAAGCTGAAGAGCAAGCCAGGCGGGAAGCTCAGGAAATTCTCAACAAGGCAGCCTCCGAGGCCGAACAGAAAAGGGCGGAAATACTGAAAAAAGCTGACTTAAACAGCCAGGAGATTTACAGGCGTCTATTGTCCACCGCGGCCCTGGAAGGCCGCAAGGAGTTACTCAGGGCGAAGCAAGACATGATAGAGGCGACTTTCCAGCGTGCGCTTGAAAAGGTTGCAAACCTTCCGGACCGTGAGTATGAGAAGCTGATGGAAGACATGGTTGTGAAGGCTGCGACAGGCGGCGGCGGTGAGCTGCTTCTTACCACGAAGGATGCCAAACGCCTGGGCAATGAGTTCCTGAGCAAGGTAAACAAGCGTCTGCAAGCGGCCGGAATAAACGGAAATATCATCCTGTCAAAGGATAACATTCGCGCTTCGGGCGGTTTCATACTCAGAAGCGGAGATATCGAGATAAACAGCACCCTCGAGATCGTTTCCGAAATGTTAAGGCCTGAGTTGGAAAATGAAGTGGTAAAAATTCTTTTTGGAACCTGAGGGAAGAACGAGGGATGGCAATGTTGAAGGTAAACCAGGATGAATACGCATACTCTACCGCACGCATCCGGGCAAAAGAGATCAAGCTTTTAGACAGCGGCAGGTTTGAAAGAATGCTTGAATCTGCCACGCCTGAAGAAGCATATAAAGTGCTGACCGAAGTGGAATATGGTGTCGGAACGGAAAGTGCCGGCAATGTTTTTTCCTTTGAAACGCTGCTTGGCGAAGAGATGAAAAAAACCTATGATTTCCTTCTGGAGGTTGCCCCGCAGGTTGAGGTGGTCCAGGCCTTTCAAAGGCGTCATGATTATTTTAACGTAAAGGTTCTGCTGAAGGCTGAGTTTTCAGACCAGGAGCAGTCATCCATTCTGATGGATACGGGTACATTCAGCAAGGATACGATCCGAAACATGATGCGTGAACGGGATTATAAAGAAATGACCCCCATCATGCGCCAGGCAGTTGCGGATGTTTATGATGCATTTTCTCGCACCAGGGATCCGCAGACGGTCGATTTATTGTTGGATAAAGCCGCTTATGAACAGTTTACCGCGGATCTCAATGCCATTGACAACGAATTTCTGCATGAGCTTGCCAGGATGACGGTGGATATTACAAACATCAAGATGTTTATCCGTGCACGTGCCATCAACAAGGCATGGGATTTTATGAAAAAGATTCAGCTGGGCGGCGGAGAAATACCCGAAAGCGTTTATTTCACAAACAGTGACAAGGATGTTGACAGCTTTGTGAACGACATTAAACAAACAAAGTACGCCGAAACCGTTCGTAAAGGCTGGGAGCTTTACAAATCAAAGAAAAACATCTCTGCGGTGGAGAAGCTTCTGGACGATTATTTTATGGAATTTATCCGCAGGGCAAAGCTGATCACGATGGGGGTGGAACCCTTTATCGCCTGGCTTTTTGCTAAAGAAGCCGAGATCAGGAACGCCCGGATCATCATGACGGGTAAGATCAATGGTCTGGCCAATGATCTGCTCCGTGAAAGGTTGCGTTTGGTTTATGTATAAAATTGGTGTCATCGGAGAAAAGGATGCGGTATTAGGCTTTAAGGTGCTGGGCTTTTCGGTGTTCCCCGTAGAGAACAGGGAACAGGCTGCAAAGACACTGCAGGAATTGGCCCGGGACAGGTATGCCGTTATCTATATTACGGAGCAAACGGCAGCCGGCATCAAAAATGAAATAGACCAATATCGGGAAGAGCGGTTCCCAGCGGTCATTCCCATTCCCGGCATTCAGGGAAGCCTGGGAATCGGCATGCTTGGCGTTAAAAGATGTGTGGAAAAGGCCGTTGGCGCAGACATTTTGTTCAGAGATGAATAAATACGTTTGTGCCATAAATACTGCTATTTTTGAATACTAATCCATTTCCTGAACAGGGAAATACCAGATGAACAGAAAAAATGAAGCCATTCCAGTTGGAATGGGAATGCCATAAAAGCCAACAGCAATAAACAAAGTACCGTGAATATGAAGAAGTGAATCCTGTAAACAAGCTGCCATTACAGCCGGTACTGAAAGAGAGGGATAGGTTTGAGCCAGGGAAGAATAGTGAAGGTATCAGGGCCGCTGGTCATTGCCGAGGGGATGAGAAACACCAATATGTTTGATGTGGTTCGTGTCAGCGAACATATGCTCATCGGTGAAATCCTTGAAATCCATGGTGACAGGGCATCCATACAGGTATATGAAGAGACCTCCGGGCTGGGTCCAGGGGGGCCTGTTGTCACCACAGGCGCACCGTTGAGTGTGGAATTGGGGCCCGGGCTTTTAGAAAATATGTTTGATGGTATTCAACGTCCGCTGGAGGCCATGCGCCAACAGGCAGGAAGTAATATCACCCGGGGTATCAACATTTCAGCATTGGATCATGATAAAAAGTGGGCGTTTAAACCTGTCGCAGCAAAGGGTGGGCATGTGATTGCAGGCGATATCATCGGTACGGTTCAGGAAAACGTCACCTTTGAACACCGTATCATGGTTCCCTATGGTGTTGAAGGGACGATAGATTCCATTGAAGAAGGCGAATTTACAATCGATCAAACGGTTGCCGTTGTAAAAAAACCCGACGGCAGTTCTGTGAACCTGACGATGCTGCAGACCTGGCCTGTTCGAAGAGAAAGGCCCTATAAAGAAAAGCTTCCTCCTGATGAGCCGATGATTACCGGGCAAAGAATTATTGATACGCTGTTTCCCATTGCAAAAGGCGGCGTAGCAGCCATTCCAGGGCCTTTCGGAAGTGGAAAAACAGTTGTGCAGCATCAGCTGGCAAAATGGGCCGATGCTGACCTGGTTGTCTATATCGGGTGCGGTGAGCGCGGAAACGAAATGACAGACGTTTTGATGGAATTTCCCGAGTTGAAGGATCCCAAAACCGGTGAATCCCTCATGAAAAGAACGGTTCTGATTGCCAATACGTCGGATATGCCTGTTGCAGCCCGTGAAGCTTCCATTTATACCGGTATTACCATTGCCGAATACTTCCGTGACATGGGCTATTCAGTAGCTTTGATGGCTGACTCCACCTCACGGTGGGCAGAGGCCTTGCGTGAAATGTCCGGCCGTCTTGAAGAAATGCCCGGTGAAGAAGGCTATCCCGCATACCTTTCCTCCCGTCTGGCACAGTTTTACGAACGCGCCGGAAAGGTTGTCACAATCGGTTCCGAAGGCCGCGTCGGTTCATTGTCTGCAATCGGTGCCGTATCGCCTCCGGGCGGTGATATCTCCGAACCGGTCACCCAGGCCACGCTGAGAATTGTCAAGGTTTTCTGGGGGCTTGATTCAAACCTTGCTTATCGCAGGCATTTCCCGGCCATCAACTGGCTGATCAGCTATTCGCTGTATTCCGATCGTTTGCAGGATTGGTATAGCAATAATGTTTCCAGAGATTATCATAAATACAGAATCCAGATGATGCGGATCCTGCAGGAGGAAGCAGAGCTTGATGAAATAGTCAGGCTTGTTGGTGTGGACGCCCTTTCTCCGAAGGACAGGGTTACGCTCGAATCAGCGCGATCCATCCGTGAGGATTACCTTCAGCAGGATGCTTTCAATGAAGTTGATACTTACGCTAACCTGCACAAACAGTACAGAATGTTGAAAATGATCCTGAACTATTATTATCTGGCGCAGGATGCCGTGAAAAAGAATGTTGACCTGAAAGAGCTTTTCGCATTGCCAGTGCGTGAAAGGATCGGCCGTGCAAAGCTTGTGCCTCAAGACCAGATAGATGTTGAGTTCGATCGGATCGAACAGGAGCTGTCCGAGCAAATGGATGCACTTGTAGCAAAGGAAGGTGAATAAAGATGTTAAAGGAATACCGTTCCATCGTTGAAGTCGCCGGTCCTTTAATGCTGGTGCAGGATGTGGAAGGCGTTACGTATAACGAACTGGGGGAAATCGAGCTTGCCAATGGTGAAATCCGCCGTTGCAAGGTGCTGGAGATTGACGGTTCAAAAGCGGTGGTACAGCTGTTTGAAAGCGCCGTCGGTATCAACCTGTCCAACAGCAAGGTACGCTTTTTTGGCCGCGGCCTGGAGCTGGCGGTTTCCATGGATATGCTTGGCCGCGTATTTGACGGGCTTGGAAAGCCCATCGACGGTGGCCCGGAGATCATTCCCGACAAGAGGCTGGACATCAACGGCGTGCCGATGAATCCCGCCGCCCGTGACTATCCGTCAGAATTCATCCAAACCGGCGTATCGGCAATCGATGGCCTGAACACGCTGGTTCGTGGGCAAAAGCTGCCCATCTTTTCGGGTTCCGGTCTGCCCCATGCCCAGCTGGCCGCGCAGATCGCCCGGCAGTCAAAGGTTTTGGGAACCGACAGCAAGTTTGCCGTTGTGTTTGGCGCTATCGGAATCACCTTTGAAGAAGCCGACTTTTTCATCAGTGATTTTAAGAAAACCGGCGCCATCGACAGGGCTGTTCTTTTTATGAACCTTGCCAATGACCCGGCGGTTGAGCGTATCGCAACACCGCGTATGGCCTTGTCTGCCGCAGAATATCTTGCCTTTGAAAAAGGGATGCATGTGCTTGTCATCCTCACCGATATTACGAATTATGCCGAAGCACTGCGTGAGGTTTCCGCAGCCCGTAAGGAAGTACCAGGCCGCCGCGGCTATCCCGGCTACCTGTATACCGACCTTGCAACCCTTTACGAGCGCGCCGGAAGGATGAGGGATTATGAGGGAAGCATCACAATGATACCGATCCTGACCATGCCCGAGGACGATAAAACCCATCCAATTCCCGACTTGACAGGGTATATCACCGAGGGGCAGATCATTCTCAGCCGTGAGTTGCACAAGAAGGACATCGTGCCTCCCATTGACGTACTGCCGTCCCTGTCCCGTCTGAAGGATAAGGGAATTGGCAAGGGTAAGACCCGCGAAGATCATGCCAACACGATGAACCAGTTGTTTGCCGCTTATGCCCGTGGGAAGGAAGCAAAGGAATTGGCGGTTATTCTTGGTGATGCAGCCTTAACCGACACCGATAAGCTGTATGCAAAATTTGCCGAAAGCTTTGAAGCCGAATATGTTTCCCAGGGCTTCCAAACCGAGCGAAGCATCGAGCAAACACTGGAGCTTGGATGGCAGCTGTTGTCCATATTGCCGGTCGGAGAATTGAAGCGTATCAAACAGGAATTCATCGACAAATATTACCCGAAGAAGTAATAGAGCACAGGTGCGGCAAAGCGACTTTTCCCGGAAGGAGATAATTTCATGGCCCGATTGAATGTCAATCCAACCCGTATGGTGTTAACCGGCCTGAAGAAGCGGTTAAAAACCGCAAGACGCGGGCATAAGCTGTTGAAAGACAAGCGGGATGAATTGATGAAAAAATTCCTGGACATCGTCCGTGAGAATAAGAGACTGCGCGAAGAGGTGGAAGAGCAGCTGATGGTAGTCCACTCCCGATTCGTCATGGCAAGGGCGGTAATGAATTCCGAGCTTGTCGAGGAAGCACTGATGTTTCCAAAGATGGAAGTAAGCCTGACTGCTTCCACCCGCAACATCATGAGCGTGGATGTGCCTGTGCTGGAATTTACCACGGAAGGCGGAACGGAAGGCGATATCTATCCCTATGGGTTTGCCAACACCACCGGCGAACTGGATGAAGCCATTGCCACCTTGTCCGACCTTACCCCTGAGCTTTTAAAGCTGGCAGAGATGGAGAAATCCGCCCAGCTGCTGGCCGATGAAATTGAGAAAACCCGTCGCCGCGTGAATGCGCTGGAATATGTATTGATTCCAAACCTCGAAGAAACCATCAAATACATCGTCATGAAGCTGGATGAAAACGAGCGATCTAACCTTACCCGCCTGATGAAGGTGAAGGACATGGTATTGAAGGACGCGCACAAGTATAGTTGACAGTTCGCGAATGGCTTGAGAAATATTCGTGTAAAGTTTGAGAAAAAGTTCAATAAGTTTAATTAGGGTCTACTGAAAAACGGTCAAAGTATTGTAAACACTATGTTCTAAGGCATTTTTGTGTTATAATAGTGAAAGGAAAACTACGATTTTGTCAGAAAATCCTTGCACATGGAGAAACAGAAATGCTTAAAAAACCAGATAACAAAGCTCAAATATCATTCTTTACGAATTTCTTTGCCTGTAATCGCGAACTGGACCCAAGCAACCGTTGGGTAACTCTATCGAAGCTGGTTCCATGGGCAGAAATCGAAGAAAAATATAAGAAGCTATTTGCAGATATTGGTGCACCTGGCAAAGCAATTCGTATTGCTGTTGGATCATTAATCATCAAAGAGCGGTTGGGTTTAACCGATGATGAAACCCGCGATCAAATTACTGAGAACCCATACCTCCAGTACTTCCTGGGG